>JGI12053J15887_10000121_pt1 | contig 25334 bp, 14 predicted proteins | sample MedBloCAOM1_O3_FD_15887 | JGI IMG/M metagenome (IMG submission 15887)
GGAGTTACCAGCACAGCACGAAACTGCTGCACGCTCGCAGTGCTCAGCGGCGCTGCGGGATGGGAATCCAGAGTGAGGTCCATCCCGCTGCTGGAATTAGGGGCAGCGGATGTAGGTGCGGGTCCCTGCAATTCTGCCGTGCTGCGTCCGGTTCGCAGCGCCGACAAGTCGTGGGCGAGCTCGTCGCCCGTCGCGTACCGGTCGGACGGCGCCTTGGCCAGACACTTCAAAATGATTTGGTCGAAGGCGGAAGGCACAGCGGGATTCAACTTTCGAGGTGGAACTGGTTCGGTGTTCACCACCTTGTAGGAAACAGCGGTGATCGTTTCGCCAGAGAAGGCATACTCTCCGGTGGCCATCCAATACAAGATCACGCCTAAAGAAAATAAGTCGCTGCGTCCGTCGATGGACGCTCCGGTAAATTGCTCCGGCGGCATGAATGCTGGACTCCCGAGAATTTGCCCGGTGGAGGTTAGTTGCGCTGCACCGAGTTTGGCGACACCGAAATCGGTAATCTTGGGGCGCTCGACGCCGTATTTCTCCTGGGAGGTCAGCAGTATGTTGGCGGGCTTAATGTCGCGATGAATGACGCCGTGCTTATGTGCATACGCGAGCGCTTCCGCGACTTGTTGGCCAATCTCGCACACGCGCTCGAAGGTAAAGCGCTGGCCGTTTTTCGCGCCTTCGGCTAGCGTGCGTCCCTCGATAAATTCCATCACCAGGTACGGCACGCCGTCTTGTTCGCCAACATCAAATATAGTCACGATACCTGGATGCGAAAGTCCGCCTGCAGCCCGCGCTTCACGGTAAAATCGCTCGCGAAATTCATCGGCTTGCGGGCCGCTAAGTGCAAGGGAGTGGATCGTTTTCAGCGCCACGATACGATCCATCGCCGGATCGCGCGCGATGTACACCGCGCCCATAGCCCCACGGCCCTTTTCTTCAATAATTTCGTAACGGCCGATTTTTTGTGCTTCCATCATCTTCGGGAATTTCGCGGCGAAAGTGTACTTTAGCACGGCCATTCGAAGGGGAGATTCGCACTTACTGTGCGATTGCCGCATCGCCAAATAAGGCGACTGGTCTGTCCGTCGCACCGCTGCAAGGCCTGGTTGGTTTTGAAGGAAATTCCTAAGGTTCGATGGCGTGCCACTACTGGGCGGACTTCCTTTATTGTCCAGTCGAAGTATCATCGAGTCGAGTCGGCTTATCTGTCGGATTGTAAACAGCTGATAGGGTGAATCCGATGACAATTCTTAAACGCTCGGCGATGGTATTGGCGATAGCCGGAGTCTCACTCGGTTTGATTTTGTATTTGCATCCGACCCGAAGCCAGCAGCCGGTTGCGCCTTCCAAGGCTCACAAAATTACAGTCACTTGGGAAAAAGTGCCGCACGCCGTCAGTTATAACGTCTATCGCAGGTCCTACAGAGTCGAAACCTATACAAAAGTAGGAGACTCGGAAACCAACAGTTATGAAGACCCCACCGTCCTGTCTGGAGAAAGATATTGCTATGTGATTACCTCGATCGATTCCAAGGGAAAGGAAAGCGCGCGTTCGAAAGAAATATGCGTGACCGTCCCACTCCCATAAGAAAACACAGTGTCGAGATAAAAGTTAAGGAGAGAGATACCTATGAAGCGTGCGTTAGGATATGTCGCTATTGTGGTGCTGGCTGCCATGGCTTCCGTGCAGGTCATCGCGCAAGCGAGTCCGTTACTTGGCAACCTGGAAGCTTAATGTCGCGAAATCAAAACATGCCGGATTGATCGTCAATACGCAGCACCGCAAATTTTAATGCTTGTGCTGCGTATCGAAATTTAAAAGGAGTGGTGGGGCTGGCGAGATTCGAACTCGCGACAACCGGTTTAGGAAACCGATGCTCTATCCATCTGAGCTACAGCCCCGCAACTTCGCTTTGTAGTTTACCCGCGTAAATCAGGATTTTCACGAAGTTCCAACTCGATTGCCCGCACATCTATTCTGCGCCTACCAAAAAACCATTCATTTCGACGATATTCTGGCGGCTTTTCCACAGGCCAAGCGGCTCCAACCTCAAGCGAGACATTTTCCGTAAGCCGGAAAATGACTGGACAATTCCAGAATGTGAGTCGTTGTAAACAAAAGACTTACCTTGGTCATGGGGATGCAGCAATAGCCGCAACGGCTGCAAGTCTTCGCGTGGAGTATCTCGTTGCTTTTTGAGACATTGACGGCCCAGCGCGCCGGCGTTCGCACCAAGGAGGCATTTCTGATGTATTATCCCGGCCGTAGGTCTACCACCCCACCCGGTATGCCAGCGACCTCGTGTGGCCCGGAAATGTTCAATAAACCACTTGGTGGCCTTAAATCCTTCTTGGTTGCCTGTCTGGCACTCATTGCAGCTTTCTGCATACCCGCCGCGCATGGTCAAGCAAATGTGCAAGGCAAATGGCAAAAATTGTCGGCGCAGATGGGCATCAATCCCATACACACCGCGCTTATGTCCAACGGAAAGATTTTGGTAGTCTCTGGTTCTGAAAATAATCCGCCACAGTCCATCTTTTACGTTGGTGTATGGGATCCTTCGAACAACACCTTAACGACGCAAACGCAAAGCTGGGACATGTTTTGCAACGGAACGATCGTATTGCCCGATGGCCGGCCATTTATTATGGGCGGTAATCTTCAGTACGATCCCTTCTTCGGCTGGAACAGAACATCGATTTACAACCCGACCACAGGAGTTTTCGTGGACATGGAAAACATGGCCCATGGACGCTGGTATCCCACCAGCACTGTTCTCGGTGACGGGCGCGTAATGACATTTTCAGGGCTGGACGAACTCGGACAAACAAATCCACAAGTGGAAATCTATACGGTTGGAGCTGGTTGGGCGGCGCCGTCTACAGCTCCTTGGACACCGCCACTTTACCCGCGCATGCATCTCTTGCCGAACGGCAAAGTTTTTTATTCCGGACAAACAACACAATCCCGAACATTTGATCCATCCACGAACACTTGGTCCAACGTAATCGCCACCACGAATTACGGAGGAACCCGGTGGTATGGTTCTTCGGTGCTTCTGCCTTTAACGCCTGCAAACAATTACGCGCCGAAGGTGATTATTTTTGGGGGAGGAAATCCCTCCACGGCCACGACGGAGATTATCGATCTTTCTGCCACAACTCCGGCTTGGGCCTACGGCCCATCGATGTCCGAGCCGCGCATTGAGATGAATGCCACGATCTTGCCCAACGGCCAGGTTCTCACCGTCGGGGGTTCGTTGAACGACGAAGACGTCACCACCGCCAGCTTGAATGCCGACCTCTACGATCCGGCTACGAACACCATGTCTTCGGCCGGTGCGAATGCCGTGCCGCGGCTTTATCATTCTGTGGCGCTGCTGTTGCCGGATGCCACGGTATGGGTAGCAGGAGGAAATCCAACACGCGGAACATATGACCACAGCGTTGAAATTTATTCGCCAGCATATCTCTTTAATGCCGACGGCACTCTGGCGACGCGCCCCTCGATTACGACTCTCACTCCGTCTGTAATTGGCTACGGTTCCTCATTTCAGGTGCAGACCCCAGACGCCGCAAACATTGCTTCCGTGATTCTAATGAAAGACGGTGCTGTAACGCACGCGTTCGATATGGACCAGCGTCTGGTCGGCCTCAACTTTACTGCCGGCAGCGGTGCTTTGACGGTGACTGGGCCTCCGAGCGGAAACATCGCGCCTCCTGGCTATTACATGTTGTTTTTGATCAACAACGCAGGCGTACCTTCGATCGCAAAATTTGTGCAGGTTTCCACTGCGCCGACGGACGTTCCTCCCACCGGAACCATTACCAGTCCGGCCACACCAATGATTACGATCAATCAGGGGCAGTCCATTACGTTCGCAGGAACTGGTGCCGCCACAGCTGGAGCGATCACCGGCTATTCTTGGTCCATCCGAGGTGGGTCGCCAGCAACGAGTGCCATGCAAAATCCTGGGGCAGTGACATTCTCCACTCCAGGGACCTATCAGGCCACACTTACGGTCACTGATACTGCAGGCATCACCGACCCAAATCCGCCAGTGGTCACGATTACCGTAAACTCGGCAGCGGCGGCCCCGACGCTGGCTAGTGCTGCTCCAAATTCGGGCGCACAAGCCCAAACGAATCTGAACGTCGTCCTTACCGGAACCAACTTTTTGTCGAACCCAGTTTGCAGTTTTGGTGCGGGTATTAACGTCAACTCTTGTACTTTCAACTCCGCTACTCAGCTCACCGCTAATGTGGACGTTCTGGCCAGCGCTGCCCCTGGACCGCGCAACATAGTGGTTACCGATACAGATACTCAAATCGCCACACTGCCTAACGGATTTACAATCGTGACCGGGACTGCGCTGCCCGCGCCTACGCTGACCGGTGTCACTCCCAATTTCGAATTTCAAGGAACGACGAACACCCCTGTAATTTTAACCGGAACGAATTTCCAGCCGGGCCCCACTTGCAACTTCGACACCGATTTCGGGGGCACGGTTAACACTTGTACATTTGTTTCTCCAACGCAGATCAACTTAAACCTAACCGTCAGCGCGAACGCGATACTCGGTGGGCACAACGTGAGCGTCAGCAACGCGGACGGTCAAAGCGCAACCATTATTAACGGTTTTACCGTTGCGGAAAATTTGGGCAATACCGTCCGGCTTGGCACTGGCTTCACCGCCGGAGCTATGGTGATGAACGGCAAGGCACAGCTGATTGGATCGGTTTTAGAGCTGACTGACGGCAACCAGTTTGAGGCTTCCAGCGCTTGGTATGCCACGCCCGTGAACATCCAAAACTTCGTTACCGATTTCACTTTTCAAGTGACTCCCGGAACCACCGCTGATGGTTTTACTTTCGCGTTGCAAAACGCTCCTAACTCCACCGCAGCACTTGGGGTGGCCGGTGGTCCGCTGGGTTATGGTGTCGACACCGCGACCGGCACGGGAGGAATACCGAAGAGCGTGGCCGTGAAGTTCGACTTATACGACAACTTTGGCGAGGGAATAGATTCAACAGGACTCTACATCAATGGCGCATCGCCCACGACCCCTTTCGTCGACATGACCGGTTCCGGTATAGATCTGCATAGCGGTCACGTCTTCGCCGTGAACATGGTCTATGGCTCTGGATCTTTGACTATGACGATCACCGACACCGTGACCAGTGCCGTGTTTTCGCGCACCTGGACAATCGATATTCCTATGACACTTGGACCTCCTGCAACACCCGCTACCACGGGATATGTGGGGTTCACAGGCGGCACCGGTGGGATAACGGCAACGCAGAATATCCTGACCTGGACTCTGGGCCCGACACCTATAGTCGGCTTTGCGCCGTCAAGCCCCATTGACTTCCCGGATATCTCCACAGGAGCTTCCTCGGCGCCGGTTTCTATCGCGGTCACGAACAACAGCGGCGCGCCCCTGCATATCAGCGGCGTTACCGTGATGGGCACGAATCCCACGGATTTTGGAATCGCGTCCAACACTTGCCTGGCCGCGGCCATTGCTGTCAACGCTGCGTGTACCGTGGGCGTCACATTTACTCCCGGCGGCACGGGGCAACGTCAGGCCAACTTGCTATTCACGGACGACGCTTCAAGCAGTCCCCAAATTCTGGCTCTTGTCGGCAACGGCCTCGCTCCAGCGACGCCTGCTGTTACCGTTATGCCCGCCAGCCCAATAATGCTACCGAGCACCACGCAAGGCGCTACAAGCGCGCCAGTCGTCGTGACCGTCACCAATAGTGGTAACGCCGCCCTGAATGTAAGCGCCGTTGCACTCATCGGAGCGAACGCCGCCGACTTCACACTAGCTTCCAATACTTGCACTGGCGCAGCAGTAGCCGCCAACGCAACTTGCACGGTGGGCATAAGTTTCACGCCGGGTGCCGCCGGTATGCGTCAGGCTAACCTGCAAATTACCGACAATGCGCCCGCCAGCCCCCAGAGTTTTGCACTTACCGGAACGGGAAATGGTCCAGCCGTCGTGCCCGCTACAGTGGCTGTCGCGGCCACTCAAGGAACGGCAAGCAACCCGACGAACATCATGATTTCGAACTCCGGTACAGCGCCGCTGCATATTTCCGGCGTTGTTTTCGGAGGCGCGAATGTCTCGGAGTTTATCAATCCTTCAAATCCTTGCGTCGGTACACCCATCGCCCCCAATGCAAGTTGCTCGATTCCCGTGACCTTCGCTCCTCTTGGAGTCGGCACTCGCACGGAGACGGTTACGATAACTGACGATGCTCTCAATTCGCCGCAGACCTTTACTGTCAATGGCACTGCCAGCCCGGTCTACACGGTTACGAGTGCATCCTCGGCCTTAACCACCACAGTTAGCGCCGGACAAACCGCTCAATACACTTTGCAACTCACTCCGGGTACCGGGTATTCAGGCGCCGTAACCATGGCGTGCTCTGGCGCCCCGGCCACAACCACATGCATAGTCACGAGTCCGATCCAGTTGTCCGGCACTGCTGCATCGGTGAGCGTGTCGGTGACAACCCAGAAACCCTCGCTGGCGCCTAGCACTGATCGCCGGCCGAATCCCCCTCCATCGGGCCACCTGCTGCTCCTATTGACCATGTGCCTGGCATTGCTTGCCACGTTGATGCAACTCAAGAAGAGCGGCCCATTCATGCCGGGACGACTCGCATACGCTACTGGCTTGCTGGTTCTTGTACTGGCCGGATATGGCCTTAGCGGCTGCGCTGGCAGTGGGACCTCGGTGGTTCCCCCCCCAACTACCACNGGCACACAGAAGGGAACTTACACCCTGACGCTGACGCCCACGGCGTCCAGCATGAGCGGCAAACCGCTGCAACTGTCGCCCATTCAGTTGACTCTGATCGTAAATTAATGAAGCGAACCAACCGCCTCCACATGGTATGGAGCGGCTGGCTTTTTCTTTTGGACTCACTTCACCCACTTCTTTCCAGCAATTGACCGCGGAAGGATATCCTTGTTATGAACTATTTATATGAATCTCAATCGCAGAAATCTGCTGAAGCAGCTTGGCACCGGAATAGCGGCTAGTTCCTTGTTTGCACCGCGGCGCGCCTCGGCTGATAGCCGTGAATCTACATCGGACTCCGAGGACCTCCCGCAACATCTGGCACCAATCCGCCTGGACCGGAACGAAAACGCCTACGGCGCCTCGCCGAAGGCGATTGCAGCGATCGAGGAAACAGCCAAAGGGACCAGCCGTTACCTCGATTCCAGCATTTTGCTGAAAACTTTGGCGGATCATCACAGCGAAACAACGCCCGGCGCGAATCACGCAATTAAACCGGAGCAAATTGTGGTTGGTTGCGGATCCAGCGATGTTTTTCGGATGGCGGCATCGGCATTCCTGGGGCCGGGCGCCACGCTCATTTTGGCCACACCCACCTGCGATCTCATCGCTCAATATGGACGAAGCCGGGGCGCGACCATGATCGAAGTTCCGTTGCGCAATGACCACGCACACGACTTAGAGGCAATGCTGAAACATTCCAACAAAAACGCAGCCACAGGTCTCATCTACGTCTGCAACCCTAACAGCCCTACCGGAACGCTGACGACCCGCCAAGATCTTGAAGAATTTCTCATCAAAGTGTCGCCAAAATTTCAGGTGGTAATTGATGAGGCTTATCACCCATACGCCGGTGGCTCTGGCGCTTACCTTTCTTTTATCGACCGCCCATCGGATAATCCGCGGGTAATTGTTACGCGAACTTTTTCGACTGCCTACGGGTTAGCCGGCGCGCGCGTGGGCTACGCGGTAGCATCCACCTCCAACGCGGACAGAATGGTTCGAGAAGGGTTGCCATTCGCGCTCAATCGCGCAGGAATGTTCGCCGCTTCGGCGGCCCTCGCAGACCGGGCGCATATATTGACATGCACCAATCGAAATTTTAACGATCGTCAGGAATTCATGAATCAGGTGAATGCGCGGATGCTTAGAGCCTTGGATTCGCACAGCAATTTTGTTTGTTTGAACGTAATGCGGCCGGCTGTGGAAATTTCCGCACACTACAGCAAGAATAATTTTGTGTTAGCGCCGCTAATCCCTTCCATGCCGAATTATTTGCGCATCTCGCTCGGTACGCCGCAAGAGATGCGTGAATTCTGGCGAGTCTGGGACCTGCTCGGTTCTCATCCGATGTCCATGTAGACCGTACGGCTGGAGTCCTGCCGCAAGTTTTGCAAAACAGTATTGTATTTCCTATAATGGGTATCCCGTTGCCCAATCCTTAAGTCGCTGTACTCATTACAAAGCATTTGCCCAGGTCCGTGGAATGCTACCCCCCAGCTAGCTGTGTTTCCCAATAGGGAAACGTCTGAGTGGAGGGTGGGTCTTATAGGCATGCCAGGCGCGTGCAGTCGGATACTGTCTTGTTTTCTGAGGGAGCCATCGGAATGGATTGCTACAGCGCACAATTGCGTCGCGACATCGGGATTGTAGATAAAAGATGGGCCACGAGACTTCTATCAGGCTCGAGTAGGCATATTTGGGTGCTTGCCGCGATCGCCTTGCTGGCGACGTGCGCGCCGATGGCACAAGGCCAGGCCAACCTAAACGGCACCTGGCGGACTGTACCCACCCTGATGCCTATCAACCCGATCCACACCGCGTTGATGAACAACGGAAAAATCTTAGTAGTTTCTGGTTCCGGGAACTACCCGGCGCAGACCACCTTTATGGTAGGTGTGTGGGACCCTTCCAATAATACGGTTACCACCGGGACGCAGAGCTGGGACATGTTCTGCAATGGCATGATCCTATTGCCCGACGGTAGGCCATTTATCATTGGCGGCAATCTCCAATACGACCCGTTCTTCGGTTGGAAGCGAACATCCATCTACGACCCAGCGACTGGAAAATACGCTGATATGGAGGATATGGCGCACGGGCGCTGGTACCCCACCGCCACCGTTCTTGGCGACGGGCGCGTAATGACATTTTCAGGGCTGGACGAATTCAGCGGCACGAATTCACAGGTGGAAATCTACAAGGTTGGAGTTGGTTGGTCAGCGCCGTTCTCAGCTTCGTGGACGCCACCTCTCTACCCCCGCATGCATCTCTTGCCGAGCGGCAAAGTTTTTTATTCTGGCTGGTCGACACAATCCCGAACCTTTGATCCCTCCACGAATGCTTGGTCGGGAACGATTGCCACCACCAATTACGGAGGAACACGGACGTATGGTTCTTCGGTTCTTTTTCCTCTGACACCAGCGAACGGATACAAACCCAAGGTCATCATTTTTGGCGGGGGTAACCCGGCCACCAACACCACCGAAATTATCGATCTGTCGGCGTCCTCACCCGCGTGGGTAACAGGTCCAAATATGGCGCAGCCACGCATTGAGATGAACGCCACAATGCTACCCAACGGCAAAATTCTCACCGTGGGCGGCTCGCTGAACGACGAGGACACTAACACCGCATCCCTCAAGGCCGATCTTTACGATACCGCAACAAATGCCATGGCATCGGCTGGATCAAACGCTTTTCCCCGGCTTTATCACTCCGTTGCGCTACTGCTCCCGGACGCCACCGTCTGGGTCGCGGGAGGCAATCCCACGCGCGGTTCCTACGAACAACACGTCGAGATTTATACGCCGCCGTACTTGTATAACTCCAACGGCACCTTAGCGACCCGCCCCTCAATCACTTCCGTTACACCGGGTGTAATCGGCTACGGCACCTCATTCCAAGTGCAGACTCCAGATGCTGCGAACATCGCTTCCGTAGTGCTCATGAAGAACGGGTCCGTGACCCACGCCTTTGACATGGAGCAACGCCTGGTGGGTCTGTCATTCACCGCTGGCAGCGGCGTCTTGAACGTAACCGGGCCACCCAATGGGAATACCGCGCCTCCTGGTTACTACATGATTTTTCTCATCAATACTTCAGGAGTGCCATCCGTAGCCAAGTTCGTCCAAGTTTTGAAGGCTTCCACGGACACGCCTCCCAACGGAACGATCACGAGTCCCGCTTCGGACATCGCGATAGCGCCGGGCCAGTCGGTGACGTTTGCCGGAACTGGTAGTGTCTCGAGTGGCTCCATTGCCGGCTATTCCTGGAGTTTCCGCGGTGCAAGCCCAGCTACCAGTTCGCTGCAAAATCCGGGAGCCGTGACGTTTTCTACCGCCGGCACATATACTGTCGTATTCACGGTCACCGATTCCGCCGGAAATACTGACCCTAGTCCTCCGGTCCGCACTATTACCGTTGCCACAAAACCTGCTCCAGTGCTTTCCGCAGTGAGTCCCAATGTTGGAGTGCAGGGGAAGTCAAACTTGAACGTGACATTGACCGGGAGTAATTTTCTGTCTTCGCCGACCTGTAGCTTTGGCGCGGGCATAACGGTTAATTCCTGCACCTACAATTCGTCCACGCAAATCACAGCTAATATCAATATTCTTGGCAGCGCTGTCGTTGGGTCGCGCAATGTTACGGTGACCAATACGGACGGACAAAGCTCCACACTAGCGAATGGTTTCACGGTGCAGACCGGTAGCTCCAATCCTGCTCCCACCATCACTACCGTGAGTCCCAACACGGGCGTGCAGGGTCAATCGAATATCACCGTGACACTTACAGGCACAAACTTTCTCCCTAACCCCTCGTGCGATTTCAATGCCGAGCAAGGTTTATCCGTTAGCGCATGCACCTACAACTCTGCGACAAAAATCACCGCGACGCTCTCCATAGCGTCGAATGCCATTGTGGGTCAACACAATGTCACGATCACCGACACTGACGGGCAAAGCGCTACCGCAACCAACGCTTTTACGGTCACCTCCTCGGGCGGAATAAGTTTCGGCGGCGGCTTCGGGGTGGGCTCGATGGCCTTGAACGGCAATGCCGCAATCAACGGCACGGCATTATCTCTGACAACTACCAGTTCCACGTTCCAAGCCGCTAGCGCTTGGTATCCAACAGCCGTAAATATTCAGAACTTCACCACCGACTTCAGTTTCCAGACGTCCGCCGGTTCACCAACAGCTGACGGATTGACCTTCACGCTGCAAAACAACTCCACGACAACCATAGGCGGGGCCGGTGGAAACTTGGCATACGGTCTTACCACCGCAAAGAGCGTGGCGGTGAAGTTCGATCTCTACAGCAACAATGGAGAGGGGCCTGATTCGACTGGCCTCTATCTGAACGGTGCATCGCCGACTATGCCGGCAGTGGATATGACCGCCTCGGGAGTCGATCTGCACAGCGGACACATCTTCCGGGTGCACATGACTTATGACGGCACAAACCTGACCATGACCATCACGGATGCCACGACAGCCGCAACCTTCACAAAGGCCTGGCCGGTGAACATTCCATCCAACGTCGGCGCGAATACAGCCTTTGCGGGCTTCACCGGGGCCACAGGTGGATACACGTCCAACCAAAACATCTTGAGCTGGACAATGAGCAGCACCACCAGTGGAGGCGGGACGGTGGCCACGCCGACGTTCAGCCCGGCAGCAGGAACCTATCTGGGAACGCAGACGGTTTCGTTGAGCGACACCACCTCGGGAGCCACGATCTTCTACACGCTGGATGGCAGCCAACCGGGAACTTCGGCGGGCGGCTCAACGCAACAATACAGCGGACCACTAACGGTAAGCTCGACGGAGACGATCAAGGCGTTGGCGACCGCTTCCGGGATGACCACCAGCGGAACGGCCAGTGCCACATATACCATCCAATCGCAGGTGGCCACGCCTACCTTCTCGCCTGGCGCAGGCAGCTATAGCTCGGCGCAAACCGTGAGCATCTCGACCACCTCATCGGGAGCGACGATTTACTACACCACGAACGGATCGACCCCGACGAACAATTCGACGGTATACAGTGGACCTATCACGGTGAGCGCCAGCGAAACGTTGAAGGCCTACGCCACCAAGAGCGGTTACTTCGACAGCAACGTGGCCACGGCGGCATACACAATTGGCTCAAGCGGTGGTGGCGGGATCAGTTTCGGCAGCGGATTCACCACTGGCTCGATGGTGCTGAATGGGAATGCCACGATCAGCGGCACTGCCTTATCTTTAACAACGACCAACGGCACGTTCCAGGCCTCCAGCGCGTGGTACCCGACAGCCGTCAATATTCAGAACTTCACCACCGACTTCAGTTTCCAATCGACCGCGGGTGCGGGAACGGCAGACGGGCTAACCTTTACGTTGCAGAATAATTCCACTGCAGCGTTAGGCGGAGCCGGCGGGAACTTGGGATACGGACTCACCACCGCAAAGAGCGCGGCGGTGAAGTTTGATCTCTACAGTAACAATGGAGAAGGACCTGATTCGACCGGACTTTATCTGAACGGCGCATCGCCCACTACCCCAGCGGTGGATATGACCGGCTCCGGAATCGATCTGCACAGCGGAGACGTCTTCCGCGTGCACATGACCTATGACGGCACGAACCTGGCGATGACCATCACAGACGCCACGACAGCTGCAGCGTTCTCGATAAGCTGGCCGGTGAATATCCCATCCACTGTCGGTGGCAACACCGCTTTTGCAGGTTTCACCGGGGCCACAGGCGGATTCGTTGCCAACCAAAACATCTTGAGCTGGACAATGAGCAGCACCACCAGTGGAGGCGGGACGGTGGCCACGCCGACGTTCAGCCCGGCAGCAGGAACCTATCTCGGAACGCAGACGGTTTCGTTGAGCGACACCACCTCGGGAGCCACGATCTTCTACACGCTGGATGGCAGCCAACCGGGAACTTCGGCGGGCGGCTCAACGCAACAATACAGCGGACCACTAACGGTAAGCTCGACGGAGACGATCAAGGCGTTGGCGACCGCTTCCGGGATGACCACCAGCGGAACGGCCAGTGCCACATATACCATCCAATCGCAGGTGGCCACGCCTACCTTCTCGCCTGGCGCAGGCAGCTATAGCTCGGCGCAAACCGTGAGCATCTCGACCACCTCATCGGGAGCCGACGATTTACTACACCACGAACGGATCGACCCCGACGAACAAGTTCGACGGTATACAGTGGACCTATCACGGTGAGCGCCAGCGAAACGTTGAAGGCCTACGCCACCAAGAGCGGTTACTTCGACAGCAACGTGGCCACGGCGGCATACACAATTGGATCAAGCGGTGGTGTCGGCTTCGGCAGCGGTTTCACAGCCGGATCGATGGTGTTGAACGGAAATGCAGCCATCAGTGGCACGGCCTTATCTTTGACAACTACTAGCCCGACTTTCCAGGCAGCAAGCGCGTGGTTCCCCACAGCGCTTAATGTTCAGAAATTCACCACCGACTTTACCTTCCAGTTGTCCGCCGGTTCCCCAACGGCCGATGGCTTTACGTTCGCGATTGAAGGTAATACCACTGCGGCGCTCGGTGGCTCGGGCGGCAAGTTGGGGTACGGAACCATAGCGAAAAGCGTGGCGGTGAAGTTCGATCTGTATAATAACGTCGGCGAAGGTTCTGACTCGACAGGGCTGTATCTGAACGGCCCAGACCCCACTACCCCCGCCGTCGACATGACCAGTTCCGGGGTCGATTTACACAGTGGTCATGTTTTCTCCGTGCACATGGTTTATGACGGGACAAATTTGACCATGACCATTACGGACACCACTAACGCCGCGTTGACGTTCACGCGGATCTGGCCCGTGAATATACCCGGAAACGTGGGCGCAAATACAGCTTTTGTCGGTTTCACGGGAGGTACCGGCGGGTATACCGCTAATCAGTCCGTGCTAACTTGGACATATACCGTCAATTAGGGTGGATTGGCCGGAGCCCGGCTAAGGCTGTGGAGCTAAACCAATCAACCCTGCATCATTTTTCGGACCCCACGCAATCTAAGGTGTGAACACAGCGGCTGCTATTTGCTGTGCTATCATCGCGGCTCTTCTGCCGCTCGTGAAGCTGTGGACAATCCCCTCCGAGCGGCGAGTTGCTCGGAGGCAACATGGACCGTAAACCCCGGAACATCCTGATCGCTGTTGGAATTGTCATCCTAATCCTGGTGATCGTTCCGTTCCTGATCCCCGTCAATCAATTCAAGCCCACGATTGAGGAAAAAGCGTCAGCTGCGCTAGGACGCCAGGTGCAGTTGGGCAATCTCAGTCTTTCTCTTCTTACTGGTTCTCTCTCGGCTGAGAACCTGGTGGTTGCCGATGATCCCAAATTCAGCCAGACACCGTTTCTGACCGCTAAGGGTGTGAGAGTCGGCGTGGCCATGATGCCGTTGATATTTTCACGGGAATTGAACATTACCAGCGTGACAATTCAAGACCCGCAGGTCACATTGCTTCACAATCCCGCGGGCCAATGGAATTATTCGTCGATCGGCGGCGCCGCGACAAACACTGCGAACAAACAGGCGGCACCGCAAAATAACGGTTCCTCGGACCTGTCAATAAATAAACTGTCGCTCGAGAACGGCACGATCATTGTCGGTTATGTCGGTAATCCCAAGCGCACTACCTACGATCACGTGAAAGTGGAGGCTTCCAATATTTCACCCCGTGGAAAATTCCCGGTTTCGGTTTCGGCCGANCTTCCAGGAGGCGGAAAGCTCAAGCTGGAGGGAAATGCGGGCCCCCTCGATCCCACCGACGCCGCTCTGACGCCCCTCGATGCAAAAATCACTTCGACCTCGCTGAATCTGGGCTCCACCGGATTCCTCGAGCCCAATACCGGACTTGGTGGGCTGCTGGACCTGGATGCCACACTGACATCGGCCCATGGCCAGGCCGAAATCAAGGGCTCCGCCAAACTCTCTAAGGCCCTCTTCATTCAAGGCGGCTCTGCCTCTTCCGTGCCCTTGCTAGTGGACTTCGACAGCAAGTACGACCTTGTCAAGCAGAGCGGCACGTTGCATGGCACCACGAAAATCGGCGGCGCTACCGCGCAAGTTTCCGGCACTTACAACAATGCCGGAGAAAACACCATCGTAAACATCAAAGTGGAAGGCCAGACCATGCCCGCGAAGGACTTGGCAGCTTTTTTGCCGGCCATCGGGATTCGCCTCCCGAACGGCGCCTCCATTGAGAGTGGGACACTCAGCGCAAATCTGACCATGGCGGGNCCNACGACCAATTTGGTCACCAGCGGCAACGCCGGAATTTTCAGCGTTAAATTAGCNGGATTCGATCTGGGCTCGAAAATGTCCAGCATTTCGGCGCTTACCGGATTGAAGAGCGGCAAAGATCTGGAGATCGAGAAAATGACCGCTAATTTGCGCATGACTCGGGACGGATTGCGGGCCGACAATTTCATCGCGGTGCTCCCGGCATTCGGCCAGATCGTCGGAGCCGGCACTATAGACTCCAAGAACAACCTTGATTTCAAAATGGCCGCAACGTTAAAAAGCGGATTGGTAGCTAACGTGGCTAATCCTACCGGCGCCCTCAGCCAGGTTTTGGGCGGTGGTTCGGGTGGTGGCTGCAAGGGCGGCGTAACCGTACCGTTCAAGATTGAGGGCACCACCGCTGATCCAAAGTTTGTTCCCGATGTTGGCGGTGTGGCCGCCGGTATGTTGAAATCTCAATTGGGTTGCGCCGGCAGTTCGGTCAGTGGTGTGAAAAATCTGAATCCGTCGAATCTGAATCCGTCAGATGCCGCTGGCGCCTTGGGCGGACTTTTCAAAAAGCCGAAACCGAAACCATAACTGGCTAGTCGTAACGCAGCGCCACCATCGGATCTACGCGCATGGCCCGTCGCGCAGGAATGTAGCACGCCAGTAACGCTACGGCGGTAAGTAAGAACGTTACCGACGTATACGTCGACGGGTCGTAGGCACGCACGTCGAATAGCAGGCTTGCCAGCACGCGCATCAGCCCCAGAGCAACCAAGACGCCCAAGCTTAAACCAAGTGCTGTCAAGCGCAGGCCCTGGCCAAGTATCAAACGCATGACATCGCCGCGCTGGGCTCCCAGCGCCATCCGCAAGCCGATTTCGCGCGTCTGCTGATTCACCGAATAGGACAGCACTCCATACACCCCCACCGCGGACAACAACAGTGCTAGCCCTCCAAACAGGGCCAACAAGAAACCACCCATTCGCGGCGCCCAAAGCGCCTGAGACATAATCTGCTCGATGGTAAAAACATTTGTTATAGCCAGATTAGGATCCAGCGATTGTAGCGCTGCGCGCGTGGTAGCCACCATGCCCTCGGGATGGCCGGTGGTTCGCACTTGCAATGTTGCAACCGGCACATAGTCCTGTGTCATAGGTAAAAACACAATCGGCTGCGGAGCTTCTCCAACTTCGTTGACTACAGAATTTGCAACTACACCAACGATTTCCCGCAGCGTAGTGTCACCAAAGAAATGGAATCGCTGGCCTAGCCCGTTTTCGTTGGGCCAAAACTGCTTAACCATCGCTTCGCTCGCGATGGCCACCGATGCTGTTTCCTTGCGGTCCCCGTCGGTGAATAGACGCCCGCGCAACATTGGAATACGCAACGTTTCAAAATAATCCGGGTTGATGTCGTTCACGGTAGTCAACGTACCGCGGTAACCGGAGGCTTCGTCCCGGCCTTCCGGAAAAACCGTACGTGCAAACCCGCCGGCAAGCGGGCCGTTGGAAGCCACGCTCGCTGATGCTACGCCCGGCGAATTCTTCACTTTCTCAATAGCCGCACGGTAAAACTGCTGGCCGCGACCCTCTTCATAGTGGAGCGCGCCCAGATCGAAATTCATGGCCAGAAGATTTTTGGATTCGAAGCCCAGTTCGGTTTTTTGCGCATTCTGCATGCTTCGAAGAAAGAGGCCAGCACCAACGAGCGCGATTAACGCCAAGGCCATTTCCCCGATGACCAGCAAACTGCGCAATGGATCGCGACGCCAGCCCATGGTTCCACCACGGCCTCCAGCTTTCAACGTATCCATCAGGTCTGGACGCGATGCCTTCACGGCCGGCACCAGGCCGAAGATAAAACCGGTGAGAATGGCGACGCCTAGAGTGAATAGAAGTACGTGCGAATCCAACGACAAGTCGATACCACTTTGGTCAATGAACGGTGGACGGAAGGACCATAGGATGCTGCGGCCGGCGTAGGCGATTGCCAGACCAACGACGCCCCCAGCAAGCGACAACAACACACTTTCCGTTAGCATCTGTCGAACGATGCGGCTGCGATTCGCCCCCAGAGCTGCACGCAAGGCTATTTCTTTTTGGCGTCGCGCGCCCTGCGCCAGCAGCAGGTTTGCCAGATTGACACACGCGATCAGAAGAACCAGACCCACCACGCCCATCATCATCGCGCCGGCCAAAGCGATTCGTTTATGATCGTTCACCCCGACTGCGGCGTCGGCCAGCGGGCTGAGCGCCACGCTGCGACCACTATTGTCCTTGGGGAACTCTGATTCCAGATGCGTGGCTATCGTTTTTAGGGAAGCCTCTGCGGCGCCTATCTCGATACCCGGCTTCAATCTGCCAAACGTACCGAGGGTTAGCGCGCGCCGGTCGTTAAAAAAGTCTTTTTCTTTGCCTCCCAGCACCTGATCTTTCATGCTGGTGGGTATCCACACTTGTTCGGAACTAAAAAATGTAATCGTGCCTCGAAATCCGCGCGGGGCAATGCCAATGACGGTGTATGGACGCGCATCAAGTATCAACGGTTTCCCGATGATGCTAGGGTCAGAGCCCAGTTTGTTGGCCCACAGAGCGTAACTAAGCACGGCCACATCGTTGCCGTTGGGCTTGGTGTCCTCATCGGGCATAAAAAAACGTCCCTGAGCCGGCCGTATTCCGAGGACCTCAAAATAGTTGGCGCTTACCAATTCGCCCTGTAGTTGACGAGGCTCGCTACCGCCGCTCCAGGTTAGGGTTATCGGCAAAAACGCCGCGAGGTCGGTGAATACCTGATTGTCACGGCGATAATCTTGAAAATTTGGGAAGGACATCCCGATTTTTTCGGCTCGAGCTTGCGTGACCAAGGTTTTGGTGTCGACCGTGTCCATTTCAACCAATCGGGGGAGGTCGCGTACCGGAAGGGCTCTCAGCAAAACCGCGTTGACCACCGTGAAGATGGTGGTGTTGGCGCCGATGCCCAACGCCAGAGACAGCACCGCTACAGCGGTGAAACCGGGATTCTTTCGCAGCATACGCAAGCCATAGCGCACGTCCTGCATAAAAACTTCTAGGACTGGCAGGGTCTGCCGGTCATGGTAGAGCTCCTTGGTCTGCTCAATCCCACCTAGTTTCATCAGCGCATCCCTGCGTGCTTCCGTGGTACTCATCCCCTTGCGAACGTTGTCTTCCGTGTGCATTTGTAGATGTCCTTCCAGTTCTTCCGCAAAACTTTCCCGCGTCTCGACATGAACCGTACTTGCCAGCCGCAGCCAGAATGCTCGCAGCGTTTTCATGCCGATTCCTTACCGGGAGCCAGGAACCGCGCGAGAATCGCCGTGGTCTGTTCCCAATCGCGTTCTTCGCGGCCCAGAAATTTACGCCCGGCGCGCGTCAATTTGTAATATCTGGCTTTGCGGTTGTTGTCGGACTGGCCCCACTCCGAGGCGATATGTCCTTCCTGCTCGAGTTTCAGCAGCGCGGGATACAGCGTGCCGTAGTTCACCGCCAGAAGATCACCGCTAGTCTGCTCGATGCGCCGCGCAATCCCGTAACCGTGTAAAGGACCGAGCGCTTCAAGCGTTTTGAGAATCATCAGTGCCAGCGTGCCTTGCCATACATCCACTTTTTCAGCCATGTTGTTCGCGTCCGCCTCTTCCATCCTATGGGATACCCATACTAAACCCGGCGTGCTCCTATGGGAAGCCAATAGTAAAGACGCTCGGGATGGCTGTTTGTTTCCACCTGAGATCTGTTTCTAGATGTTCCCCAGAAGTCATAGAATATCGACCACGGTTTGCGCGCAAATTGCGCACCTTAATTCCTACAGCTAGGCAACGGCTTTTCTACTTGGATTCCCTGACCTGCTCGCACACTGGTTCATGCCATACTTCGCTTGAGCATGAGTGTCGCTACACCGGAGCCTGTACAAGTAAAGTCTGCGACCACCAGTAGACGGTGGCTGCTTCCCCTCGCAATCATATTTCTGGTGGCGCTGTGCATCGGCGGCATTATTCTGGCTTTTCACTGGCCGTTTTCTTCGGAGAAAGTTACTCAATCTGTCCAGGAAAATTGGCCCGGCAAAATGGCGGTGCAGGGTTTCCAGCGTACTTATTTCCCGCATCCTGGTTGCGTGATGGAGAATGTCGCGCTCACGCGCGGCGCTGCCAGTTCTGGCCCCCCGCTGGTCGCCATTCAAAGAGTCATTATCCAAGCCAATTACCACGATCTTTTTTTTCGACCCGGCTACATATCCAGAATTATTCTCGAAGGCCTCAAAATTTCAGTTCCTGCGGAACACGACCCATCGCAGCAAACGTCCAGGTCGAGCAAATCCTCCACGCATATCGGCGAGGTTTTTACCAAAGACGCGACGCTGGAGGTCGCGACAAAAGATGACGGCCCGCTGAAATTCGAGATTCATCAACTCAGCCTCAAATCCGTCACCGACAGTTCGCCCATGTTGTATGACCTTGCGATGCGCAACGCCAAGCCGCCTGGGGAGATTCGCTCGCGCGGAAAACTTGGCCCCTGGGACAGACACCACATGAACGACATTCCTTTATCGGGCTCCTACACATTTGATGGAGTCGACTTGGGAGTATTTCACGGGATCGGCGGAACTCTTGCCACCACGGGAGATTTTCACGGTGTGCTGGGCCGCATAGAAACTCAGGGAACAGCGGACGCTCCAAAATTTGAGGTCACCCGCAGTCACCACCCGGTTGCGCTCAGAGCAAAATTCAGCGCTTCCGTTAATGGCATGAATGGCGACACGATTGTGCGCTCCGTGGACGGACGGTTTCTGAAAACGCCGGCGCACATCGAAGGTTCCATAGCCGGCAAAACGGGCCAGCCCGGAAAGACCACTTCGCTCAAGGTGGGCGTGCGCAACGGCCGCATCGAGGACGTCCTGTGGCTTTTCGTAAAAGAAAGCGAAGCCCCCATGGAGGGAGCGACCAATATTCACGCCCACGTTGTCTGGCCTTATGGGCACGAGCGCTTTCTAAAGCGTGTAGTGCTTCAAGGTGAGTTTGAAATCGAACATGCACAATGGACAAAGCCAGAGCGCCAGATGAGCGTGAACATGTTAAGTAAAAAAGCCAGCGGAAAGAAAAAAGATCCAGATACTCCCAACGTGACCGCCGATATAAAAGGCAGCGTGTTATTGAGCAACGGAATCGCCAAATTTCAAGACATTACTTTCAAGGTGCCGGGTGCGGATGCTATCCTGCACGGCACTTACAATCTAGAAGACACCAAGATCGATTTTCATGGAGATTTGAAAACGGACGCGTCGCTGTCGGATGACACTAGTGGCGTAAAGGCCGTGTTGCTAAAACCGTTGGATCCGCTCTTCAAGAGAAAACACGCCGGGGCGCTAGTGCCTGTTGAGACTTCCGGCACATATCACAACCCGCATTTTGGCGTCTCCCTACAGCCAAAGAAATAGCAGCAATCCGCCGCCAACAAGTTTATTTGCCGTCAAAGGGATAGCGGTCTTGCGACTGCACGGCGGCAGCTACATTGCGGCGCAACGCGATGGTATCGATCGGCGGGCGCTTTGCGAAACGCTTCAGCACAGACATCTGCGTGGTGAGCATGTCTCCTTCATGAAGCGCGGCAATGGCGCGTTTAGCTTCGTGCTCAACACGTTCGGCAGCATCGGAAATAAAAACTCGCGCTGCGTCGATCATTGACTGTGCCGTTGCCTGGCCTTTAGCTTTAGCGGTTTTTTGCGCGCGTAGCAGCGAAGATTCCATGGCGTAAATTTCCATCACGATATTGGAGAGCGCGGCAACCAGCTCCTGCTCATCGCCCAGCTTCTCACGATATTTCTGAACCGCTCCGCCCGCCGATTGCAGGAATATTTTTTTGCAATTGGCAACTACCGTCGCTTCGGCCGACAGTACACCGTCGTCCGTCTCTTCAAACGATGGCCCGGCAAGAATTTCGTCCGCCAGTTTCATGGCCGCCGGTATCAGCGCCAACTGCCCACCCATGGCGCGTTTCATCAGCATCTGGATAATCAGCATGCGGTTGATTTCGTTGGTGCCTTCAAAAATGCGATTGATGCGCGAATCGCGGTACGCGCGGCAAACCGGATAGTCTTCGTGAAATCCGTAGCCGCCGAAAATCTGCACCGCCTCGTCGACCACGAAATCGAGCATCTCGCTGCCATAGACCTTGGCGATGGAGCTTTCGATGGCATATTCCTCCAAAACTTTCATGGTGTTCTGGATTTTCTCGCCGGCGTTTCCGTCTGAACCGTTATTCGAAGCCGAGGCCATAGCCGTTTCCATGTTGCCGGCCGAGCGATAAATCATCGATTCCACGGCAAAAAGCTGGATGGCCATTTCCGCGAGCTTTTCACGCATCAGCCCAAAGTCGCCGATAGCTTTGCCGAAAGCCTTGCGTTCCTTGGTATATTTCGAGGTCGTTGCCAGCACGTACTTCGAACCGCCCACCGCGGAAGCGCCCAGAGTAAAGCGTCCGGCATTCAAAATATTAAATGCCACGATGTGGCCGCGGCCCACCTCGTGCAAAAGATTTTCTTTGGGAACCTTGCAGTTTTCCAGGAACACCGGTGTAGTGGAGCTACCGTGGATGCCCATCTTGTGCTCTTCATTCCCAGGCTTAATTCCGGGAAAGGTGCGCTCCACGATGAACGCGCTCAATTTTTCGCCGTCAATCTTGGCAAACACAATATAAATGTCCGCAAAACCGCCGTTGGTAATCCACATTTTCTGGCCGTTCAGAATGTAGTGCTTGCCGTCAGGCGCGAGTTCCGCGCGCGTCAAGGAATTCTGCGCATCCGAGCCGGCTTGCGGTTCGGAAAGGCAATAAGCCCCGATCCATTCGCCGGTGGCCAACTTCGGAAGATACTTTTTCTTTTGCTCATCTGTTCCGAAATACACGATCGGCAGCGTGCCTATGCCGGCATGTGCGCCATGCGTTACGGCAAAACCGCCGTAGATGGAAAGTTTCTCGGTGAGAATCGTGGTGGCGACTTTGTCGAGTCCGGCCCCGCCGTATTGTTCTGGAATTCCGCCGCTCAAGAGTCCCAGCTCACCGGCCTTTTTCACTAGTTCCGGTAGCAAACCCGGTTTCTTGGCCTCCAGATTCTTGATGTGCGGCATTACTTCCTTGATGACAAATTCTTCCGCAGATTGCCCGATCAGTCTTTGATCGTCGTTCAGGTCCGCGGGAGTAAACACATCCTCCGGCCGCGGCGATTCCAGCAGAAAACTTCCGCCTTTGGTTCCTTGGGGCGTGGTGGTTGCGGTAGCCATGGTCAGGGGCTCCTAGTTGGGCACGGTTGTGTTCAGCTCAATTATCTCATTTTTGCAGATGGTCCGGGGACTAACGATTGNCCGGTAAGAATAGATGNAATGGCCTGCCCCTACGGGCAGGCCTAGTTTNNGCGCCGTTGATTAATACCGCGGGCAAGCTATAACCCTCCGCCGCCAAACAGGCTGTAGCATAGCAGGACGAGCACGATCATCGTGANAGCCACGTAGGTCCAATCTCTTTCATATAGAAACGCGACAACCGAAAAAAGCACGCGAGCCACCGGTGTAGCGATCAATACCAGCAGCCCTAATTGAATCAATCCCCGCCCGTGAAATTTTGCAACCTCACGCAGAATTCCACCGACAGTGCGCAACTCTTGCGGCTCCCCCTGAAAGACCCGATAATCTATAGCCGGTGAATCGTGACGCGACAGGTAAATGATTCCCCCAATGAAAACCAGGCTGGCCGCGAGTAGCACTCCGCTACGCAAGAGTACCGCCATGATTTGGTCCATGTGCTGATCCTGGCGTAGGTTCGGAGCAGTCATTTCACATCTTCCCCGCAAAGCCGTTATAAATCATTTCCACGGCGAGAAATCCGATCACCACGGCGAAGACCAGTCGCAAACTTCGCACTTTGGCGCCTGCCAAGACGCGTGCTCCCACAAGCGACCCGCCCAACACGCCAAGCATCACCGGCATCGCGATGCCTGGGTCAATATATCCGCGNCTGAGNTAAATTCCCGCGCTGGCCGCCGCCGTCACGCCAATCATGAAATTGCTCGTGGTGGTGGACACTTTAAAAGGCAGCTTCATCGCCCGGTCCATGGCCAACACTTTTACCGCTCCCGATCCAATTCCCAGCAGGCCTGACAGCACACCCGCGCCAAACATCAATGCGAAGCCCCCTGGCACTCCCCGGACGTGATATTGCGTCATCCCCTGGTCTGTCGGATAGCTGCTATCCATACGCAGCCAGGTGGCGATGCGGTCGGGCGCCACATCGCTCGTCTGTTCAGATTTTTCGCGCAGGCTCGCGAACGCCGAGTAAATCAGCGCAAGCCCAAAGATGATGGCAATCACTGACACGTGCAGATGCAGCGCCACCGCCGCACCCACCAGTGCACCCACGGTTGTGGCGATTTCCAGAAACATTCCCACGCGCACATTGGAATAGCCTTCTTTCACATACGCGGCAGCGGCTCCCGAAGAAGTAGCGATCACCGAAACAAGGGCGGCGCCAATCGCGTAACGTATATCCACGTGGAACAACAACGTCAGCATCGGAACGATTACCACGCCGCCACCCAGCCCTGTCAGCGAACCCAGGAAGCCGGCCAGCAGCGAGCCCATGAACACCAGCAACGTGAATTCCATCGTGTGCACGAGATGCTCCGAAGCGCTACTCAATTGAACAGCGTTGCGCAAACTCCACTGGCAATGGATGAGGTTAAGATTTTTTGAAACGGTTGAGAAGAAAATAATGGAGACGCGCTCTACAAATTCAGGAGAGCAGCTCGAAAATGCCCGCCGCGCCCATTCCGCCTCCCACGCACATCGTGACCATGCCGTAGCGGCCCTTGCGCCGTTGCAGATCGCGGATGATCGTGGCGGTAAGTTTTGCGCCGGTGCATCCCAATGGATGGCCCAGCGCGATCGCGCCACCGCTTGGATTCAAACGTGCCGGATCCAACCCCGCCTGCTGAATTACGGCCAGCGATTGCGCGGCGAAAGCTTCATTCAGTTCGATCACGTCGATGTCCGCCAGAGACAGACCCGCAAGCTTCAGCGCTTTTGGAATGGCGAAGACCGGCCCGAGGCCAAATTCCTCCGGCGAGCATCCAGCAGTCGCGTAGGCTACGAAGCGAGCCAGTGGTTTTAGCCCCAGCGCTTTTGCGCGCGCGTCGGACATGACAATAGTGGCTGCAGCGCCATCACTCATCGGCGAGCTGTTTCCAGCGGTCACCGTTCCTTTCNNGTGAAAGGCNGGCTTCAGCTTCGCAAGCGCTGCTAACGAGGTATCCGCCCGCGGCAACTCGTCAGTAGCAAACTGGAAAGTTTGTGTGACCGCCTTTGCAGCGGTCTTGGTGCCCGTGGCGCTTGCACCGCCGCCACCGCCGGCCCCATTCGTGCTCGCCAGCGCCGTGATACTCACTTCCACAGGCACGGTTTCATCCTTGAAGTTTCCCGCCGCGATGGCCGCCAGGGCCTTTTTGTGCGAGTCCGCGGAAAATTTGTCGGCTTGTTCGCGCGTGATTCCAAATTTGCGCGCAATATTTTCCGTTCCCAGCCCCATATTGATATACGCATCGGGATAATGATCGACCAGCCAGGGATTAGGCGAAATTTTATTTCCACCCATGGGCACCATGGACATCGACTCCGTGCCGCCAGCGAGAATTACTTGTGCAGCCCCCGCACGAATGCGCTCCGCACCAAGCGCAATGGCCTGCAAGCCCGAAGAACAAAATCGATTGATGGTCATCGCGGAGGTTTCTACCGGCAAGCCCGCCCGTAAAGCAGCGATACGCGCCACATTCATCCCTTGCTCGCCTTCGGGCATGGCGCAACCCAAAATCACGTCGTCAATTTCTTTAGGATCGAGCGCGGCAACGCGTGCCAGCGCTTCCTTGATCACCACCGCCGCCAGGTCGTCAGGCCGCGTGGCGCGCAGCGATCCCTTATATGCGCGACCCACCGCGGTGCGCACGGCGGATACGATTACGGCTTCGGACATGAGCAGTCTCCGTTGAAGACGCGACTAAACCACGGCCTCCCATCGATTGTTTGCCCGGCAGGCGCAAAATGCAAATCCGCGACGATCAAACCGGCGTGTTGGGCGGCAGACCAAAGCCAGTATTACTCTTTTCTTCTCGGCGTCGCGACGCTGCCTTTGCGAGGAATGAAAATCTTTACCGGGGGCACAATATCGAATTTTGTGGCGTAATTTCCCTGATTAGCAGCGATACCCA
>JGI12053J15887_10000122_pt1 | contig 25334 bp, 22 predicted proteins | sample MedBloCAOM1_O3_FD_15887 | JGI IMG/M metagenome (IMG submission 15887)
CTGGGCCCTGGTCAGCCCGACGTAAGCGAGCCGCCGCTCCTCGGCGAGCTCGGCGGGATCGCCCAGCGCGCGCAGATGCGGGAACATTCCGTCTTCCCAACCGGTGAGGAACACCACCGGGAACTCGAGGCCCTTGGCGGTGTGCAGAGTCATCAGGGTCACGACACCGCCGGAGGTGCCGTCGTCGTCCGGGATCTGGTCGGCGTCAGCGACCAACGCCACCCGCTCCAGGAACGCGGCGAGCGATCCCGGCTCGGCGCCACCGTCGTCAACCGGGGTGATCGCCACAGGGTCACTGGCAAACTCCCGCGCCACTGTCACCAGCTCAGTGAGGTTGTCCAGCCGGGAGCCATCTTGCGGATCCTCCGAGGCGTCCAGCTCGGCCCGGTAGCCGGTGCGTTCCAGCACCGCCTCGAGAACTTCCGCGACTTCCTCACCCGCCGCGACTTTGCCGCGCAGCTCGTCCATCAACGCCACGAACGCCGTGATCGCATTACGCGATCTGGGGTTGAGCAGCGGGATCTCCTGGCCGGCCGCGGCCGCCCGCAGCGCCGCGGCGAACGAGATCTGCTCGCGCTCGGCATAGGTGGCCAGTACCGCCTCCGCGCGCTCGCCGATCCCCCGGCGTGGCGTGTTGAGGATCCGGCGCAGCGACACGGTGTCCTCAGGATTGGCCAATACCCGCAGGTAGGCCAGCGCGTCGCGAACCTCGCGCCGCTCGTAGAAGCGCACCCCGCCGACCACCTTGTAGGGCAGCCCGAGCCGGATGAACATCTCCTCGAAAACGCGGGAAGAGTTGTTGGTCCGATAGAACACGGCCACGTCGGCGAACCGTGCGGCACCACTATCGACCAGCTGGTCGATCTCTGATGCGACGAACGCCGCCTCATCATGCTCATTGTCGGCCACGTAGCCGACGATCAGTTCACCATCCCCGGCAGCCGACCACAGCCGTTTGTCCCGCCGGCCGGAGTTGCGCGCGATCACCGCGTTCGCCGCGGACAGAATCGTCTGAGTGGACCGGTAGTTCTGCTCCAACAAGATCGTCCGGGCCGTCGGGAAATCCCGCTCGAACTCCTCGATGTTACGGATGGTGGCGCCCCGGAAGGCGTAGATGGACTGGTCGGCATCGCCCACGACACACAGCTCGCCGGGCATCTCGCCCTCGGCCGCGGGCGCTACCAGTTCGCGGACCAGGGTGTACTGCGCGTGGTTGGTGTCCTGGTACTCGTCAACCAGGATGTGGCGAAACCGACGCCGGTAGTGCTCGGCGACGTCGGGAAGTGTCTGCAGCAGCTCAACGGTGCGCATGATCAGATCGTCGAAGTCCAGCGCGTTGGACATACTGAGCCGCTGCTGGTAACCGGCGTAGACTTCCACCACCCGACGCTCAAGGTCATTGTCGGCTGCGCTGGCCGCTGAGTCGGGATCGACGAGATCGTTCTTCAGGTTGGATATCTTCGCCGCCAGCGTGCGAGCGGGGTAGCGCTTCGGGTCCAGGTCCAGGTCGCGGGCCACCATCGTGATCAGGCGGCGTGTGTCGTCGGAGTCGTAGATGGAGAAGTTCGACGTCAGCCCGGCAAGATGACTCGCCTCCCGGCGCAGGATTCGCACGCACATCGAGTGGAAGGTCGACACCCACATCACCGCGGCGCGCCGGCCGACCAGTGCGGTGACCCGCTGCCTCATCTCCGCGGCTGCCTTGTTCGTGAAGGTGATCGCCAGGACTTGTCCGGGGGTGACACCGCGCTGGGCGAGCAGGTAGGCGATGCGGTGGGCGAGGACTCGGGTCTTACCCGACCCGGCTCCCGCGATGATGAGCAGTGGGGAACCGGCGTGCTCCACCGCCGCGCGTTGCTGCGAGTTCAGCCCGGCGAGCAGGTCCTGTGGCGGGGCAGCAGTAGAAGCACTCATCGTGGCGACCACGGTACCGGGAGACACTGACGTTCTCAGCGTGCAGTGCACGCGCATTCTCGCCAGTTCCCTGCGCGCGGACTCACGCCATAGAAGTGGACGGCGGAGCCCGCCACGTGGCAGACTTCGTGTCGTGATGAGTAGTCACCGGTTTTTCTACGGGTACCGGAGCCGGTGCCCGTGATGGTGTGACGCTCACACACAGACCACCACGACGCCCCGGAGTCCACGGACCCGGGGCGTTGTTGCTGCCGGGGAACGCGGGCCCGGGACAGAAATCGGGAGCCACCGAGATGTCGCAACACGCGACCAGCACAACAGCCCACCCGGTCGACCGCCGTCAAACCGACCGCAGGGACGACACCGTCACCGACCTCGCCGCACTGCGCACTGAGATCGACTACCTTGACGCCGAGATCCTGCGGCTGGTGCAGCGACGCACCGCGGTATCCCAGGCGATCGGCGCCGCCCGCCGAGCGGCCGGAGGCCCGCGGGTGGTGCACGGCCGCGAGATGGCTGTCCTCGACCGCTACCGCGAGCTGGGCACAGAGGGCCATGAGCTCGCGATGCTGCTGCTGCGCCTGGGGCGTGGTCGGCTCGGCCACTGAGCACCGCGGCGCTGCCCCGTCCCAGCGAGGCACACTGGGTTCATGGTGCTCAATCTGATTGCTGTCCTCGCCGCGCTGGCCGGTTTACTCGCCGCGGTTGCGCACGGCGGATATCTCGCGATGCTCGGGGCCGCCGCCAACCGTCGGGCCGGCGGTGAACCGGTCAACCAGTACGTCCGCAGCCGGGTTCCGGTAGCAGCGGTCACCCTCGGCGTCGCGTTACTCGCGTTGTTACTCGCTGCTGGCGGCCCAGCAGCCGACATCCTGGCCATCCTGGCCGGGGCCGGTAGCGGCATAGTCGGCTACCAGGCCTTACAGGGCACTAGGACCCGTTACCGCAGCGGCGGCTGATCTGCTTGGCGGTAGCGGCGGGCACCGCCCGTCCCGCCGGAGCTACCGAACACCGATGCCCTCGGCGCAAGACGGGCCGGTTGGTAGCGAAGGGCTTAGCCTGAGATGGTGAGCGAGGAGCGCCGTAGGTGAACCCCGATAACCGGCTCGTCGCCGGTCGCTACCGTCTGGAGCAGCGCGTCGCCACTGGTGCGATGGGCGCGGTCTGGCGAGCGCACGACGAACGGCTCAACCGCACGGTAGCGCTCAAGGAGCTGCTGATCGCGCCCGGCCTGGCACAGGCGGAGGCACAGACGGCCACGGATCGGGCGATGCGCGAGGGCCGCATCGCAGCTCGGTTGCAGCACCCGCACGCTATCTGCGTCTACGACGTGGCTCTCGACACGGGCACCGACGCCGGCAGCCAGCTGGTTACCTGGCTGGTGATGGAGTACCTGCCTTCGCGCAGCCTCGCCGCGGTGCTCGCCGAGTACGGGACGCTGGCGCCGGAGGAGGCGGCCAGGATTGGTCAGCAGGTCGCCACCGCACTGACCGCGGCCCACAAAGCGGGAATCGTGCACCGGGACGTCAAGCCAGGAAACGTGCTGCTCGGGGCAGACGGCATCGCCAAGATCACTGATTTCGGGATCTCCCGGGCCAGCTGGGACGCCACCGTGACGAGCACCGGTGTGCTCGCGGGCACCCCCGCCTACTTCGCTCCCGAGGTGGCCCGTGGCGAGGCGCCTGCACCCGCGAGCGACGTATTCTCGCTGGGCTCAACCCTCTACGCCACGGTAGAAGGCGTACCGCCCTTCGGGGTAGACGACAACACCCTGGCCATGTTGCGCACCGTCGCCGAGGGCCGGGTACGGCCCGCGCAGCAAGCCGGGCCGTTGACCACCGTCCTGATACAGCTGCTGGCGGACGACCCAGCAGCGCGTCCCACGATGGCGCAAGCAGCGGCGGCGCTGGGCGCGGTGGCCAATCGCTCCGTATCCCGACCGGGAACGTCCAAGCCGCTGCGCTCGCACTCCCCCGCTGCCCTCGTCTCGACGATGCTGACCGCCGTCGACCTGCCCGCTAGCCCGCCGCGCGACACTACGGCGGTGCGCAGACCAGCGACACACAAGGTCGCCTGGTCGCGGCGACCGGCGGTGTTGTTCGCAGCCGCAGGCTGCCTCGTCGTGCTCGCCATCGTCCTCGGCGTGGTGTCGCAAGTGGCCGTACCTACCGCCGGACGTGGCCAGCTAGCGGCAGCCACCCCCGCAACTCCACCGGTGCCCGACGTCGGTGCCCTACCCAAGCCGGTACCGGCCGCGCCACCACCAGCTCAAGCGCAACCAGCGCAGTTGGAGCAGACGGTCCGCACCTACTACGGCTTGCTACCTCAGGACACCACCGTGGCGTGGCAGTACCTGGGCACCGCCGAACGCGCTCAGGGCTTCGGGCATTACACCGAATTCTGGAACGGGATCAACCGACTCAGCATCCGCGGGCCGGTTGCCGTGCAGGGCAACACCGTGCTGGTGAATCTGGTCTTCGAACCGACGAACCGGAATCGGACCTTGGAGCGTTACCGGCTCACCATGGGCAACTCACCCGACGGCAGGCTACTGATCCAATCGGCCTCGCGGGTCGGGGGGTCCACACTCGCCGCTGTTGCCAAACCCGACTCGTGAGTGCAGTCCTTGGCTACACAAGCCGGCGGTCGGTCGCCCAGCGGGACAGTTCGTAGCGGTTGGACAGCTGGGTCTTTCGCAGTACTGACGAGACGTGCGTCTCCACTGTCTTGATCGAGATGAACAGCTCCGCGGCGATCTCCTTGTAGGCGTAGCCGCGGGCCAACAGCCGCAGCACGTCGCGCTCTCGGGGGGTGAGTAGATCCACCTCCGGGTCGCCGACCGGCGCCGCCCCAGGCCGTTGAGCGAAGGCGTCGAGGACGAAACCAGCCAGCCGCGGGGAGAACACCGGGTCGCCGGCGTGCACCCGGCGCACCGCCGTTGCCAAGTCCCGTCCGGAGATTGTCTTGGTCACATACCCGCGGGCTCCAGCCCGGATCACCGCGATCACGTCCTCGGCCGCGTCGGACACCGACAGTGCGAGGAAGACCACGTCGGGCACTTCGGGGCGGACCCGGCGCAGCACCTCCGCGCCGCCCCCGTCGGGCATATGGACGTCAAGGAGCACGACATCGGGTCGCAGGTGCCCGATCCCGGTGACCGCCTCTTGCACGGATCCGCCTTCGCCGACCACCACGACCGGCGGTCCGTCCGGGTCGGCGGCACCGGCGCGGGTCAGCTCGGCCTTCACACCAGTGCGAAACAGCGCGTGGTCGTCTACCAGGAAAACCTGGATGGCTCGATCCCCGCTCGTCTCGGCAGTCATACCTCTTCTCCGCCCTTCCGGCGAGCGACGGCCAGCTGGACCTCAGTGCCTTCACCGGGCGACGTGCGCAGAGTCACCGTACCCCCGTGGCGTTGCATCCGGCCGCGAATCGAGTCGGTCAACCCATGCCGATCAGCGGCCACGGCCGCCGGATCGAACCCAGCGCCGCGGTCTCGCACGAAAACATGTACCTGCCCGGGCTCGACCTCGGCATAGACGCTGACCTCGGCGACTCCGGCATGTTTAGCCGCATTGACCATCGCCTCCCGGCTGGCTTGCACCAGCGAGGGCAGCGGGTCCTCCAGAGCGCAGTCGCCCACTACAACGACCAGCATGGTCACCGCGTAGGTGTCCTCCACCTCGCCGGCAGCGGCGTGTAGCGCCGCGGCGAAGGCCGGCGCCGCGGCGTGGCCGTCGGTGTGGATCTGCGCCACCGTCCCGTAGCCCTGCGGTCCGTAAAGCCAGGAACGAAGCTCCCGCTCCTGGCCCCGGGCCAGCCGGCGGACCTCCCGAGCTGAATCGGACTGCTGCTGGATCAACGCGAGCGTCTGCAGTACTGAGTCATGCAGGTGCGCGGCGATCTCGGCCCGCTCCTCAGTGCGGATCCGGGCTCGGCGTTCCTCACCCAATGCCCGCATCAGCCGCAACCACCAGGGCACGGTAAGCACGGCCACCCCGACCAGGGTCGCGGCGGCGGCAAGCAGTGCAAACCGGAACTGGCCCAGGTTGCCCTGGTTGAGCAGGAACACCGCGATCCCGCTGGTCACCAACGCGATCCCGGCCAGCACCCGGAGCAGCGCCATCCGGCCGCCACCGAAGACCAGCCCCGCGCCACTGCGCCAGCGGGTCCGTTGGCTGGCGTCGGCCTCCCGCCACACCACACCAGCACCGATCAGGGCGACACCCAACGGCCCGGTCACCCAACCACCCCACGCGGTGCCCCACGCGGCCCCGGCCAGTGCCAGACCCCCGCCGAGCAGGACCAGACCGACCGCCTGCTGCCGATCCCGGGTGCTGCTCGGTCGCCGGGCACCCGCCTCGGTCGCCGGCAGGAACGCCCACAGCAGCGCGTAACCGATCAGCCCAGCACCACCGAGACCGGCGAGCGCCACGAAGATCACCCGTACCCACAGCACCGGCACGCTGAGGTGCTCGGCGATCCCGCTGGACACCCCAGCTATGACCCGGTCCGACCGATGCCGACACAACCGTGGCGGCCCAGCGACCGGCTGCACGCGCCGCCGTTCGCCGGTCACCTGATCGGCCGATGTGCTCACGTTGTCATGGTCACATGCGCGGGGTTGCCAGGGCTATCAGGGTCGACCCCGGTGTCCCCCGATCCGGGGGCGGATCAGGGTGACCCCTGATGGTGCTCGCGGTCGGTCGACGTCAGGCTCTTTGACGTGAGCGACATCAAGGTGCAGGACACGGTACGGGACTTCTGGGCCACCAGGCCGCACCGGCGAACCAACGATCGGAAGGTCGCCGGCGTCGCCGCGGCGATTGGCCGGCGGTATGCGATCGACCCGGTGTTGGTTCGGGTGGCATTCGTGGTGGCCGCCGTGTTCGGTGGTTCCGGAGTGCTGCTGTACCTGCTGGGCTGGCTGCTGCTGCCACTCGAGGGTGATCAGGCCTCCGGCGCCGAGCGAATGTTCCGACGAGGGCGCAGCTCGATGTCCGCAGTGCTGATCGTCGTGCTCGTTCTGCTTCTGCTTCCGGCGAGCGCGGCAGTGCTCAGCGGCCGCGCGTCCGGGGTGCTGGGGCTCCTCGTCGCGTTGGGGACGCTGGTGCTTCTGCACCGCTCTCGGTCCGCGCTGGGCGAGATTCCGGGGGCGCAGCGGACACCCCCCACGGCACCAGCCGCGACCGAACCCGCAACTACAGGTACGACCACCTCTGCGGCTCCACCGGCTACCGGCACAGCGACCGATCAGCCTGCTCCACCGGCGTGGGATCCGCTGGGCGCGGCACCGTTCGCCTGGGACCTACCGGAACCCGCGGCACCGCCGATGCCAGCCACTCCACCGCAGGGTGTTCGATCCAAGGTCACTCCGATCACACTCGGGCTCGCGCTGCTGACCGGCGGCATCGCCTTGGCATTCGCGCCTGGCCTCTCGGCCGCCGGGATCGCCGCGCTGCTGTTGGGTGTGGTCGGCCTCGGCCTGGTTGTGGGCGCCTTCATGCAGAGCGGTCGGGGGCTGATCCTCCTGGCCATCCCGCTGGCCCTACTGACCTGGGTGCTACACGCCGCACCCGCCGCTGGCTTCAAGGTCGGCGGTAGCCACTGGGACCCAGTCACGGCCGCCGAGGTCCAGCCGCGTTATGCGGTCACCCTCGGCAACGGCCGCCTGGATCTCACCGGGCTGCGGTTGGCCCCCGGCCAGACCGTGAAGAGCAGCGTCAACGTGGGGATCGGGCAGACCCACGTCATCTTGCCTCCGAACATCGACGCCCAGGTGAGCTGCCAGACTCAGGTCGGGCGGGTCGACTGCCTGGGCCAGAGCAGTTCTGATCGGGTGGACGTCACCGACAACGGACTCGACGGCCCCGGCGGTGGCAAGGTCATTCTGGACGTGCACTCCGGTGTCGGCGAAATACACGTGGAGCGCGAATCATGAACGAAGCGACTGACCCGGGACCTCGCCTCGACAACGAGGCACCCGCACTGACGCCCCGGCGCGGACCGGATCTGCTCACCCTGGTCGCCGGGGTGGGCTCGCTGGGGATCGCGGCCACCGCGTTACTCGGCGGCGTCGCGTGGCTACCCGACGTGGACGGCCGCTGGGTCCTCGCCGCGCTGGCACTCATCGTCGGCCTGCTGCTGGTAATCGGCTCCCTGCGCCCCCAACACCACTGATCATCAGCTCAGAGCAGTCACGATCCGTCCGCGGACCGCCGGCTGGCGAGTGGACTCTCAGCGGAACCCTGGGACTCGGTAATTTTCACTGCGACGTGCGCGACCAGGCGATCGTCCGGATCGCCAAGAGCCAGCCCGGTGATCGCTTCGATGCGGGCGACGCGGTAGGCGACGGTATTGGTGTGCAGGTGCAGCATCCGGGCAGACTGCTTGTGGCTGCCGTGGTGATGTAAGTACACCGACAGGGTGTGCACCAGCTCGGTGCGGTGCTCGGTGTCGTAGTCCAGCAACGACCCGAGGACGCCGCGAGCGAAACCCATCAACTGCTGCATATCGCCGATCGTGCACAGCAGCCGGTAGATGCCCAGCTCGTCGTAGCGGACCAGCTGCCCGGCCCGGCCGAGCCGCAGCCCCAGATCGATCGCCCGCTCAGCTTGGCGCACCCCACGGGGAACGAGCTCCGGGGAGTCCACCTGCTCGCTCACCCCGCAGGTGGCGCCCTGGCCTAGCTGGCACAGCGTCGCGAAAGCCGTAGCACCGGGGTCACCCGGGACGATCATGACCAAGGCGCCGTCGCGCTGCGCTGCGGCCGCGCCCGGCAATATCGACACGATGCGCTGCGCCCAGTCCAGCTCCGACGGCGCCGGGCGCAGCATCGCGATGCGCATCACGGCGTCATCACGCAGACCCAGCGAGCGGGCTTTTCGTCGGGCATCCTGGGCGTCCAGAAAATGACCCGAGACCAGGGCGTCGACCACGCTACTGCGGTAGCGCAGGTCCAACTCGGCGCTGGTCTGCTCGTGGGCCAGCGTCAACGCGAACAGGGTGGCCGCATAGGTGATGGTGAGGAAGTCCGCATCGTCCGGTGCTGCCCCGTAACCGCTGGCCGCGGGCTCCTCGTCGAGTACCAGCAGGTATCCGAGGATGGTGTCGCGGACGACGACCGGGGTCACCAAGCAGGCCTGGTCAAGCAACGAACCGGGGATCGCCGGAATCCGCAGCGGCCGCCGCGCGGCTTCGAGCGCGCTGAGTAGCCGGTCGACGCTGGGATCGGTGCGGTTCCAGCGCAGTCCCTGCAACGAACCTGACCCGCCGGCCTGGGCGCGCAGCCGAAATCCGGTGTCCAGCAACACGATTCGCTTGCCCACCAACTGGGCGAACACCTCGGTGAGCCGAACCGGATCTGCCCCGCCCAACGCCGCATCGGCCAACTCGTCGCAGACCGCCATCGTCCGCCGGTAGATCGAATTCTCGCGGGACAGCCCGCTGTGCTCGGCGGCAGCGGCCCGATCGGGAACCGCATCGTAGGCCTCCGCGCTGGTCATGGCTTCGCCTGGAGCTGCGACAAAGCGTTCACCAGCTGCGCCGCCAACTCGTCGGCCCCGCTCGGTACGTGCACCACGACTCCGGAAATCAGGTTTCGCAACTTCTCCACGACGCCCACTGCGTGCTCGACAGTCTCTGTGGGCTTGTCCCGGTTGCGCTTGGCGGCAGCCAGCACAGACAGCGGGATCGACACCTCGGGGACCTCGTAGGACAGCCGTTGCAGGGTCTGGATGTCTTCGAAAGGCGCCAACGTCGCAAGCACCGGAAGGCTCACCCCACGGGCCCGTAGTGCGCCGAGCGCCCGGCTCGCCTCCTCGACGTCGTAGATCACGTCGGTGACCAGGAAATGCGCCCCGGCGCGCAGCTTCGCCTCGACCCTGTCCAGCTCATGGGCGAGATTACTGACTGCGGTGCCCAGCGCGGCACCGATGACGAACCGGGTGCGCTCGGCGATGGCGACACCCCGCCAGTCGATGCCCTCGTTAAGCGCGGCGAGCATGGACACCAGCCCGACGGAGTCGACGTCCCACGGCGATCCGGAACCAGCGCTGGGGTAGTCGCCGGATACCCGCACGCTGCCGGTCCGGCACACCACCATCCGCAGCCCGAGGGCGTGCGCGCCGAGCATGTCGGCCTGCAAGGCGGCGAGGTTGCGATCGGCGGCCTCCACCGGTAACAGCACCGCACTGCCGACCCGGTCACTGACCACCACGGCGGCGCCCACCGGGCTGATCCGCGCCGCTGGGGGGGCCGCTTCGATGATGGCCAGTACTCCCGCACCGGCCGCGCGCAGCGTGGTCGCCCGCTGGAGGAACTGGGGTACCTGCGAGCCATTAGGAGCCTGCAATCCGACGGCCACGACCAGCTCGCCGTCCCAGGGCCAGCCGGCAGCCGACTGGGCCAGCGGGATCCCGGTCGGTGCGGTGGGCCGCGCCACAGCGCGCGTGGTCGGGGTCCGCTGGGCCGGGGGCAGTCCGGCGATCGCATGCGAGATCGCCCGTACATGGGCGGGTGTTGTCCCGCAGCATCCACCCACCAGGGTGGCCCCCGCGGCGACGAATCGCTGTGCGGCGTCAGCGAAGTACGCGGCGTTGCGCGCATAGCGAACTTGGCTGCCGAGCCGTTGGGGCAAGCCGGCATTGGGCTGAACGGAGATCGGCAAGCCGGTTGCTCGGGCCAGCTCATCGACCACTCCCACCAGGACTGCGGGACCGACCGTGCAGTTCGCACCCAGCGCGGCCACCGGCAGCTTGGCGAGCACGGCAGCCGCCTCCGCGGGATCCTCGCCGCGCAGCGTCCGGCCGTCGTCGCCGAAAGTCAGCTGCGCGATCACCGGCAGGTCACTTTCCGACGCAGCTACCTCGATCGCCTGCACCAGGGACTCCAGATCGCCGAAGGTCTCCAGGATCAGCAGGTCAACCCAGTCCCCCAGTGCAGCGATCTGCTCACGTAACGTGTCAGCGCGGGCGCCCGCGGGTACCCGGCGGACCGCCGGAGCGCTGACCGCCGGGCCGACCGACCCGGCGACCAACACCGGGTGCCCAGCGCGCTGGGCTGCCTCCCGGGCCAGCCGGGCGCCTGCGATGTTGATCTCTGAGACGCTGNCCTCCAGCCCCGCTGCGGCGAGTCGCAGGCGGTTCGCCCCGAAGGTATTGGTCTGCAGAACCCGGGCGCCCGCGCTGACATAGGCGGCATGCAGNTCTCGGACCAAAGTCGGACGCGATAGATTCAGCTCGGGTAATGAGCGGTCCAGCGGTACCCCGGCCGTATGCAGCATCGTGCCCATCGCGCCATCGCAGACCACCACCTGGCCAGCGAGTAGCCCCGCCAGCACCGTGCGGCGCTGTGGTGGATCCACTGTCTCGCCTCCTGGTCGCCGAACCGTGGGCAGTTATTCGGGAGCGAGTCCATGCTTATTCAGCAGGAGAATGCCGAGCTCGCGGGCACGTGCTGCGGCTTGAGTGTCCCCCTCAGCTCCGGCGACGATCGATCCCTTCATCAGAATGTGCCACTGGCGGGCGAACGCATCGGGGTCAGCCACGCCGGCTTGGGTCGCGAGCTCACACAGATAACCACGGATGTTCGCCAAGTGCAGGACACTGGCTTGCCGAACCGCGCTGTCCCGGTTGGTCACCTCGAGCAGCGTGGTAATAAACGAGCAGCCCTCGAAGTCCGGGCGGGCGAACCACTCACCGAAGATCTCGAAGATCGCCAACAGGCGCTGCACCGGCGTGTCGCCCCGGCGCTGGGATTCCGCGCGTACCCAACCCATCGTCCACAGCGTTTCGCGACGCTCAAGGAAGGCGAGGATAAGATCATCTTTGGAAGCGAAGTTCCGGTACAGCGTCATCTTCGCGACGCCCGCTTCACTGATCACCGCGTCCACCCCGACAGTGCGGGTGCCCTGGCGGCTGAACAGCTCATACGCCGCACGCATCACCCGCTCGCGACCACTCTCAGGATCCACGCTGACCACGACGACCTCGCCAGCGGATTTATCGGGTATCTCAGTGACCATGACCAACCCTCGGGAGGACAATTAACACAGTGTACTTGCCGTAGGGTTTGCTGCCTGGGGTCATTCCGAATCCCATGCCAGTGCTGTCGACCCTTCGATGTCTTCCTGCACCGGTTGGCGGCCGCCTCGCTGATTCCCGCGCCGCTACCGGCAGTGCGTAGGCTGTTGCCATGAGCAGGCCAACTGGCCCGTTGCGAGTGGTTGTGGTGGATGACCATCAGATGGTGCTCGACGGGCTTCGGGCAATGCTAGCTGTCTATTCCGACCAGGTGGAGATCGTCGGTGAGGCGACTGAACCGGAGCTCGCGTTAAAGATCATCACTGGGCACGAGCCGGATATCACCTTGCTCGACGTCCGGTTGCGAGGCTCCAGCGGGCTGGATTTGTGCGCGGAGATCCGCAAGCGCCAACCGCGCTGCAAGGTCGTATTCCTGACCGTCTACGACGACGAGCAGTACCTCTACCAGGCGCTACGGCTGGGAGCGGCCGGCTTCCTGCTCAAGCGGGTGCGTGGCGCGGAGCTGGTGGATCACCTGCAGCGGATCTACCAGGGTGAGGTACTGATCGATCCCACCCTGGCGACGAAGGTCGCGATGTCGGTGGCTCACCTGCGTGGCGGGGAGTTCTGGCCCGGGGCGCATCTCGGGCTAACCCAGCGCGAGAGCGAGGTGCTCGCGCTGATGGTGGCCGGCCTGTCCAACCGGGCCATCGCCGGACGCCTGACGGTCAGCGAGGAGACTGTCAAAACCCACGCTCGCGGCATCTATCGCAAGCTCAACGTCCCGGACCGCTCCGGCGCCGTCGCCGCGGCCCTGCGCGAGGGCGTCTTCCAGTGATCCACTCTCGGCTGGGGCTGGCCGACGCCGATTCCGATGCCCAGCTGCTCCATCGCGTGATTGAGATCTTGTCGGCGGGCCTCGACCTCGACGGGGTCGTCCAGCGAGTGGCTGATCTGATCACCGAGACCACCTCTACCGATGTCTGCTTCGTTCACCTGCTCGGCGAGCCGGGGGGACGGTTGCAGCTGCGCGGCGCAACACCCCCGTTCGATCAGTTCGCCCGACGGATCGAGCTGCCGGTGGGCGATGGGGTGTCCGGGTGGGTCGCCGCACACTGCGAACCCGCGGTGATCACCGACAACAAGCGCGCAGATCCGCGCTACCTTTACATCCCCGAGCTGCGTGGCGAGGACTTCACGTCGATGGCCTCGGTACCGATCATCACTCGGCCAGGCGATCTCGTTGGGGTGCTCAACGTGCATACCCGCGACCGCCGCGAATTCACCAAGGCCGACGTCGAGCTGCTGAGCACGGTGGCGGGCTTGATGGCCGGAGCTATCGAGAACGCCAGCCTGCAAAGCAAGCTGGCCGAGCGGGAGGAGGCGATGGAGCGATTCGCCGAGCAGATCGTGCTGCTGGGCGAAACCGACCGACGGCGGCTCGCCGGTGAGATCCACGACGGCATCAGCCAGCGCATCGTCAGCCTGTCCTTTCACCTCTCCGCCGCGGCGGACGCCGTTGCTGCCAGCGACCCGGCCAGCGCCGCCGAGCAGATCGCCCGCGCCCAGGAGCTCGCCGCGGGAGCCCTGGACGAGACCCGGCACGCCATCGCCGGACTGCGCCCGCCGGTGCTCGATGATCTCGGGCTGGCCGCAAGCCTGGAGAGCCTCGCGCGTTCCATCCCGCTGTCCAATGTCGCGGTGGACACCGTGATGACCGACCTGCCCGAGCACGCCGAGACCGCGATCTACCGGATCGCTCAAGAGGCGTTGCAGAACGTGACGAAGCACGCCCGGGCTGCGCACGTGCAGCTGCGGCTTTCGGTGGCGCCCGGCGCGGTCCTGCTCGAGATCTCTGACGACGGCGTCGGTTTCGACCCGGCTACCACTACCAAGCGAGCCGGACCGGTGGGTTACGGCCTGCCCGGCATGCAGCAGCGCGCCGAGCTACTAGGAGGCCAGCTCACCGCGGACAGCGCCCCCGGCCGCGGAACCGTGCTGCGGCTGCGCGTCCCCATCGCCCACGAACGCTAGTCAGCCAACGNANTTCGATTCGATCCCCGCAGCTTTATGGTCGTGGCAAAAACTGAGCGATCAACGTGCGCAACTCGCCGACCAAGCNGGGTGGACGCCACTCAAGACTGGGCCATAGGACGTCTGATAANCCGGACCGAGGGCGATGTAATGGGGTGAACGAGTGTCTCGTTCTGATTCACGGACTGAGCGCAGCGACTGCTTTCGCGGCGGCGTCGGCGGCCTGAGCGGCGCGGTCGGCTAGGTCACCGCCGAGGTTGCCGAGCTCGACGTTGAGCCGGACGAGTTCGGCGGCTGCCCGCGCGGCGGCTGCAGCCAGCACCGCCGCGGTGAAGGCGTCGCCACGCAGGTTCGGGTTGCCCCGCTGGGCAAGCTCGACAGCCTCAACCGCGATACCGCTGGCTAGCTCAGCGATCTCCGTCGGCACCTGCGCGGCCCGTTCCAGGGCGCGCCGGATCTGCCGGCGGCGCACCTCCGGGTCGGGCTCGCGGGGTAGCGCGAAGGAGGCGAGCACAGCCACGTACGCCTCGGCGTCTCGCTCGGCAAGGCACGCGACCTGGTCGCGGACCCGGTCTGCGTAGGCGGCCCGGCCGGGCGAGTCGATCAGTTGCGCGGTGGAGAACCGCGCAGCCATCCCCAGCAGGCCGGCGGCCATCGCGGCGGTGATCGCCGCGGCGCCACCACCCCCGGGCGCGGGCTGTTTCGCGGCGAGTCGGTCCAGCAGGTCAGCGACCGAGCAGTCGAGCAGCGGCGCGCTGCGAGCAGGAATCACGACAGGCCGACGATCTCGCCTCGGGAGTCTATGTCAATGCGGGTCGCTGCGGGGTTGGCGCTCAGACCCGGCATGGTGCGCATATCCCCGCAGATCGGATAGATGAATCCAGCACCCACCGAGGCCCGCGCCTCTCGCACCGGCAGCACCCATCCGGTGGGCGCACCCTTCAGCGTTGGATCAGACGAGATCGACAAGTGTGTCTTTGCGATACACACCGGTAGCTTCCCGAACCCGTTGCGCTCGTAGCTTTCCAGCTGCCGAGACGCCTTGAAGTCGTACTCGACGCCCTGAGCGCCGTACACCCGCAACGCCACGGTCAGGATCTTCTCCCGCAGCGTCGCGTCGTTGGAATACAGAAAGGCGAACTGTGACGGCTCCTCGGCGGCCTCGGCGACCGCGGCAGCAAGTTCCGCGGCTCCCTTGCCGCCCTCGGCGAAATGCGTGCATAACGCCGACCGGGCGCCCACGCCGTCGGCGATCTCTCGGATAGCGGCATGCTCGGAGGGGTGATCAGTAGGGAAGGCGTTGATCGCCACCACTGGTGAGACACCGTGGATCCGGACGTTCTCGATCTGCTTGCGTAGGTTCGCCGCGCCGGCGTGCACGTCGTCGGGGTTCTCCGCCAGCATGCCTTCGGGCAGCGGGCGACCGGCGGTGACCTTGTACCGGCCGGAGTGTGCCTTCAGCGCGCGGACCGTGGCTACTAGCACCGCCGCGTCCGGGCGCAACCCCGAGGCTCGGCACTTGATGTTGAAGAAGCGCTCGGCACCCATGTCGGCCCCGAAGCCGGCCTCGGTGACCAGGTAGTCACCGCAGTGGATGCCGATCAGGTCGGCGATCACCGAGGAGTTGCCGTGGGCGATGTTGCCGAACGGCCCGGCGTGCACGAGCACCGGCGTCCCCTCCAGCGTCTGCAGCAGGTTGGGCTTGATCGCCTCCCTCATGATCACCGTCATCGCTCCGGCCGCGTGCAGGTGCTCCGCCGTCACCGGCTGCCCGTCGGGCGTCTGCGCGACCACGATCCGGCCCAGCCTCGACCGCATGTCGTGTAGTGACCTGGACAGCGCGAGCACCGCCATCACCTCGCTGGCCGCGGTGATATCGAACCCGCTCTGCCGGGGGGTGCCATCGGCTCGATGTCCGAGTCCGATCACGATGTTGCGCAACGCCCGGTCGTTGACGTCGAGTACCCGGTTCCAGGTGATGCTGTGCGGGTCGAGGTCGACGCCGTCGCGCTGCTGCAGCTGGTTATCGACCATCGCGGACAGCAGGTTGTGCGCGGCGGTCACCGCATGCATGTCTCCGGTGAGGTGCAAGTTGAGCGTCTCCATGGGGACGACCTGGCTGTAGCCGCCACCCGCCGCTCCACCCTTGATCCCGAATGTAGGCCCCATCGAGGGCTGCCGGATCGCGACCGTGGCCCGCTTGCCGATATGCGCGAAGCCCTGGCCCAGCCCGACAGTGGTGGTTGTCTTGCCCTCGCCGAGCGGGGTCGGTGTGATAGCGGTGACGACCACGTACTTGGCTCGCGGCGCCTGTGCCAGCTCGTCGATGGCCGCCGTCTTGACCTTCATGACGTGCTCGCCGTAGGGCTCCAGCAGGTGCAGCCCCAACCCCATCGCGGCGCCGACCTCCGTCAGCGGCGTCAGCCTGGCGGCACGGGCGATCTCAAGATCGCTAGGAAAAGCCATCAAGCTGCTCCAGTCGGTGGTGCGCGGATCGGACCGAGAGTGCGCTCAAGCCCCCGAAGAGAAGAGCTGTCCGCCCGAACCTGCACAGGGGTTGGCGGGACACGGGCTAGTAGCGGTAGTGGTCGGGCTTATAGGGGCCGTCGACGTCGACGTCGATGTACTCGGCCTGCTCTTTGGTGAGTCTGGTGAGCTCACCGCCGAGAGCTTCGACGTGGATGCGAGCGACCTTCTCATCGAGCACCTTGGGCAGGGTGTAGACCTCCCGGTCGTATTCCTTGTGCTTCGTGAACAGCTCGATCTGGGCGATCACCTGGTTGGAGAACGAGTTCGACATCACAAAGCTGGGGTGTCCGGTGGCGTTGCCCAGGTTCAGCAACCGCCCCTCGGACAACAGGATGACCGAATGCCCATCCGGGAAGGTCCACTCATCGACCTGCGGCTTGATCACCAGCCGGCGGGCTCCCGAGCGGCGCTCCAACCCGGCCATGTCGATCTCGTTGTCGAAGTGCCCGATATTGCCCAGGATCGCCTGGTGTTTCATCCGCGACATGTCGTCGACAGTCACGATGTCCTTGTTTCCGGTGGCGGTGATGATGATGTCCGCGCGATCTACCACGTTATCCAGGGTGTCGACGGTGAAGCCGTCCATCATCGCCTGCAACGCACAGATGGGGTCCACTTCTGTCACCACCACCCGGGCGCCTTGACCGCGCAGCGACTCCGAACATCCCTTTCCCACATCCCCATACCCACACACCACGCATAGCTTCCCGGCGATCAGCACATCCACCGCTCGGTTGATCCCGTCCACCAGCGAATGCCGGCACCCGTACTTGTTGTCGAATTTCGACTTCGTCACCGAGTCGTTGACGTTGATCGCCGGGAACAGCAGTTCCCCCGCCGCGGCCAACTGATACAACCGGTGCACGCCGGTGGTGGTCTCCTCGGTCACCCCGCGGATGCCCTCGCCGATCGCGGTCCACTTCCCCGGGGTAGCGGCCAACGAGGCCCGCAACACGTCGAGAAATACCTTCCACTCATCTGAGTCGTTCTCGTCCGGGGCGGGCACCACGCCGGCCTTCTCGAAAGTCGTCGCCTTGTGCACCATCATGGTGGCGTCTCCACCATCGTCGAGGATCATGTTCGGCCCGGCGCCGTCGGGCCAGGTCAGCATCCGCTCGGTGCACCACCAGTACTCCTCGAGCGTCTCGCCCTTCCAGGCGAAACACGGCACTCCCTGTGGCTGCTCCGCAGTGCCATGCGGACCCACCACCACCGCTGCCGCGGAATGGTCCTGGGTGGAGAAGATGTTGCACGAGGCCCATCGGACCTCCGCACCGAGACTGACCAGGGTTTCGATCAGTACCGCCGTCTGCACGGTCATATGCAACGATCCCGAAATCCGCGCCCCACGCAGCGGGAAAACGTCCGCGTACTCCCGCCGCAACGCCATCAAACCCGGCATTTCGTGCTGCGCTAACCGGATCTCATTACGCCCGAACTCAGCCAGACCCAGATCGGCTACGGCGAAGTCGATACCGGCGCGGCTCTGTAGCTTCTTCTCAGCGGCAGGCGCCACAGTCATCGAAATGCACTCCTGTCAGTGGTGAATTGTCATGTCACGCGTTGAGGTGCGCGGCCACCTCGGTCGCGCTGTCGGGCCCGTAAGCGTCGCTGAACCGCTCCATGAACGTCTCAGGTTCGAGCTGGTGCTCCTGGGTGCCGACCGATTCGATCACCAGGGTAGCCAGCATGCAGCCAATCTGGGCCGCTCGCTCGTCACCCACGCCCCAGCGGACGCCGGCCAGGAAGCCGGCCCGAAAGGCGTCACCCACACCGGTGGGATCGACCTTGGCGAGCTCTTGCGGCGGTGTCACCGAGATGACCGGTTCGCCCGGCCGTTGCACGGTCACGCCCTTGGCGCCCCGCGTCATCACCGAAACGCCCACTCGCGCCAGGATATCGTCGTCGCCCCAGCCGGTCTTGTGTTCGAGCAGGCCACGCTCGTAGGTGTTGGTGAACAGGTAGGCCGCACCGTTGACCAGCTGCGTGATCGCCTCGCCGTCGAGGGAGGAAAGCTGCTGGGACGGGTCCGCGGCGAACGGGTAGCCGTGTTCTCGGCATTCCTGGCTGTGCCGCAGCATGGCCGCCGGGTCGCTCGGGCCCACCACCACGAGATCGGTGCCGCCCAGTCGGTCCACGATCGGTTTGAGCGCGATATCGCGTGACTCCGTCATCGCACCCGGGTAGAACGACGCGATCTGGTTCTGGTCGGAATCGGTGGTGCATTGGAACCGGGCGGTGTGTTTGGTCTGCGACACGTGCACCGCGCTGATATCCACCCCATGGTCGGACAACCATTGCCCGTACTCGGCGAAGTCGGCACCGACCGCTCCCACCAACACCGGCGCCAGCCCGAGGCAGCCCAGGTTGAAGGCGATGTTGGCGGCCGCCCCACCCCGACGGATCGCCAGATCGTCCACCAGGAAGGACAGCGAGATGTTGTCCAGCTGGTCGGGCATGATCTGCTCGGCGAACCGTCCCGGAAAGACCATCAGGTAATCGGTGGCGATCGACCCCGTCACGATGATGCTCACCATTGCCTCCTTTGAGCCCCCATCAGACCGCTGCCGGTAGCGCGCTGACCGGCAACCCGGCGGACTCGCGCAGTTCCGCCGCCTTGTCGGTCCGCTCCCAGGTGAAGTCGGGGTCGTTGCGTCCGAAGTGGCCGTAAGCGGCGGTCTTAGCATAGATCGGACGGTGCAATCCCAGGTAACCGCGGAAGGCCGCCGGGCGCAGATCGAAGTGCTCGCCCACCAGCTTCTCGATGGTCCTGCGAGGCACCTGCTCGGTGCCGAAGGTCTCCACGAACACCGACAGCGGCCGAGCCACGCCGATCGCGTAAGCCACCTGGACCTCGACCCGGTCCGCCAGGCCGGCGGCCACGACGTTCTTGGCCACGTAGCGAGCGGCGTACGCCGCGGAACGGTCCACCTTGGACGGGTCTTTCCCGGAGAACGCGCCACCACCGTGCCGGGAGAACCCACCGTAGGTATCCACAATGATCTTCCGGCCGGTCAACCCGGCATCACCGACCGGCCCGCCGATCACGAACCGCCCGGTCGGGTTGACGAATAGGTTGTGCGCCAACTCCGCCTCGTTGTAGAAGTCGGCGGGCAGCACCGCGAGAACCACCTGCTTCCACAGGTCCGCCCGGATCTCCTCTGAGGTGACCTCTTCGGCGTGCTGCGTGGAGATCAGCACCTTCTCCACCCCGATCGGAATGTGATCCCGGTAGCGGACGGTGACCTGCGTCTTGCCGTCGGGCCGCAGGTAAGGCAGCGTGCCGTCCTTGCGCACCGTCGCCAACCGCTTGGACAGCCGGTGCGCCAGCGCGATCGGCATCGGCATCAGCTCGGGGGTCTCGTTAGTGGCGTAGCCGAACATCATCCCCTGATCACCCGCACCGGCGCTGTCCAGCTCGTCCTCGGACAGCTTGCCGCGCCGCTCAGCCGCCATATCGACACCTTGGGCGATGTCCGGCGATTGCTTGTCCAACGCGGTCAGCACCGCGCAGCTGTGCCCGTCAAAACCGAACGTTCCGTTGTCATAGCCGATCCCGCAGATCGTGTCACGCACAATCTGGGTGTAGTCCAACGTGCCCGGGGTGGTGATCTCCCCGGCCAGTACGACCAGGCCAGTGGTGATCAGCGTCTCGCAGGCCACCCGCGCGTTCGGGTCCATCGTCAGCGCAGCGTCGAGCACGGCATCAGAGATCTGGTCGGCCATCTTGTCCGGGTGCCCTTCGGTCACCGACTCGGAGGTGAACAGGTACTCGATGCTCTCCATTTGGGTCATGGGATCATGCTCCTTGCTCGACGGTCGGTTCCTGGCCCGGTGGTTCCTGACTCAGCGCGGGCAGGGTACGGCGGACCGCGATGGTGCCCTCGACCATTGCCACCAGCTTCGCTCTGGCCACATCGGCGGGAAGGTGCCGCAACCCGCAGTCTGGATTGATAATCAATTTTTCGGCCGGAAACGTTTCCAGCGCCTTGCGGATGCGCTGGGCGATCACTTCCGCGGATTCGATCTGCTCGGTTTTGACGTCCACCACACCGAGCCCAAGCGCACGGTCCCACCCGAGCCGTTGGATCATGTGCAGGTCCTCGTAGCCCTTGCGGCCGAATTCGAGGATAAGCTGATCCACGTTCGCGTCGAGCACCGCGGGGAACAGAAAGTCGTAATGGCCTTCCCAGGACGGCCGGGCGTAGCGGTTGCCGTAGCAGACGTGCAGCCCCCATCGGACGTCGACGCCCCGGGTCACGATGTTGATCGCGTCGACCGCCACGGCCACATCCTCGGGGTACCCGGCCAGGAACGGTTCGTCGATCTGGAGCAGCTTCGCACCTGCCTCCGCCAACGCCCTTGCCTCGGAGTTGAGCACCTGAGCCAGCGCCCGGACCAGATCGGCGGACTTGGCGTAGGCCTTGTTCCGGATCCGGTGCGACAGCGAGAACGGTCCGGTGAACGAGAACTTGACCGGGCGGTCGGTGTACTGGCGGGTGAAGCGGTAGTCATCGGCCAGCCCCAGTGGGGGTGGATCAGCCGGCAGCGGATCGACCACGAGGGTGTCGTAGTAGTCGTAGTAGAACGACTTGACGGTGACGGGGATCTGCACACCCGGGATCCGGGCCAGGAAATAGTCGATGTCGTTGTCCCGACGCAACTCCCCGTCGGAGACGATATCGATTCCGGCCGTTTCCTGGTCCTTCAGCGCCGCCTTGATCGCCATGTCGTGGATCTCCCGCAGATGGCTGCGGCTGATCCGGTTGCGGTAGTAGTCGGTCTTGAGCCGTTCGAGCCACTCGGGAACCGAGTACGACCCGACGACGGTCGTGGGCAGCAAGGGCAGCATGTCAGTCCCGCACCTGCGCAGTCATCGTGACGATGTTGGTACCCGTGCGGTGCGCGAACCGCTGGTAATCCACGTCGAAACCCTTACGGCGGCCGATATGCGCCAGCAGCGGCCCGTTGACCCAGTTGACGATCGAGCCGTCGTACTTGCCGGGACCGCGGAAACCGGTGCGGTAGGCGTGCACATCGGTGACGAACAAGTCATGGCACACCAGCCGACCGTAGGGGTGCAACAGCGGGACGGTGTCGACAAAGCTGGCCACCGCGCCATTGTTCACGTGCATCCGGATGGCGGCGCCGGACTCCAGCAAGGGGCGCAGCATCTCACCGCTCACCGTCGGCGCGATCTGATAGAGGTCCAGGCCCGCCAGCGGCAGATACTGCTCCTCCAAGCGCAGCGCCTCCCAGCTGCGCCGCCAGAAGTCCACCGCCGTCCCTGTCGAGGGGAAGTGCGCTGGTGCAGCCTCCGCGAGCAGGGCTGGCCCGAGCCGCAGCAGCTTGCGGATCAGTTCCGGTATTTCATCGGGTTGGGCTGCTACCAGTTGCCCGATCCCGCCGGCCGCTTCCCGCGTCAGGTAAGCCCTGGTCTGCACGATGTAGGTGCGCCCGCCGATCTGCGCGACCTCGTCGGTAGGCAGGTTGTCATAGACGTTGGAGATGTAAACGAGGAAGATCTTATAGCGGAGGAAGCCGAGCGCGGTCCGGGGTTGGGTGGCGTCGAGCACGAAGGAGCTGACGTGCTGCTCGTGCTCAGCGACCGCGGTCCGGGCCAGTTCCAGCACATGCGGTGAGTAGTCGCACATGAGGTAGTGCAGCCGGCGGTAGTAGTCCTTGCCGTGCTCGCGGTCCAGCTCGACGAACTCGTCGAGCCAGGTCTTCGCCTGGCCGCCATTACCCACTCCGAGCTCGACGACGTACAGCTCCTCGGGTAGCGCGTTGCGGGCGGCCAGCGAGTCCCATAGCCCGAGCAGGCTCCTGATCATCTCCCGTACCGCGTCCCGGTTGCGCGCGTCGCTCTGCCCGCCCGGCAGGGCCTGCTCGTAGCGGCGGCCGGTGGCCTGCTCCCACAGATCCAGCGCCTTCCAGTACAACGCGTTNAATTCCCAGATCACGCTGGCGCTGGTGGGCAGCCATGGCTCGAGGTGGATCCGGGACGGGTTGGCATCGCCAAAACGGGCGCGGATGAGTTCGGCGGTGAGCTGTTTCAGTGGCACGTCGCCGCTGCGGCGGACGTCGATCGCGACCTCCATCTCGTCCTCCGTCACCACAGCCGCTAGCGGCACCGGAGCCAGCACCGACTCGTGGCCATGGGCCGCCAGGATCGGCCGGATGTCGACGACGTCGCGGAAGTTGCTGCGGTACTGGACCCAGTCGCACACCACCCGGACCCGGGACAGGTCCACCGAATCCTCAGCGAGCGCGTCGACCACCGGGCCGAGCGCGGCGGTCACGTCCACGGGTTTGCTGCCGCGGAGCTTGCCGGTAGGCCGGAAATCAACCAGCACGGCCACTCCCCTCAGTTGCTGCTGCGTGGTCTGGGCGGGGGCCGACGCCGGCTCGCTCGAGGATCTCCGGGATGCCCTGCTCATAGCCGAAGGCCATCACGTGCGCGCCGGCCACTCCGGAGATCTGGGTGAGCCGCTGGATGATCTCGACGCAGATCTGCATGCCCTCATCGGCCACCCGCGCCGCCGGCACGCCACGCAAGCGGCGGACCATGGCATCGGGCACGTGGATCCCGGGGACCTTGGTGCTGATGTACTCCAGCGCGCGCAGCGACCGCACCGGGCCGACTCCCGCGATGACCCCACACCTGTGATCTATTCCGAGATCGCGGACCTCGGCCATGAATCGCTCGAAGACGTCGAGGTCGAATACGAACTGGGTTTGCACGAACTCGGCTCCAGCCGCGACCTTCTTGCCCAACCGCCGGGCCCGGAAGCTGATCGGCGGGGAGAACGGGTTCTCCACCGTGCCGATCAGCCAGTGCGGTGCGGGATCGACCCGCCGTCCGGACAGCAGCCGCCCCTGGTCGCGCATGGTCGCAGCGGTCCAGACCAGCTGNACCCCGTCGATGTCGAAGACCGCCTTGGCGTCCGGGTGGTCTCCGAAGCGGGGATGGTCGCCGGTGAGCAGCAGGATGTTGGGGATCCCCAGGGTCGCCGCGGAGATCAGGTCGGACTGCAGGGCGATCCGATTGCGGTCCCGGCAAGTCAGCTGCATCACCGGCTCGACGCCCGCGGACAGCGCGAGCAGGCTACCCGCGAAGCTCGACAGCCGGACATGCGCGCTCTGGTTGTCGGTGACGTTGGCCGCGTCGACCCAGCCGCGCAGCAGGTCGGCCTTCTTCGCTATGGCGCCCGGGTCGGCGCCACGTGGTGGGCCGATCTCGGCAGTGACCACGAACCGGCCGGACGCCAAGGCGCGGCTTAGCCGTCCGGGCTCGCTGGCTCTACGGTGGCCGTTACCTGCGGGGTCTGCGGTCACGACGGCTCACTCGGATCGTTGCGCTGGACGATCGGCAGCTGGCGCCGACCGTCCCCCGAGGTCCACATCCCTTCGTCGCGACCCTGCCAGTAATTCACCCAGGAGCTGCGCCCCCACTGACGGTGATCAATCGGGCGCTGCAGCAGACTGAGATCCTCGGTCCTGCCCTCGGCTTCAGCACGCTCGAATGCGACCAACCACACGCATCGCACGTCGGGATGCACCTCGCACATCCCNGTGGGTGACACTCCCCCGCAGGGGCCGTTGCGCAGTTGTTTCGGGCAGGTCATCGGGCAGGCGTACCCCGTCGCGGGCAGCGCGCACTGACCGCACATCCGGCACCCGAAGATGGTGCCTTTCACCCGTTCCTCGGCCGCGGTGAACAGCCGGTTCGCCGTCGGGTTGCGCTCCAGCCAGGCGGCCAACCGTCGGTACACCGGATTGGGTTCCAGCAGGTGGTGCAGCCGGTACAGCGTCCTTGCCGGCACCGAGGGCGTGACCGGGGTAGGCCAGCCCGCGTGGCGCCGCTCGGGAACGGCGCCGATCCGATCGAGATATTTCCGGGTCGGCATCAGGGACCCGCTGCGAGGCGGTTGAAGCCCGCCCCGCGCAGCCGAGCGACCGTCGCACGGAGGTGCTCGATCTCCCGGTGGAGTAGCTCTACGGCCTCCACNTCAGGCACTCGGACGGAGTCCTGTGTGGCCAGTAGGGGGCATCCGCAATGCGGGCAGTTGAGGTCATGCACCTTCTCAGCCTCCTGACACCGCATGGCCTCGCCCGTGAGGCGGACCATCCCACTTAGTGAAGAGGGTGCCCGCGTCAGGAACAACCGGGTCCGAGCACGAAATCGCCGGTTACCAATTTGTGGCCTCGCCACAAGCGTGGCAGTAGTCACCGGTGGCCACGCTCCGGACGCCGCCGCCACACCAGCGCTCGAGGAGATGCGATGACGTACTTTCTCTANAAGCTTGTGGCTCCGGAGCGGTCGCCGACCCCGCCGGCATCTGAGGACTCGCCGTGGTTTCGTCCTCAGCGACATTCATGAAATCGCGAGGACGATGCGGAGTGCATCGTTGACTGCCCGTAGTGTCGTGGGGCTAAGCGAGCCGAGCAGGTCGCGGAGTTCATCACGGTGGAGTTGCTGGAGGTCGTCGGCGTTGACGTAACCGACGAGCGGGTCACCGGTACCGAGAGCGACCCAGGTTGGCAGGTTGGCACGCCGCTCTGTGATGGTGATTCTGACCGCGAGCAGGTCGGACAATGCGCGGTTGCGGTGATTGTTGCTGACCACCAGCCAGGGTTTGGGTCCGAATCCGATGTCGGCGCGGTAGACCTGTCCTCGTAGCGGAGCGCTCATGCCTCGGCGACGCGGTCGACCCGGTGGGCATAGCGGCGACGGCGCTCTCGGGTCTCGGCGGCGTCGTGCACCTCAGGCCACAGGTCGGCCAGCTCGGCATATCCGCATTCCAGGGCACGTTGTTATTCCCACTCGATGGT
>JGI12053J15887_10000123_pt1 | contig 25295 bp, 21 predicted proteins | sample MedBloCAOM1_O3_FD_15887 | JGI IMG/M metagenome (IMG submission 15887)
AACGTGAACTCGCTGGCGCAATGGACCGCCAGCCAATTCGATCCCGCCTTGAGCTGGAAGGATGTCGAATGGGTGCGCAGCGTCTGGCCGGGCAAGCTCATTCTCAAGGGCATCCTCGACGTCGAGGATGCCAGGATCGCCGCCAAGGCGGGCGCGAGCGCGCTGGTAGTCTCCAATCACGGTGGACGTCAGCTCGACGGCGCACCCTCCTCGATCGCGGCGCTGCCGAAAGTGGTCGAGGCGGTGGGCGATCAGATCGAGGTCATGTTCGACGGCGGCATTCGCTCGGGCCAGGATGTGCTGCGCGCGCTCGCGCGCGGAGCGCGTTCCTGCATGATCGGGCGCTCCTATATCTATGGCCTCGGCGCCGGCGGCGAAGCGGGCGTTGCCAGGGCGATCGACATTCTGGGGAAGGAGCTCGACGTGACCATGGCGCTCTGCGGGGTGAGCAACGTCAGCGACATCGACGATAGGGTGATTGCGCGGGCTTGAAGGAGGCGCGGCACGGGCGGCAAGATCCCGCGCCAGACGGTGGTCCAGGCCTGGGAGAAGTTACCACCCCAGACGAGAGCCTGCAGGCGTGCGATGGCTTCAAGATTGCACACCGGGGCGGAAGGAAACCCGCATTTTCAATGCTTTATGCATCTGCCTTGACGGCGCCGGCGGTCTCGGGAATCAATAGAACAAATCATGAACCTTGTTTCATCCTCGGATGGTCATGGACGCACCCGCACGACCGGGCTTCTGTTCTCCCGCCGGGGCGCCGGCAGCCCTCGATCGGCTGCGCCGGGAGCTCCGCGCGGCCGAAGCCGCCACCGGCCTCACGCCCGAAGGCGGCGCTGCGCTTGCGCTTGGGATTCCGGCCATCGACGGCGTTCTCGGCGGCGGCCTGAGCTGCGGCGCATTGCACGAAATTGCCTCCGCACATGAGACGGAGACCGCCGCTGGCACCGGCTTCGCGCTGGCACTCGCGGCGCGGCAGGTTTTCCCGTCATGGCGGGGCGCGTCCCGCACTGACGAGAGCGTGGTTTCGGCCCGCATTGTGGGAAGAAATGTGCTCTGGATCGCCGAGGAATTCTCGCTCGCCGAGAATGGCGCGCCCTATGGGCCCGGTCTCGACGGCGCCGGCATCGCACCCGAGCGGCTGATCACGGTCACCGCCGCGCGCGGGCGCGATGTGCTGTGGGCGATGGAGGAAGCGCTCCGCTGCCGCGCCGTCGGCGTGGTGATCGGCGAGATGCGCTCACGCGGTATCGATCAGGTGATGACGCGGCGGCTCGCGCTCGCGGCCGCCGCCGGCGACTCCCTCGGACTGCTCCTGCGCACCACACCGCGCGACGAGCCTTCCGCCGCCGCGACGCGCTGGATCATCGGCGCGGCGCCGTCCTTCCTGCGCTCGGGAGGAGACGATGAAAGTTGTCACGGCCTCGGTCCGCCGCGCTTGACCGCGCGGCTCGTGCGCAACCGCCGTGGTCATCTCGGAGCATGGATCGTGGAGTGGAACAGTGTGGAGCAGCGTTTCGAGCTCGCAACGCATTATGAGCCTGTGGCTGGAGCGGCTTTCGACCGACCGCATCGCGCGGCAGTGGCGTGAGGCACCTTCTCCCCTGGCGGTGTTCGGCAAGCGCGGCAATCGCGATCTTCTCGTTGCGGTCGATGCCGTGGCGGAGCGGGTCGGGCTCACCACCGGCCTCGCGCTGGCGCAGGCCCGCGCCATGCATCCCACTCTCACCGCGATGCCGGAAGACCAAGCAGCCGACGCACGCCTCCTCGACGCCATGGCCGACTGGTGCCAGCGCTACACGCCCCTCCTCGCCACCAATCCCCCCGACGGCATTTTGCTCGACATCGGCGGCTGCGCGCATCTCTTCGGCGGCGAGGAGAAACTTCGCGACGATCTCCTTACGCGGGTAACCTGTTTCGGCTTTTCGGCGCGCGCCGCCATTGCCGCCAGCATCGGTGCGGCCTCCGCCGCGGCGCGTTTCGGTGGGGCGGCAATTACCCCAACCGATCATGAGCACGATCTTCTTGCGCCGCTGCCGCTCGCGGCACTGCGGCTGTCGAGCGACATGGTCGCCGCGCTGGCACGGGTCGGCTTGAAACGCATCGGCGACATCCTCGACCTGCCGCGCGCGCCGCTCGCCGCCCGCTTCGGCGCCGAACTCTTGCGTATGCTCGACCGCGCGCTCGCGCGCGAATACGAACCGCTGACTCCGCGTCTGCCGGTCGCACCCTATATCGCCGAAAAGAACTTTCACGAACCGATCGCGCGCGAAGAGGACGTGCTCGCGACCGTCGAGCGGCTCGCGGCGCGGCTCAAGGCGGCGCTGGCGGCGCGCGGAGACGGCGCACGACGCCTCGAGCTTGCCCTCTTCCGCACCGATGGCGCGGTCAAGCGCATCGCGGCCGGCACCTCGCGCCCGGTGCGCGATCCGCAGGCGATCCGCGCGCTCTTCGTCGAGCGGCTAGCCGCGCTCGGCGACGAGATCGATCCCGGCTTCGGCTTCGATCTGGCGCGGCTCTCCGTACTCACCGCCGAGCCCTGTCCGGACGAGCAGATCGGTCTCGGCGGACACGAAGATCGAGCCGAGCTCGATCGCCTTGTCGACCGTCTGAGCGCGCGGCTCGGCCGGCGGCGGGTTTCACGCCTCGTCGCCCATGACAGCCATATCCCGGAGTTCGCCGCCGCGGCTCTCCCGGCGCAGGCCACGGCGCGAGCCGAGCTCGGCTGGGAGGCGTTCCGCCGCTTCCGCGTCCAGGCTGACTTGAGCCCGCGGCCGCTGCGTTTTCTCGCCAAGCCCGAGCCGATTGAGGATGTCTTTGCCCTGGTGCCCGACGGCCCTCCGGTGCGCTTCCGCTGGCGTCGCGCCCTGCACGAAGTGATCGCGGTCGAAGGACCCGAGCGCATCGAGGGCGCCTGGTGGAGCGAAGAAGGTGGCCTCGCGCGCGACTATTTCCGCGTCGAGGACAAGGCGGGGCTGCGCTTCTGGCTGTTTCGCGCAGGACTCTACCGCGACATGGCGCGTGGCCTGCCAAGGCCGCACTGGTTCCTGCACGGGATGTATGCGTGAGATGGTCCGCTACCTCGAATTCGCCGTCGCCTCCAACTTCTCGTTCCTGCGCGGAGCCTCGCATGCCGAAGAACTCATGCTGCAGGCGGCGCATATCGGGCTCGACGGTCTCGGACTCTGCGACCGCAATTCGGTCGCCGGCGTGGTGCGCGCCCATCTCATCAAACGCGAGAAGAAATTGGCGCTGCGTTATCACCCCGGTGCGCGGCTGGTGTTCGCCGACGATACGCCGGACATTCTCGCCTATCCACGCGACCGCGCGGCGTGGGGACGGCTCTGCCGCCTGCTCACGCGCGGCAACCTACGCGCAGAGAAAGGCGAGTGCATCCTTTATCTCGATGATCTGCTCGAGCACATCGATGGGCTCGAGCTGGTGGTGATGGAGACGTCGACATGGGAGCTTGCGTCACTTCCCCTGTTGCAAAAACCGACACCATCGCCGGCTTCTCCCATCTCGACGCATGTCGGGGCTGCCCGACCTGCCATCGCGCCCGGCCAAGTCACCGCGGCTGCGCCGCCAGCGCCTCCTTCTCCTGGGGCTGAGGGGCCGAAAGTAAAACTCCGGCTGGTTGAGAACGAGAAAAAAGCCGTCATCAAGCCAAGGGAACCGCTCTCGATTCTGCGCGCTGCCGCCCCCTGCCGCGTGCGGCTGGCCGCCAACATGCTCTATCGCGGCAATGACCGCGCGCGGCTGGCGCGCCGCGCAGAGATCGCACGGCAAGCGAACGTGCCGCTCATTGCCGTCAACGACGTGCTCTATCACCACCCCGACCGGCGGGAATTGCAGGATGTGCTGACCTGCATCCGCGAGCACCTGACGATCGATCAGGCCGGACGGCGGCTTGCCGTCAATGCCGAGCGCTATCTCAAGCCTCCCTCCGAGATGACACGGCTCTTCTGCGATGCGCCGGAAGCGATCGCGGAAACATCGGCGCTCGATCGGGCGCTGACCTTCTTGCTGGACGAACTGCGCTACGAATATCCCGATGAAATGCGCGCCGGCTTTGCGACGCCGCAGGACGCGCTCGCGCATCTGGCCTGGGAAGGCGCCGCCGCGCGTTATCCCGACGGCATTCCGGATAGTGTACGCCAGTCACTCGAACATGAGCTTGCGCTGATCGCGAAGCTCAACTACGCCCCCTACTTTCTCACCGTGCACCACATCGTCGGTTACGCCCGCAGCCAGAACATCCTCTGCCAGGGTCGCGGCTCGGCGGCCAATTCTGCGGTCTGTTACTGCCTGCGCATCACCGACGTCGACCCGCGCGATGGCAACCTCCTGTTCGAACGCTTTATCTCCTCGGATCGCGGCGAGCCGCCCGACATCGATGTGGATTTCGAGCACGAGCGGCGCGAAGAGGTGATCCAGCACATTTACCAGCACTATGGACGCGACCATACCGGCATCGCCGCGACCGTCATCTCCTATCGCGGCCGTTCCGCCATCCGCGAGGTCGGCAAGGCCTTCGGACTGTCGGAAGACACAATCGGCGCGCTCTCCTCCTCGATCTGGGGCATGGGCGGCGGCGCCGTGCGCACCACCGAGCTGGCGCGCGCCGGCATCGATGTAAACAGCCCGCGCATGGAGAAGATGCGCGCGCGCGCCATGGAGATTCAATCCTTTCCGCGCCATCTCTCCCAGCACGTCGGCGGTTTCGTCATTACCCGCAGCCGGCTCGACGAAGTGATGCCGATCGCCAATGGCGCGATGAAGGACCGCACCTTCGTCGAATGGGACAAGGATGATCTCGACGCGCTCGGCATCCTCAAGATCGATGTGCTGGGACTCGGCATGCTCACATGCATGCGCAAGGCCTTCGAGCTCACCGAGAAGCACTATGGCGTTGCATTCCGTTCGGCGCGGCCGGAGGAGAATAACGGGAAGGGATATTTCGCCCTCTCCACGATCCCAGAAGGAGAGCAGCCGGTTTATCGCATGCTGCAGCGCGCCGATTCACTCGGCGTATTCCAGGTCGAGAGCCGCGCGCAGATGTCGATGCTACCGCGTCTCAAACCGGAGAAATTCTACGATCTGGTGATCGAAGTCGCGATCGTGCGGCCGGGCCCGATCCAGGGCGACATGGTGCATCCGTATCTGCGCCGCCGGCAGGGCATCGAGCCGGTTTCCTATCCCTCGCCGGAGCTCGAAGCCGTCCTCGAACGGACGCTCGGCGTTCCCCTGTTCCAGGAACAGGCGATGAAGATCGCCATCGTCGCCGGGGGTTTCACACCCGGCGAAGCCGATCAACTGCGCCGCGCCATGGCGACCTTCAAGCGCACCGGCACCATCGGCACGTTCAAGATCAAGATGATCGAAGGAATGGTGGCAAAAAACTATCCGCGCGATTTCGCCGAGCGCTGCTTCAGCCAGATCGAGGGCTTCGGCGAATACGGATTCCCGGAAAGCCACGCCGCGAGCTTCGCACTCCTGGTCTACGCCTCGGCCTGGCTGAAGTGCCGCTATCCGGACGTCTTTGCGGCTGCACTGCTCAATGCGCAGCCCATGGGATTCTATGCGCCGTCCCAGATCGTGCGCGACCTGCGCGAGCACGGGGTCGAAGTGCGGCCGGTCGATATCAATCATTCCGACTGGGACGCCACACTCGAGCCCGGCCCGCACGTGATCGAGCGCATGCAGGTGCTCCACCGCGAAATGGCGGGCGACATCCGCACGACGCACGCACTGCGGCTAGGTTTTCGCAAGATCAAGGGATTGTCGGAGCGGGACGCGACGCTGATCGTCACGGAACGAAATGTGCCTTACAGCTCCGTCCGCGACCTTTGGCTGCGCACCGGGCTCTCACCCCTCATCATCGAGCGGCTCGCCGACGCCGATGCCTTCGGCTCGCTCAGCCTTACGCGGCGGCAGGCGTTGTGGGCGGCCAAGGCCCTCGGCCGCGTGGGCGGCAAGGACGACGATCTGCCGTTGTTCCGGGTCCATGCGATGCCGGCACCCGCGGCCGTCGTCGAGCCCCAAGCACCTGCGCATCGTTCAGTTCCGCGCGAGCCCGACGTGCAGTTGCCGCCCATGCCGCCGGGCGAAGAGGTCGTGAACGACTATCGCTTCCTCGAATTGTCGCTGCGCGCGCATCCGGCGTCCTTCCTGCGCGCCGACCTCGCCCGGCGCGCCATCATCCGCAACGAGGAACTGCGCGTATGCCGGTCGGGCACACGCGTCAGCGTCTCCGGTCTCGTTACCATTCGCCAACGGCCAGGCTCGGCCAATGGTGTCATCTTCATGACCATCGAGGACGAGACCGGGATTGCCAACATCATCGTCTGGCCGAAGACGTTCGAGCGCTTTCGTCCCATCATCCTGGGCGCGCGCTATGTCGCCGTCACTGGAGAGGTGCAGCAGGAATCCAGCGTCATCCATGTGGTTGCAAGCAAGCTCGATGATCTCACCCGCCTGCTTGCGCGTTTGACCGAGGATGCGCCCCCGATCGAATCGCTCGCGCGCGCTGACGCGGTCAAACGCCCGCACGACGAGGACATCGACAGCCGCGCGCGCGGCCGCCGGAATCCGCCGCGCATCGCGGCGCCCGCGGACCTTCCGGATCTGATCGCCAGCGATCTCGACGTTCCCGCGCGCGGCTCGGCGCACGCGCCTTCCCGGCGCGGCGGCTCGAAGATCACTCGCGGCTAACCGGCAACAGTATCGCCAAGCGGACCGGCGAAAGAGCCCGCTACTGCGGCACCACCCCGTCGCGGCCGACATTGACCCGCGCCGTCTCGAACGTCCCGTCCGGCTTCTTCGTCGCCGCCGGCACGGTGATGGCGGCGCCGGGTTTGAGCTCACTCACGTTTCCGATCTCGTACCGCACGATCGGCACATCAGCTCCGACCACGATCTTCTTCTCGCCGTCCCGATATTTCACGGTGATCGTGGGCCCGTCGACACCGGTAACGGCGCTGCCGGCGGTGCCATTGGTCATGGTGCTGTTCGGTGCGCCATCCCAGGGGCGATGCCCCTCACCGGTCCCGCGCTGAGATTCGGCAAAGATGTGCACCTCCAACGCCTTCTGGCTGCCGTCCGCCTGCGGCATGGCTCCGCTGCCGATGAAAGCCCCTTCCTTGATGTCGGCCAGGGACGCCTTCACGACGCTCACGACCTGCACATTGTCGGCGAGGGTCAGCGTCAGCGGGGCGCCGTCGCGCCCTTTCACCATCAGGGTCTTGCCGTCCACCTTCTCGATGGTGCCGCGCACGCGCGCGGTTTGCGGCTGTTGCCCCCAAGCCGACGTTGCAACCACGGCCCCGAGGAACACCGCAGCTGCGAGCATGCGTCTTGTCATCCCGCTCATGTTGAATCCTCGCTCAAGCGGCGTGTGCCGCCGCCGTCGACGGCGACACGCGCAAAGGGCCACAACGGTACCTAACAGGTCACATCGGTGGTGTGATGCCATCCCGGCCGACCGAGACGTTGGACGCTTCGAGCGTGCCGTCGTCCTTCTTGTTCGCGACGCCGATGAAGATCTTGGCTCCGGGCTTGAGCTCGCTCTTGTCGCCTGGGACGTAGGTCACGATCACCGTTTCCGGCACGACCACGATCTTCTTCTCGCCCTCCTTGTACTTGAGGGTGATCTCGTTTCCGTCCACCCCTTTGACCGACTGCGCCACGGTGGCATTGGTCATGGTGCTGTTCGGCATCAGATCCCACGGGCGATGGCCCTCGCTGGTGCCGCGCATCGGCTCGGGGAAGATGTGAATTTCCACCGCCTTCTGGCTGCCGTCGGACTGCGGCATGCCGGTGACGCCGATGAAAGAGTTGTCTTTGATGTCGGTGAGCGGCGCCTTGACGATGCCGCGCACCGTCGCATTGTCCGTGAGCTTGATCTTGTACGAGGTCTGACCGTCGCGCGACTTGACCGTCAGCATCGGCCCATCGACCGCCTCCACTGTCCCGCGCACGCGAACCGGGGCCGGCTGCTGGGCAAAGCTCGCAGATGTGGCAAGCAGCAGGGCGAAGCCCGCTACTCCGAAAACCCGCCGTGTTGTCTGGTTCATGTCGTCCTCCCGAAATCTCGTTGCCGGCCGAGTGTCCGGCAAATGAACAACCCTCCGCGACCGGGCTTATTCCTGGCGTCTGGGGTTTTCGCTATGAGACCAGCCTCCATGGGCGCATGCAAGCACCCGGCAGCCGGCATTCGGAAATGTGAAGGGGTCGGTCAGTAGTGCCCCTGGGTNGCGCCGCCGTCGACCGCGATCGCGGTGCCCTGGATGTGACGCCCGCGTTCGGAGCACAGGAACAACGCGAGCGCGGCAATGTCTTCAGGCTTGCCGAAGCGGCGCATGTTGTTCTTGACCAGCGCCTCGGCCCGCAGCTCCTCGACCGTCTTGCCCAGCGCCGCCGCCCGCTGCAGGCGCAGCTGTTCCTGTCGCTCGGTGTCGGTATTGCCGGGGTGAATGGCGTTCACGTTGACGTCGTCGCGGTTGCCGAGCTTCGACAGGCCCTTGGAAAAATTGGCCATGGCGGCATTGACCGAGCCGCCGATCAGGAACTCCGGATCCGGGGTACGCGCCGCGCCTCCGATGATGTTGACGACACTTCCACGAGAGGCCTTCAGCAGGGGCCAGAACAGCCGGCTGAGCCGCACGCAGCCGAAGAATTTCAGCGCATACCCCTCGAGCCAGACCGCATCAGGCAGCTCGACGAATGCCCCGGCGCGCGTCGCGCCCGCATTGTTGACCAGCACATCGCAACGCCCGAAGCGTTCGTTGACCCGCTGGAACAGCTGCTCGCAGGCCGCGAGCGTGCGCAGGTCGCCGGCCACCGTCAACGGCTCCGGTCCTTCCGCAGCGATCGCCTTGGCGGCGACGGCAAGATTTTCCGCCGATGACGAGGCCAGCACCGTCTGCGCGCCCTCGCGCGCGAATGCGAGCGCGATGCCGCGGCCGATTCCGCGGCTTGCGCCCGATATGACCACGATCTTGTCGCTGAAGTCGCCCGGCATGTCCCACCCTCCATGATCAACAGTTCATGCCGTATTACTATGCCAGCGAATAGCGAGGGAACAGGGCGCTCCATGAAATCGATCTTCATCGACTGCAACAACCAGCTCGCCCCGGTGTTTGCCCGCGCGCGACGGTCTGACGACCCGCCGATCGCGGTCAACGCCGACGCATTCCAATCCGCCGATCTGCCGCGGCTCCTGGCCGGCTACGACATCTGCCTCGACGACCATTCCTATATGCCGACCGAAGTCATGGCCGAATGCCGCGGGCTCAAGCACGTTGTTTTTCTCGGCACCGGCGCGTCGAGCTACATGGACGTTCCGGCGCTGGCCGGCCTCGGCATCACCGTGCACACCATCAAGGGCTATGGCGACATTGCGGTCGCCGAGCACACCATGGCGCTGATATTCGCCTGCGGCCGCGAGCTTGCCCGCATGGACCGCGCCGTGCGCGCGGGCGTGTGGGATCCGCTCGAAAGCATGCAGCTCAACGGCAAGACGCTCGGCTTGATCGGGCTGGGCGGCATCGGCCGGGAGGTGGCGCGGATCGCCCGCGGCATCGGAATGGAGGTGATCGCCTGGAACCGTTCACCGCGCCCTGACGCCGGCGTACCGCTGGTCGATCTCGATGACCTGCTGGCGCGGGCCGACGTGATCTCGCTGCATCTTGCGCTCAACGATGAGACCCGCGGTCTGCTCGACGCGAAGCGCCTGGCGCGTGCCAAGCCGGGCGTGATTCTCGTCAATACCGCGCGCGGCGCGCTCGTGGACGAAACGGCCCTCATCGGCGCGCTCGAGCGCGGGCACGTCCGCCACGCCGGCCTCGACGTCTTTCACGCCGAACCGCTCAACCACGACCACCCCCTGGTGCGGATGGAGAACGTGACGCTTACCTCCCATGCCGGCTTCCGCACGCGGGAAGCCTCGATGACCCTGATGCGGCGGGCGATCGACATCGTGAAACGGATCGTCGCGCCACCCGCCCCTTGACCGCATCGCTTCCCCTCCCAAATGAAACTTTCCGGCCGCTTTGCGGTTGTCCTGGACTTGTCACGGGAAAGGGTTTCATGGCCGATCAGAGCACGACCTTGCCAACCGTTGCGGCACACGGCGCGACGCGGCTCCCCTCCGTCGATGTCGACAGCTACAATGTCGAGTTGAAGGATGACGAAGGCTTCATTGGCGATCGCGCCAGCAAGGGCGCCTTTCGCGCCATTATGGACAACTGGCGCAAGCCCCTGCGCAAGGCCGGCAGCGACCCCTTCGGCGACGAGGCGACCGAGGACATCAGCAANAAAAAGCTCGACGCGCTACTCACCGAGGGTGATCCGGAGGCGGCCGGCATCGTGCAAGGGGCGATCGAGGATTTCGCCCAGGAGCTTGCGCTCATCATCCGGCGTTTCCTCAAGGTCAAGGCTTGGCGCGATACCGAACGGATCGTGGTCGGCGGAGGCTTCCGCGGCAGCCGGGTCGGTGAACTCGCCATCGGCCGCACGTCAGTCATCCTCAAAGCCGACAAGGTGGCCATCGATCTGGTGCCGATCCGCCACGACCCCGACGAGGCCGGCCTGATCGGGGCCGCGCATCTGGCGCCGAAATGGATGTTCGAGGCTCATGACGCGATCCTGGCCGTGGACATCGGCGGCACCAATATCCGCGCCGGCGTGATCGCCCTCAACCTGAAGAAGGCCTCCGACCTCTCCAAGGCGTCGGTTTGGAAGTTCGAGTTGTGGCGGCACGGAGACGAGAAAAAACTCACGCGTGAGGACGCCGTCGAGGAGCTCGTCGGCATGCTCAAGGGGCTGATCACGCGCGCCGGGAAGGAGGGATTGCGACTGGCGCCGTTCATCGGCATCGGGTGCCCCGGCATCATCGAACCCGACGGCACCATCGATCGCGGCGCCCAGAACCTGCCGGGCAATTGGGAGAGCAGCCGCTTCAATTTGCCGCTTAGCCTGCACAAGGCCATTCCCAAGATCGGGGAGCACGAGACCGCTATTCTATTGCACAATGACGCGGTGGTGCAGGGGCTGAGTGAGACACCGTTCATGAGCGACGTGGAGCGGTGGGGTGCGCTTACGATCGGTACCGGGCTCGGCAACGCCCGCTTCACCAACCGGACGGCGGCCGGCAAGGATTGACGACCCGCTCCCGGCGGCGACAATGCCAAAAAGCCGCTGGGAGGAATGGATTGAAGCCGGCACCGTTTGCCTATGCCAAGGCTCGCTCGGTCGCGCACGCGATCGAATTGCTGGCAACTGACGACGCGCGCCTCCTCGCCGGCGGACAGAGCCTGATCGCGACGCTCAATATGCGATTGAGCCATCCCGCCCTGCTGGTCGATATCAACGGTATCGATGGGCTCGACGGGATCTCGTCGAACAATGGGCATATCGAGATCGGCGCACTGGTGCGCCACGCGCAAGCCGAGCGCTCGCCCGAACTCGCGAGGGGGGCGCCGCTGATCGCTTTGGCCATGCCGCATATCGGTCATCCCGCGATCCGCAATCGCGGCACCATCGGCGGGTCGGTCGCCTTCGCCGATCCGGCAGCCGAGTTGCCGGCGTGCGTGCTGGCACTGGCTGGCGAGCTGACGATTGCCGGGCCGCAGGGAGCGCGCGCCGTCAAGGCCGATGATTTCTTCAAGGGCCTATTCGAGACCGCACTTACGACCGGTGACGTGCTCACGGCCATCCGCATCCCGGCCGCCGGCGCCGACACTCGCGTCGGCTTCGCGGAGTTCGCGCGCCGCCACGGCGACTATGCCATGGTGGGACTGGCCGCTAGCGCACGAGCGGAGGGCATGCGCCTACGCGATCTGCGTCTGGCCTATTTCGGCGTGGGCTCCACGCCGATCCGCGCACGCAACGCCGAGCTCGCGCTGGCGAACGGCGACGTCGACGCGGCGGTGCGCGCGCTCGCGCAGGATCTGAACCCGCCCGACGACGTGCAGGCGTCGAGCGTGGTGAAGACCCATCTCGCCGGCGTGCTGCTCCGGCGCGTCGCCCGCCAGCTCGATCAGGCGCCGTCATGAACGCACGCTTCCACGACGTCACCTTTACCGTGAACGGCGAGGAGACCCGCGCGACCGTCGATGCGCGCAAGACGCTGGTGGATTTCCTGCGCGAGGATGTTGCGTTGACCGGCAGCCATGTCGGCTGCGAGCACGGCGTGTGCGGCGCCTGCAGCGTGCGTGTCGACGGGGCGGTGGTACGCGGCTGCCTGATGCTTGCCGTGCAATGCCACGGTGCGCGCGTCGACACCATCGAGGGCGTGGCCGACACGGACGAGATCATCGATCTGCAGGAGGCATTCATTGCCCGCAACGCGCTGCAGTGCGGCTATTGCACGCCCGGCATGCTGCTCACCGCGCAGGAACTGCTGGCCGCCGGCGGCGTGCCGACCCGCGAGCAAATCCGTATCCATCTCTCCGGCAACTACTGCCGCTGCACCGGCTATCAGGCGATCGTCGATGCGGTGGAAGCGGTCGCGAAGGCGCGCAATTCTTCGCGGGGGACGCGATGAAAATCACCGACGACTCGCCTCCGATTCTTTCCGCTCTCGACCGGCCGAACTCGTATATCGGCCGCTCGGTACCGCGCCCCAATCTCGCGCGACTGACGCGTGGCCGCGCTCAGTTCGTGAGCGATGTGACGCTGCCGCGCATGGCGCATGTGGCTTTCGTACGCTCGCCCCACGCCCACGCGCGCATCNCGGCGATCGCGACGGCGGCGGCGAAGACGGCGCCGGGCGTCATCGCGGTGGTCACCGGCGCGGAACTGACGAAAGTGATCACGCCCTGGGTCGGGGTTCTCACCCACCTCAAGGGCATCAAGTCGGCACCGCAGCACGCGATTGCGGTCGACCGCGCATGCTGGCAAGGCGAGGCGGTGTGCGCGGTGGTGGCGCGCACCCGCGCCGAAGCAGAGGATGGGTGCGAGCTGGTCGAAGTCGGCTACCAGGAACTGCCGGCGGTCACCGACGCCGAGACCGCGCTCGATGCCGGCACTCCGGTCATCCATCCCGAGCTCGGCGACAATCTCACCTTCGAGCGCGTGCTTGTCGCCGGCGATCCGGACCAGGGCTTCAAGGACGCCGATGCGGTGGTGGAGACGACCTTCGTCTTCGGGCGCCACACCGGGGTCACCAACGAGCCGCGCGCGATCGTCGCCGATTGGAACCCGGGCGAGGAGCGACTCACCGTCTATCAGGGCACACAGGCGCCGCACATGATGCAGAACCTGTTCGCCAAGCACCTCGGACTCGAGGAGCATCAGGTCCGCGTCCTGACCAAGGACGTGGGTGGCTCGTTCGGCATTAAGGTACACACCTATGCCGACGAGATGGCGACGGTCGCGCTCTCGAAACTGCTCAAGCGTCCGATCAAGTTCGTCGCCGATCGCATCGAGAGCTTCGTCACCGATATCCATGCCCGCGACCACCGCGTGGAGGCGAAGGTCGGCGTCAAGAGCGACGGCACCATCACCGCCTGGGAGATCGACGACCTCACCGGCATCGGTCCTTACTCGGTCTATCCCCGGACCTCGGGCATCGAGGCAAACCAGATCGTCAACCTCACCGGCGGGCCGTATACCTGCCCGAATTACCGCGCCCGCGCCCGCGTCGTATTCCAGAACAAGAATGTCATGTGCCAATACCGCGCCGTCGGCCATCCGATCGCGACCGCCGTGACGGAAGGGCTGGTCGAGCTCGCCGCCGCCCGGATCGGCATGGACCCGCTGGAAATCCGGCGCCGCAACCTCATCCCGGACGACGCCCACCCTTCCAGCGGCCCCTCCGGCATCAAGTTCGAGGCGCTTTCGCACCACGAATGCCTCGCTCATCTCGATGCCATGATGAACTACGCTGGGCTGCGCGCTGAACAGAAGCGGATGCGCGCGCAAGGCATCTATCGCGGCATCGGCTTTGCGTCCTTCGTCGAGGTGACCAATCCGAGCGCTGCCTTCTACGGTATCGGCGGCGCGAAGATTTCGGCGCAGGACGGCGTCACCATCAGGCTCGATGCGCAGGGAGCGATCATCTGCCAGACCGGCGTGACCGAGCAGGGCCAGGGCGCCGAAGCGGTCATCGCGCAGGTCGCGGCCTCGGCCTTCGGCGTGCCCATCGAGCGCGTGCGCATCATCACCGGCGACACCGACAACACGCCCTATGGCGGCGGTACTTGGGCCTCGCGCGCGGCCGGCATCGGCGGGGAAGCGGCCTGGCAGGCCGGCAAGGCGCTGCGCGCCAACGTGCTCGCCTGCGGCGCTTCGATCCTGCAGGCCAAGCCCGAAGAGCTCGACATCCGCAATGGCGCCATTGTCGATTCCGGCACCGGCACCGAGCGCCTGCCGCTGCATGAGCTTGCCCGCATCGCCTATTTCCGTCCGGACACGCTGCCGCCGGGCTTCCAGGCGGAGCTGATGGCCACGCGCCACTACGTGCCGCGCGCCTGGCCGTTCGCGTTCACCAACGGCATCCAGGCCAGCCATCTCGAGGTCGACATAGAGTCCGGCTTCATCACGCTGCTCAAGCACTGGTGCGTGGAGGACTGCGGCACCGTGATCAATCCGCAGCTCGTCGACGAGCAGATCCGCGGCGGCGTGGTACAGGGTCTCGGCGGGGCGTTGCTCGAACATTGCATCTACGACGAGCGCGGACAGCTCACCAACGGCAACATGGCGGACTATCTGGTGCCGATGGCCACCGAGATGCCCGACATCGAAATCGGCCACGTGGTCACGCCGACCGCGGACTCCGAACTGGGCGCCAAGGGCGCGGGCGAGGCCGGCACCGCCGGCGCGCCGGGCGCGGTCATGAACGCCATCAACGACGCGCTGCGCCCGCTCGGCGCGAAGCCGCTCACGGACATGCCGTTCACGCCGGGTCGCGTTTTGCGCGCGCTCAATCGCGTCTAACCCTTTTCGTGGACGAAGATTGCGGGGCGGGGCACAATCGGCCGCTGTCGGACGATTCATCTTTGGGGTGGCGGACTGGCATTCGGCGCGATGCGCTCACGAGGCGGATCGTGAAAGAGCATGGGAAGGAACGAGCCGATGGACATCAAGGTGGGCAGACAGGCGATCGCCGAAGCCACGGAGAAGCTCAAGAACTGGGGACGCTGGGGCAAGGACGACCAGATCGGCACGCTCAATCACGTCAGGCCCGAGGACGTCGTCAAGGCCGCCGGCCTGATCCGCAGAGGCAAGGTGTTCGCGCTCGGTATCCCGCTCGACAGCAACGGGCCGCAGACCGGCCTGTTCGGCGGGCGCTTCAATCCCATCCACCAGATGCTCGCGACCGGCACCGACGCCATCGCCGGCCGCCAGGACTGGAACAAAATTCGCTACGCCGACGACACCCTCAACTTGTGTGTGCAGGGCGCCACGCACTGGGATGCGCTCGGGCACATTTTCTACGAGGATAAGGCCTACAACGGCTACGACGCCAAGCTCATCGACGCCAAGGGGCTGAACGTGCTGGGTATCGAGCATTCCCGGAACAAGATGACCGGACGCGGCGTGCTGCTGGATATCGCCCGCTTCCGCGGCGTCGACTGGCTCAAGGATGGCGAGGGCATTCGCAACGACGAGCTCGACGCATGCGCCAAGCATCAGAAGGTCGAGATCGGACGCGGTGACTTCGTCATCATCCGCACCGGACAGATGGAGCGCTGCCTCGAGGAAAAGAAGTGGGGCGGCTATGCTGGCGGCGACGCGCCGGGAGTCAAGTTCGAGAACTGCTACTGGTGCCAGGACAAGGAGATCGCCGCCATCTGCACCGATACCTGGGGCGTCGAGGTGCGGCCGAACGAGACGACGGAGGCGAACCAGCCCTGGCACTGGGTGGTGATCCCCGCCATGGGCCTATGCATGGGCGAGATCTTCTACCTCAAGGAATTGGCGGAGGATTGCGCGGCCGACAAGGTCTACGAATTCTTCTTCTGCGGACCGCCGCTCATCATCAGCGGTGGTACCGGCTCGCCAATCAATCCACAGGCGATCAAGTGACGCCGTAGGTGTCATGGCGGACGGCCTAACGCGTTCGGCCACGACCAGGAAATAGAATGGAGAGTCCCATGGCCCGCTATCTCAAGCGCGGAATGGACGCGAGCGCGATAAAGGCGGCTGACGCCAAGGTGCGCGAGACGGTCGAGCAGATCCTCGCGCAGATCGAGGCCGGCGGCGACACGGCGGTCCGCGAGCTGTCGCAAAAGTTCGACAACTGGTCGCCGCCCTCGTTCAAGCTCACCCCCACTGAGATCGAGCGCGCGATCTCGCAGGTGGGCAAGCGCGACCTCGACGACATCAAGTTTGCGCAGGCGCAGGTACGTAATTTCGCGCAGAAGCAGAAAGAGACCCTGCGCGATCTCGAGGTCGAGACGCTGCCCGGCGTGGTGCTCGGGCACAAGCACATCCCGGTGAATTCGATCGGCTGCTACGTGCCGGGCGGCCGCTATCCCATGGTCGCCTCGGCCCACATGTCGATCGTGACTGCGCGCGTCGCCGGCGTGAAGCGTATCGCCGCCTGCGCACCGCCGTTCAAGGGCGGCCCGCACCCCGCCATCGTTGCCGCGATGCATTTCGGCGGCGCGGACGACATCTACGTGCTCGGCGGCGTGCAGGCGGTGGCGGCCATGGCGCTGGGCACCGAGACGATCGCCGCCGTCGACATGATCGTCGGACCCGGCAACGCCTACGTGGCGGAAGCCAAGCGCCGGCTTTTCGGCCGCGTCGGCATCGACCTGCTCGCGGGACCGACCGAAACGCTGGTCATCGCCGACGACAGCGTGGACGGCGAGCTTTGCGCCACCGACCTGCTGGGCCAGGCCGAGCACGGCCCGACCTCGCCCGCCATCCTCATCACCAATTCCGAGAAGCTGGCGCACGACACCATGGGCGAGATCGAGCGGCTGCTCGCAATTCTTCCCACCGCCGACGCCGCGGGGAAGGCGTGGGCGGATTTCGGCGAGGTCATCGTGTGCGCGGACGAAGCGGAAATGCTGCGTGAGGCTGACCGCATCGCCTCCGAGCACGTGCAGGTGATGACGCGCGATCCCGACTATTTCCTCGCCAACATGAAGAACTACGGGTCGCTGTTTCTGGGCCCGCGCACCAATGTCGCCTATGGCGACAAGGTGATCGGGACGAACCACACGCTGCCGACCAAGAAAGCCGCGCGCTACACCGGCGGCCTGTGGGTGGGGAAATTCCTCAAGACCTGCACCTACCAGAAGGTGTTGACCGACGAAGCATCCGCGCTGATCGGCGGGTATTGCTCGCGACTGTGCATTCTGGAGGGCTTTTCCGCCCACGCCGAGCAGGCCAATGTGCGCGTGCGCCGCTACGGCGGCCGCAACGTGCCCTATGCCCAGGCGGCGGAGTGACAGCATTGCTCACGAGATTGGCGCGGCGTCCGCATGGCGAGACAGTTCGCGGTGGCCCCTCCCGCATTGGAGGCCGGCCGAGCTCTCTCCGCTCCCGTCCCCCTTGTGGGGAGGGGTTGGGGGTGGGGGTCAAGCGAGACGTGCAGCACGTGCCACACGCTCTACCCCCCTCCCCAGCCCTCCCCCACAAGGGGGGAGGGAGCAGACCCAGCGCGCGGTGAGCGCGATGCCTTCCATCGACTTGGTCAAGGCGCCGTCTTTCCGCCTCGACGGCAAGCGCGCGCTGGTCACCGGCGGCGGGCGCGGCATCGGGCTGGCGGCGGCGTCCGCGCTGGCGCACGCCGGCGCCGAGGTGACGCTCGCCGCGCGCACGCAGGCGGAGATCGAGGCCGCGGCACAGGCAATCGGCGCGCGCGGCGACAAGGCCGCCGCGCTGCAGCTCGACGTCACCGATCTCGATGCCGTGCGCCGCACCATTGCAGCGGCGGACCCGTTCGACGTGCTGGTCAATAATGCCGGCACCAATCGGCCGGCCGCTCTGATGGAGGTGAAGGTCGAGGACTTCGACGCCATCTTCGCCCTCAACGTCCGCGCTGCATTCTTCATGGCGCAGGCGGTGGCGCGCCGCCTGATTGAGGCCAAACGCCCCGGTTCGATCATCAATGTGTCGTCGCAGATGGGCCATGTCGGCGCCGCGCGTCGCACCGTCTATTGCGCCAGCAAGCACGCCATGGAGGGCTTCACCAAGGCGATGGCGATCGAGCTCGCGCCCCACAACATCCGCGTCAACAGCCTGGGGCCGACGTTCCTGGAAACGCCGATGACGCGCCCGTTCTTCGAGAACAAGGCATTCCGCGACGAGGTGCTCTCCAAGATCAAGCTCGGCCGCCTCGGCCAGCTCGAAGAGCTGACCGGCGCGATCCTCTTTCTCGCCTCCGACGCCTCGTCGCTCATGACCGGCTCGGCCCTCGTCCTCGACGGCGGGTGGACGGCGGAATAAACGGTGCGGCAAACTCAACCAGCACACGGACGCGTCCCATGATGAACCTTCGATCCCTGGTGCTTGGCTTCGCCACCGCTCTCGCCGCGCTCCCGGCGGCGGCGGAAAGCCAGACGTCCGACCGTCTGCAGATGATCCTCGACCGCGGCGTGCTGCGGGTCGGGACCACGATGGACACGCCGGTGTTCAGCATGCGCGACCCGGCGACCGGAAAACTCCATGGCCTTGACATGGATGTGCTGGAAACGCTGAGCTCTTCGCTCGGCGTCAAGCTCGAATACGTGACGATGACGTTCGGCTCGATGCTCGCCGACCTCGCCGCCGACAAGTTCGACATCGCGATGTCGGGGATGGGACGGACGCTCGACCGCGCGCGGGTCGCCACGTTTTCAAAGCCCTATATGCGCTACGGGAAGCTGCTGCTGATCCGCAGTACCGATCAGGGGCGCTTCAAGACGCTTGCGGACCTCGACCGCCCCGGTCTCAAGATCGCCTACAACAGAGGCGGATTGAACGACCGCTTCGCCCACAACATGTTCACCCAGGCAACACCGGTCGGCTTCGAGAGCAATGAGCTTGCCACCGCCGATCTCCTCGCCGGCAAGGTCGATGCACAGGTCGCCGACTCCACCGCAGCGATCTATAGGGGGCGCCAGAACCCGCGGCTTGCGGCGATGAGCCCGGACAAGGTGTTCCACCCGATCTATGTGGCTATTCTGTTACGGCGCGACGACCAGACGCTGCTCAACTACATCAACATCTGGCTCGACCAGATCGAGCTGGACGGTACGCTCGGAAAGATCCGCACGAAGTGGCTGGGCGACACGAGATAGTGCCAGCGGAACGACAACGCCGATCGTCAACACAGTCGGAAAACACCGCTGGCCTTAAAAGCTCCGCGAACAGTGCCGGGAGGAATACCATGCGCGTCCTGCTGCTCTGCCTACTGGCGTTCGTCGCCGGCCCGGCCCGTGCCGATGATGCACGGCTCAAGCAAAAGATCGTCGGTACCTGGAAGCTCATCTCCGTGGTCTACGAGGACCAGGAAAGCAAGGCACGCACCCCGGTCTATGGCGAGCATCCCAGGGGCCGCCAGATCGCGACCGCGGACGGGTTGTGGCTCGCGCTCGTCACCGCCGAGGGCCGGACCGTTCCGAAGACCGACGAAGAGCGCGCGCAAGCGCTGCGCACCATGATCGCCTATACCGGCCGCTACCGGGTCGAGGACGGCAAGGTGGTCACCAAGGTCGAAGCCGCCTGGAACGAGGGCTGGGTCGGCGGCGAGCAGACCCGGTTCATCCGCTTCGAAGGCGACCGGCTCTTCATCGAGAGCCCGCCCATGCCGCATCCCAACCAGAACAACCGAGTGGTGCGCGTGATCGTGATCTGGGATCGCGAAAAATAAGCCAACGATAACTCCGGCCTCGTCATGAGGGCGGAATGGACGTAGACGAGCAGCGCCCGTCTATTGCAGATTGAGCTTAAGCCTGGGGTCGGCAACGATCCCGCGGTAGAGCGCGAATTGATCGCGGTTGAAAGTGTCGAGCTCCTGCGGCGTCGAGCCGACGGCCTCGGTTCCCGCCTCCTTCAGCCGCGCGATGACGCCGGGATCCTTCATCGCCTTGGCGATGTCCGCCGCGAGCCTGTCGAGAATCGGCTTCGGCATAGCGGCCGGGGCGTAGATCGCCGTCCAATACGGGACCTCGTAGTCGACCCCCTGCTCCATCATGGTCGGCACATCAGGGAAGGCCGGCGACCGTGTCCTCGTGGTCACCGCCAGCGCGCGCACCAGGCCGGACTCGATGTTCTTGGCCTGCGCCGGAACGCCGTCGATCAGCATGGCGATGCGCCCGGCCAGGAGGTCCGGCATGACCCCGGCATTGCCGCGATAGGGAATGTGCACGATGTCGACGCCGGCGGCCGCTTTGAAGAGCTCGCTGGCGAGATGAATGGCGGTTCCCGCCCCGGATGAGCCGTAGCTGAATTTTCCCGGATTGGCCTTGGCCAGCGCGATGAAATCCTTCAGGTCGCGCGCGGGCAGCGACGGATTGATGATCAGCACGGGTGCGAAGCGGGTAACCAGCGAAACCGGCGCAAGATCGCGCAGCCAGTCATACGGCAAATCCTTGCCCACGACCGAGCTCACCACGCCCGAGACGGAATGATAGAGCAGCGTGTAGCCGTCGGGCGCCGCGCGCGCGACGGCGTTCACGCCGAGCATGCCGCCGGCTCCGCCCTGATTCTCCACCACCACCTGCTGGCCGAGCACGTCGGACAGTTTCTGCGCGGTCGTCCGCGCGGTGAAATCGATGCCGCCGCCCGCCGCCAAGGGCACAATGAGCTTGATCGGCTTTGCCGGATAGCCGTCCTGCGCCGCCACGCCAGCGCTCCACAGCGCGAATGCGGCGCAGGCGAGCGCCAGGATCGGCCGCGCGATTCGTCGCGCCATCATGGCGCGCTCCCGAGGCTCGCGATCGCCGCCAGCCGTTCCTGGAAGAAGGGCGCGGGCACCAGAATGCGCGTTTCCTGCGTCGTCAGCAGCGGGCGTGCCTTGTTCAAATAGGCGTTCCAATCGGGATTCTGAAACAACGCCCGCCGCCGCTCCACGCGCTCGTCGAGGCTGCCATACGCCCACAGCGTGGTCACCTGGTTCAGCATCCCGATCTCGCTGATGTAATATCCCACCGGCTGTCCCAGATGCTGTATCTGCGGCGCGCGGCCCTCCTGCTCGTAGACTTTCAAGAATTCTCCGGTTTGCCCCGGCGCGCAGGTGTAGAGTCGTTGCTCTACGAACATTCAATCCTCCCTCGCTTGCCGCGTACGCTTGGCTCCATTGCCGGAGGCGCGCCGCGATTCTGGCGGCATTAATTCACGATGGCAGGAGGAGCACAACAAACCGCCGAGCGCGCGCCCGGCCAGTCACAAGGAGGAGTCAGGCCGCCTTGACCGGGTAGATCGGCTTTTCACCGCTCAGCACCCGCGCAACATCGGCGGCGCATTTGGTTTGCAGCTCCTCGAGCGCCTCCACCGAATAGAAACCGGTGTGGGGCGTGAGGATGACATTGTCGCGCCCGATCAGCTTGGCGTCCTTGGGCAGGGGCTCGACCGCGACCACGTCGAGCGCGGCGCCGCCGACCTGGCCGGAATCGAGCGCCACGATCAGCGCGTCTTCATCCACCAGTGGTCCGCGCGCGGTGTTGATGAGCGCGGCGCCCCGCTTCATCTTGCGGAAGGCTTCGGCGTTGAACAGGCCGCGCGTTGCCGGCATCAGCGGCGCGTGAATCGAGACGAAGTCGGAGATCTCGAGCAACCGGTCGAAGCTCACGCCCTCCACGCCGGCGGCGGCGAGCGCGTCCGGCGATATGTATGGGTCATGGGTGACGACTCGCAGCCCAAACGCCTTGGCCTTGGGTGCCAGCGCGCGCGGAATGTTGCCGAAGCCGACGAGGCCGAGCACGCGCCCGGCCAGGCGATGGATCGGGACCACCGCCGGCATCTCCCAGTGCCCGGCCTGCACCAGACTGTTGGACAGCGGAATCTTGCGCGCCAGCGCCAGCAGCAGCGCCATGGCGTGGTCGGAGACCTCGTGCATGCAATAGTCCGGCACGTAGGTCACCGTAATGCCGAGTTCAGCCGCCGCCTTGATGTCGATGTTGTCGACGCCGAGGCCGAAGCGGCCGATTGCCTTGCAGCGCGTAAGTTGCCGCAGCAGTTCGCCCGGCAGCTTGGCATAGGTGACGAGGATGGCGTCGGCGTCGCGCGCCACCGCCAGGATGTCATCCGCCGACGGGCTCTTCGCCATCCGCAGCTCTGGATCGATGCGCTGGAGCGCGGCTTTCGCCGGATCGAGCGAAGGAAACGGACTGTCGGTGACGGCGATCAGAAGACGGGACATGACCTGGCTCCACACGCGCGCATTATCCTCGCAGGACCTCCGGGTTCACGCAGTTCGGCGGCGTTTTGCCGTCGAGCAGCGCGAGAATATTGTCGACCACGATGTTGGCCATCTGCTCGCGCACTTCCATCACCGCGCTGCCGAGATGCGGCGTGGTGACCACATTGGGCATCGCGAGCAGCCCCGGCGTGACCTCAGGCTCGTGCTCGAACACGTCGAGACCGGCACCGGCAATCTGGCGCTTCTTGAGTGCTCGCGCGAGCGCGGCCTCGTCCACGATTGCCCCGCGCGCGGTATTGATCAGGAACGCGGTGGGCTTCATCAAGGCGAGCTCGCGGGCGCCGATCTGGTGGCGCGTCTCCGGCCGCAGCGGCGAGTGCAGCGAGACGAAATCGGCCTCTTCGAGAAGCTGATCGAACTCCACATAGGTCATCGCCACCTCACGCTCGAGGCTCTGCGGCTTGCGCCGCGGCGTCCAGTAGAGCACGCGCATGCCGAAACCGCGGGCGCGGCGCGCCACCGCGGTGCCGATGCGGCCGCCACCGCCAACGAGCCCGATGGTCTTGCCGAACACCGCCGCACCGACGAGATGGTTCGACTGCGAGCCGGGAAACCGGCCCTTGTGAACGAGACGGTCGCCTTCGACCATGCGCCGAGCCACCATCAGCATCAGCCCGAAATTGATGTCGGCGGTCGCTTCCGCGACGATGGGCGGCACCACCGTCACCGGAATTCTCCGCCTGGTGGCCTCGGCAACGTCGATATTGTCGGGGGTGATGGACTGCGAGGTGATGGCGCGCAACTCCGGGTTGGCTGCGATCACGTCGCGATCGATGCGGTCGTGCAGCAGCGAAAACAGAATGTCGCTCTTGCGGACGGCGGCGACGAGCGCCTTCTTGGGAATGATCCGGCTCGAATCCGGATTGATCTTGACCGTCGCGACCTTGCGCAGACGCGCGATCGCGCTTTTGGCCACCGGCTGGGTGACGAAGATCCTCGGCCGAGAGCGATTGGCGGGCATCAGGTGATCCACCGCACGATGCCGGCGACGCCATCGACCGCGACCTGCGAGCCGTCGGGGATGCGGCTGGTGGCATCGTGCACGCCCAGCACCATGGGGATGCCGCGCTCGCGCGCGAGCGAGGCGAGATGCGAGGTCGAGCCGCCAAGCTCCGCGACCACGCCGGCAACGCGCGGCAATACGTGACTGAGCGCCGGACCGGCGACGCGGGTGACCAGGACGTCGCCCGGGGCGACACGGGCGAGCTCACACTCGCAGTTCACGACCACGGCACGCCCGGCGCCCCAGCCGATTCCCGCCGGATGTCCGTTGAGTCCGGGATGCTTGAGCCAGATATCGTCGGGCACGGTGATCGGCTCGACCGTGAGCGGCCGCGCTTGGAGCAGCTTGAACCCGGCGTCATCGAGCGCCCATTCGATCTCGACCGGGCCGCCGACCACGGTTTCCGCCTTGCGCATCATGCGCCCGAGCGTGACCGCCTGCGCGGCATCGAGGCAGGGCGCGGCGACGAGTTCGCTCGGCACCGCCTCAGGCCGGGCGCCGGCGCCATGACCGCAGGTCTCGCGGTGGTCCTTGCGGCCGGCATCGATCTTGCGCAGGAAACCCTGGCGCGAGAGCACGATGCGGTCGGGCACGACCTCGCCCTGGGCAATGGCGGAACCGAGCCCCCAGGTCGCGCTGATGAGCATCTGCCCCTCGGCGGTCTCGCTCAAGCCGCCGCCCGACGCGCGGGCTTGCACGAGCGACTGGATGAGCACGGCCATGGCCGTGTCCGCGGGCGAAAGCCCGTGGCTTTCCATGTAGCGGCGCGCGTTCGTGGTCCACAGCGCGGCCCAGCACGCGCACACGGCGGTGAGGAATGCGGCCTCCTCTTCGATGCCGAGGAAGCTCTCGAACTGGCCGGCGAAATTGGCGCCCTTGCAGTCCTCGATCAGGGCGGAGGAACGCACCGCGCTCGGACCCGCGCTCGCTTCGCGTTGCGCATGCCATGCGGCGCGCAGCGGCGCGAGAATTTCCGGCGCGATCGGCTGCTCGTAGAGGCCGAGCCGGATCTCCACCGACAGCCGCCGCTGCTCGCCCGGGTGAGCGGCGGCAAAACCGCGGACCATGGGTTCGAGCCCCAGCGCCGCGATCTGCGCCCGATAGGCATCCGCGCTCAGGCAGAAGCCGCCCGGCGTCGGCAGGCCGGCATGCATGAGCGCCGCGAGGTTCGCCGCCTTCGGCCCGACGCGCTCGGCATCCACGGCGGTCGCGGCGGTCATCGGGATCACGAACTCTGACATGGGTTCAATCCGTGTTCCGGACGCGGTGCAGCGCGAGCACGAAGTGCGAGTGGTGCACCGCTGATCCGGGACCGCCCAGACCGTAACGGTCCCGGGTCTGCAGCCCGGGACACGAGTCTATTTCACATGATCGCCGTAACCCGGGATCGGATCCACCACGGTGATCTGCTTGACCGGGAAGTTGGAGATGATCTCGATCTCCTTGTCGTGCACGATCAGCATTTCCTCGATGCGCACGCCGTAACGGAAGCGCTTGCCGTGTTGGGTCTCGAGCGCGAACGTCATCCCGGCCTTGATCTCAATCGGATGATCCAGCGACCAGATGCGCGAGATTACCGGGGGGTCGTATTGCGCGAGGCCGAGGCCATGGCCCCAGAGATTTGCCGCCGCCTGATCCTCTTCCTTGTAGCCCCAGGCCTCCTTCGCCGACGGCCACTTCTTCGCGATCTCGCGCGTGGTGGTGCCGGCCTTCACCGCGTGAATCGAATCGTAGAGCCATTCGAGCGCGGTCGCATAGGTTTCCTTCTGCTCCTTGCTCGGCTCCTTGCCGACGCAATAGGTGCGGTAGTAGCAGGATTTGTAGCCATTCCAGGTGAGCGCGGCCAAATCCATGAACACGATGTCGCCGGGCTGGATGATGCGGTCGGAGAAGTTGCGCCAGTTCGGCCAGGTGTTGGGGCCGGAC
>JGI12053J15887_10000124_pt1 | contig 25281 bp, 29 predicted proteins | sample MedBloCAOM1_O3_FD_15887 | JGI IMG/M metagenome (IMG submission 15887)
AGCGGCCCATTGCCGTCATCGGCGCATCCGCCATGCGGCTGGCCGATCCGCAGCTGCTGCGCAGGCTGGTGGATCATTGCAATCTGCCGTTCGCCACCACGACCATGGCCAAGGGGATGATCGACGAGGATCACCCGCTCTCGCTCGGCTGCATCGAACGGGCCTGCCGGCAGGTCCAGCGCAAGCTCCTGCGCTCCGCCGACCTCATCGTCGGGCTCGGCTACGATACGATCGAGGTGGAATACGAGGCATGGATCGATGACCGGCCGCTGCTGCAGATCGATATCGAGCCGGTGGATGTGGCGCCGTCGGTCAAGCTCGTTCATCAGGTGACCGGCGATCTCGGGTCTTCGTTCGCGCGGCTTCTCGCGCAACCGGCGGCCGCGAATTTGTGGGACAAAGATAGACTGGCCGAGCATCGCCGCCATTTCCAGGCAACGCTACGTCCTGCGGCCAAGTCCTTCGCCGCACAATCCTTTACCGCACATGCCGCGATCGACGCGGTGCGGCGCGCGCTGCCGCGCGAGGGACTGCTGTCATTCGACGTCGGCGCGCACACCCACCAGATCGCCAGCCAATGGCCGGCGCACGCGCCCAAGACCTTCCACATCACCAACGGCTGGTCGTCCATGGGCTTCGGGCTGCCGGGCGCGATCGCAGCGAAGCTCGCGCGCCCGGACCTGCCGGTGGTCTGTCTCCTGGGCGACGGCTGCTTCCAGATGACCTGCGGCGAGGTCGCGACCGCCAAGCGGCTGGGCATCACCCTTCCGGTCGTCGTGCTCGACGACCGCTGGCTGGCGCTGATCAAGGTCAAGCAGATCCGCCGCCAGTTCCTGCTCTACGGCACCGAGCTTCAGGCGGAAGACTACGGCGCACCGCCGGCGCACTATTTCGGCGTACCGGCAGTCGCGGCCAACAGCCCCGATGTGCTTGAGAACGCAGTGAAGACGGCGCTGACCGCCAAGGGTCCGACCGTGATCGAGGCCGTGGTCGATTCGGACCACTATGTGGATACGGTGTACGACTAAGCCGGCGGCTGTCCGCAAGCGGGACTAAAATCCGTTCCGTGGCTGCGAGTAAATCACATCGCCGAACCGCGAGCCCAGTGGCCGGCTTCCCTCATACTCGATCGTCTTAAACTCCTCGGGAAAGTACTGCCGCTGCAGCCCGTCGATGATCTCATTGTCGCCAATGATCAAGCACATGCTTGGCCACAACTTTTCCTTTCCGGGACTGCCGATCGTAATCGCGATCTCCCAGTTCGGATAGCCATTCAACAGTTTCTGCAACGATTTGATCACGACTGGCTTCACCATCTCTAGGTTGCTCGTTTCAATCCTATGCTGCCAGAGACCCAAATTGTCACCGACCAATAAATAGTCTTTCTCGTCGGAACCATCATCTTCCTTTCCAAACTGCTGAAGCAGCGCTCGGATCTGGCTGTAGAGAGCAAGCCACTCTCTTTCCTGCTCTTCAATGAGATTGGCAACCATGTCACAGGACCCTATTCGTTCCCTCGCGCGCCACTGCGCAGGCGATAGAACATGCGCATGCGCTTCAGCATTTCGCCATAAACCCGTATACGAGGATCTTCTGACTCCGCAATAGCCTTCAACACGGAGCGCGCCTGGTCCGGCGTCATTTGTTCGGCTTGGAGGCTATTATCCTGCATAAACCGGTCCATGAGTTCGCCGACAGCCTTGCTATATGCGCGATGGAGAGCATCATTCTCGTGCCACCTACGAATTGGAGTGGTCCCGTAGTGGCCTTTTCAAATACCTTGCGGGTCTCTGGCGGAAGCGGAAACTTTTCATAGACTGCTCTCGGATTATGATGGTGCCCCTCTGCCGCGTATTGTGCATTCAAGATCCATTCGTTGTCGGGCAAGGCATCAGCCATGATTTCCGGGTCGCCATCAGCATGCCTATCCGTCCAGTCTCTGGAGTTGTGATCGCCTGCGAAGGCGCCCGGCGATGAACGGCTAGATGGTCCCGGAAGTGTTTGCGCCGAACCGGCAAACTCACGCATCATGCCTTCTTCCAACCTTGGCGCCATCGAGAGATATTGCTCAATGCCCGGCGCCGGCCTTGACGTTCCACCTGCGAGCGGCAGTGCAGACCCGCCTACATAGTTAGGGCCAAAATGCTTCCACGGTGGCGCTAGCGATCCGAGGATTCCCCCGCTTGTGCCCCTGCCCAACGATGCGAGGCCCTCCGGCGGTACGTTCGACATCGGCAGTAGTGCTGGCGCCCACGAGCTCAAGGCCAGTGTCGGCGGCCATGACGCGGCCCACGTGTCGAGAGGTTCCGCCGATCGCGGAGAAAATGCGTTGCCGGCGCTAATCGGAACAATTGAGCTGAAGGTCTTCTACGATTCATTCATGTCTATTACCTCATCATCGGCATTCTGATTGGCATCGACGTCGCGCAAAACTCCGTGCGCGCCGTGATCGGTTTCTTTGGGCATAGGTTTTGAGCTGCGCGGCGTCACGCCGGCAGCGCCGGCCGCAACGACGTCGCCGCTGTTCGATTGTTTATGCAGATCACGGGATGCGCTGGCGCAGCTGAAATCCGCGGAGATTGCTTACCAGCGGCCGGCCGCACTCAATATCAGCGAACGACGGCCGAGCCGTCACTGCGCATGGTTATGCCGCTTGAGCACGCGCAACCGATCGCCTGCCGAGCCTGAAACGGCTACAGAGAGGAGCGGCAATACGTATTTTGGATGTTAGTTTTTATGCTCGATTCCCTGTTACCCTGTCAAGATAAATGCTCCGACGAAAGCGGTATCAATTGATGCGCCGTTATAAGAGGTTAGGACAACCAATCCGATACCGTCCTCTGCCCAAACCGTTGACGGCGAAAGCGCCGCGGACGTGTCCGCTTGACCCAATGCCCATCGAGTCCGCCATTGACCAAAGGCCTATTCGCTTCAAAAACCCGAACGTTAGTCACCCACCGAGGTGCTTGTTGAAGAACTCCACCGTCAGCGCCAGGGCCCGGTCCGCCTCCGGCTTGGAGTAGGTCTTGCCGCCGTGGCGCGCGAAGGCGTGGTCGGCGCCGGGATATTTGTGAATCGTCACCAGCGGATTGGGTGAGAGCCGCCGCTCCAGGAGATCGTTCACCTCGGCCTGCACCCAGCGGTCCTTCATCGCCATGTGCAGCACGAACGGCCGGTGCAGGTTCTTGGCCTCCCGGATACGGTGTTCGATATAGGTACCGTAATAGGCGACCGCGCAGTCGATGTCGGTGCGGCAGCACATGAGGTAGCAGAGCTTGCCGCCGAGACAGTAGCCGACCGCGCCGACCTTACCGTTGCACTCCGGTAGCTTCTCCAGGAAGTGCCAAGTGTCCTCCATGTCGCGCACGGCGAGGTCGTAGTCGAAGTCGTAGTAAAGATCGAACGCCTTCTTCACGTCGTCCGGATTGTGATCGGACAGCTCCACGCCCGGCTCCTGCCGCCAGAACAGGTCCGGCACCAGGCAGACGAAGCCGGCTTCGGCGAATTCGTGCGCGTGCCTGCGCATGGTGTCGTTGACACCCCAGATTTCCATGATGGCGATGACGGCGCCGGCCGGCGTCTGGTCCGGGATCGCGAGATAGGCGCCCATCTCGCCGTCTCGCAGCTTGACCCTCATGTTCTGCGTCTTCATGCCCGTGATCCAGCCTTCGGCTTTGCCTCGCTTGCGCCGGGCAATTTGAGCAACGCCCGGGCATTCCCGGCGAAGATCATTTCGCGCCTGCCCGCTGTAATCGGAAGTGCCTCGATTGCCTTGATGGTGTTGCGGATCAGCCCGCGGCCCTGCTCGGCATCGAACGGCGCGTCGGTCGCGAACAGACATGACGACGTGCCGAAGAACGCATGTCCGCAACCGGTCGCCGCCACATCGCCGTTGAGCGCGGTGTCGGCATAGAGCATCTTGAAATAGTCCATCGGGCGGTGCTTGAGACCCGCGTCTTCCGCCGTGGGGTTATGCTCAGGCGTGCCGAAGAAGATCTGGCGAAAGCCAAGATTGATGCGGCCGGCGAAGTACGGGATCATGCCGCCCATGTGATGGGTGATGATCTTGAGATCGGGAAGCTCGTCGAACAGCCCCGAATAGATCAAGCGCGTCATGCACGCCGTAGTCTCATAGGGCCAGCCGAAGCTGAACCAGATCTCGGCCTCGGACGCCTGCTCGCCGGCATAGTCCGAAAAATTCGCGCCGCGCATCGGATGCACCCAGACCGGCAGATCGTGCGCCGCCATGCGTTGGAAAATCGGACGGAACTCGGGTGCCGAGAGCGGCTTGCCGGCGACATTGGTAAAGACCTGGACGCCGCGCGCACCGAGGCCGGTCACGGCACGATCGATCTCGGCAAGCGAAGCCTCGACATTGTTCATGGGAAGCGATGCGACGAACGCCGGGAATCGATCGGGGTGCCGGCCGCAGAGATCCGCCAGCGAGTCGTTTGCCAGCCGCGCAAGCTCGGGAGTCTGGTCGGGTGGGGCAATGAGCTCGAGCGGCGGATTGGCAAGCGAGAGCACCTGCTGCAGCCCGTTGAACTCGTCGAGCAGGGAAAGCCTTGCACCGACGTCCCACAAAGTCTTCAGGCGGGGAAACGCGGTCAGCGCCATATGGCCGGGGATAATGGCGCCGAGGCGATCGAGATACGCCTTCGGCATGAAATGATTGAAGATGTCGATCATAATGTGCAGCCGGCCCCGGGCAAACGCGGACGTCCCTATTGTGCCAAGCGCTATTGTACCATGACGCTCGCGGCGAACAGCTCATCGAGCTTCATCAGCCGCGGCGTCAATCCTTGCTCCAAAGAATATTGCGCGATCGTCTCGATCACGTGGCGGTTGGCGCTGATTCCGTGGTTCACGATGGGCGTAGCCAGGGCTTTCCGCGCTTGCGCCGGGAGCAAGCCGATCTCGAGATGGTATTCGACATGCTCCATGCGCTGCCGATCGGCAAGGTCTTTGGCCTGGTTGAACGCCTTTAAGATATTGGTCAGTGCCCAGGGATGCTGTTCGGCCAGCTCGCGCTTGATCACCATGCCGTGGTTGATGGGATAGAGGCCGGTCTTCTGATAGTAGCGCACGCCCTCGGCCCACGGGTCGGCAAACAGCGGCTTGATGTCGGGGTGATTGCGGAGATCGGCGGTGCTGCGATCGATCAGATTGGGATCGACCAGATAGTACATCACGGCGTCGAGCTCGCCCGCGAGCATCATCGCGCCGATATTTTTCTCCGGCGTGATCTGGCGCACGGTCACCCCCGGCGGCGGCGAAAACCCGGTCGCGCCGCCGTGACTCCGCGACGGCGGCCGCTCCATCCAGAATTCCATGTCCTTGGGAGCAACGCCGAACTCGTGCTCCATCACACCGCGCGCCCACAGGGCCGCGGTCTGCTGATATTCCGGTACGCCGACGCGCTTGCCCTTGAGGTCGGCCGGGGAATCGATCTTTGCGCCGCGGCGCACGAGCGTGGTCGTGTGGAAGAACAGCCGCGTCGTGAACACCGGGATGCCGACAAAGCGCTCATCGCCTTTGGATCTCGCCATCATCAGCGAGGACATCGACATTTCGGCGACGTCGAATTCCGCGAACCGCAACTGCCGCCAGAACAGCTCGGACGGATGCAAGACCGTGGGGACGAAGTCGACGCCGTCCGGCTTGATCTTGCCATCGATGATCGGCCAGGTGCGCGGGTTCGAGGTGACACCTATGCTGAACTGCAATCTCATGAAATGTTCCGCCCTTATGCGAGGGCGGGCCCGCGCATTTCTCTTCTTTCTTGATGATCGTCTTTCGTAGGAACGATGGATTGCGGGGTCAAGCCCACTATCCATGCATGGTGAGACCACCCGAGACGCTGATCGTCTGCCCGGTGATGTAGGCGGCGTCGTCCGACAGCAGGAAGGCGACGAGCCCCGGGTAGTCTTCCGGTACGCCGAGCCGCCGCATCGGAATGGCGCGCTTGAGCCCCTCGGCGATGCGGGCGCCGTCTGGGCCTTCCAGAAAGCTGCGCAGAATGGCGGTATCGGTCGGGCCGGGACAGAGGGTGTTGAGGATCACGCCCTTGCCGACGAGTTCGCGCGCGACCGTCTTGGTAAAGGCGATGATGCCGCCCTTGCAGGCGGAATAGACCGCCTCGCCAGAAGAACCGACCCGCCCCGCGTCGGAGGCGATGTTGACGACACGCCCGAAGCCGCGTGCCGCCATGCCGCGCAGAACGACGTGGTTCACGTTCAAAGGCCCAAACAGATTGATGGCGACGATCTTGCGCCAGAACTCCGGAGTGGTGTCGAGGAAGCTTTGCGCGCGATCCCATCCGGCATTGTTGACCAGAAAGGCGACCGGCCCGAAGGAGGCTTCGAAACTTTCGACCGCGCGAGTGACGGCGTCGTAGTCGGTGATGTCAACGGCGTGTAGACTTGCCCGGGCTCCGGCAGCCGTGATCTCCCCGGCGAGCTTTTCGCCCGCCGCAGCGTCGAGGTCGAGGATACCGACCGCGCATCCCTCCTCTGCCAGCCGGCGCGCGATCGCGGCGCCGATCCCGTTGGCCCCGCCCGTCACCAGGACGGTGCGATCCTTCAGTCCACGCATATCTGCTCCGCGACTAAGCTGTTTGCACTGTGCCCTGATCGGCGGAGCGGCCCGCCAGCATTCGGGTTGCTTCGTAACTCATCACAACCTCGTCCCGCTGGTTCTTCACCTCGATCCTGGAAACGACGATGCCGCGATTCCCTTTCGAGGTGGGCCGCACGGAAGTCACCTCGATCTCGCCATGGACGGTGTCACCGACGCGCACCGGCGCCAGAACCTGCTTCTTGAGCTCGAGCATGGCGAGGCCCGTTCCCTGGATCATGCTCTGGCACAGCAGCCCCTCGATCAGGCTGTAGGTCAACGCGGCGGGCACAAACTGTCCCTGGATCGCCCCCTTATCGCCACCGAAGGTGCGGTCGATGAAAATGCTTTCCAGCATTCCGGTGACGCCGGTGAACAGGACCAGGTCCGTCTCGGTGAGAGTTCGATTGAGCGTCCGAAAGCGCTGACCGGGGGAGAGTTGCTCCCATGTGAACCCGAGCCCGAGCGTCTGCATGTGAGGTCTCTCCTGCGAACTGGCTTCGCCGCGCCATTCAACGACGCCTAGGCAAGTCTTAGCTCCCGCCGGCCATCGATTCCAGTCCGCCCGCCTTCCAGTGCTCGCGCGCGGCGGGACCGGACAGGAGCTTGATGAAACTTTCGGATGCCGCAGCGGATGTACTGTCGACATGGATGGCGGCGGCAAACACGACGTAGCTCTGCAGCTCCGATGGCAGTGGCCCGGCCAGCGTCACACCTTTGACCGGCAGGACCTCGCTGATGTTGAACATCCCGAGTTCGGCCTCGCCGTTCGCAACCAGCGCAACGCCTCCAGCGATCGCCTGCATGAGCGTGAGCTTCGGCTTGAGCGCTTCGGCGATGCCCAGGTGCGCGAGCATGCGCGCGAGCGCGGCTCCGGTCTGCCCGCCTCCGGCCGGATCTGGAATGACGATCGAGTGCGCGTGGAGGAGCGTCGTACGCACGGCGTCCGCGGTGGAAATATCGGGGAGCGGCGCTCCCTCACGCACGACGAGACCCATTCCAACTCGCGCCAAGTCGACACGGCTGGTCGGACGCAGCACGCCGGCCTTTGCCAAGGAGCCGATAATGGGGGCCGGAAGGATCACGATATCGGGCGTCTCCCCGCCTGAAAGTTTCTGTTGGATGATCGCGGGGTTGGCCACGGTGAACACCACGCGATGTCCGCTCTCCCGCGCAAATTGTGCGGCCAACACTTTTTCCACCTCTGCCGGCGCGCCCGAACTGAAGACGCGGATGTCGGCGGCGACAGCGCCGCCAGCAAGGCATAGGGAGAGCGCCACGCAAAGGCCGCGAGCTGTGCCGTGGTGTGACGCTCTAATCAGCGATTTCATCCGGACCCTTTAAATGTCGAAAGGCGGCAAAACGATCCAACGTTAGCAGATCAATCGAAGCAGGGCCTGTTATTTGCGCGTTGCGCCCCGCCTCGATATCGTCGCGGAAAGCAGTCCTTCAGGCTGGTGATCCAAAGTTGCTCGCTCCGGTTGAAGACGGCGGACGACGAGGGTCGCAGCGCTGCGGAACGCAGCAGCAATAGCTGCGCGTTGAAAATCTAGGGAGTGGTCGCAGTGCAGGTGAATCGACGTTCGCGTCCTATTTTCTGTTTTGCGCAATTGCAAACGTGTCTTGCCGGCCTCACGCTTCTTGCGCTCGTCGGGGCCACCAGTGCATCGGCCGACAATTACCCAAGCCGGCCCATTCGCATCGTCGTGCCGACGCAAGCCGGCGCGGCGCAAGACATCATCGCTCGCCTGCTGCAGCCGTATCTGGAGAAAGCGTTCGGACAGCCGATCATTGTCGAGAACCGCTCGGGCGCGAGCACCATGATCGGAACGGAAGCCGTGGCCAAGGCTCCGCCCGACGGCTACACGCTGTTAATCGTGCCGACGACGTTCACGGTCAACGCGGCCTTGAACGCCAAGCTGTCCTTCGATCTCGAACGCGATTTCGAGCCGATCACCGTCCTGGTGAAGAACCCGCTTCTGTTCGCGGTCAATTCCAAGGTGCCGGCGCGCACGCTCGAGGAATTCGTTGCACTGGCCAAGACCGAACCCGGCAAGCTCAACTACGGGACCTCAGGTGCGTCGACGCAGGCCCATCTCCTGCTTGAGATGTGGTGCGCGCGGGCCGGCATCAAAATGCAGCACATTCCCTATCGCGGCGGGGCGCCGGCGGCGCTGGCCGTCGCCGCCGGCGAGATCCAGCTCGTCCTGCTCTCGCCGCTCGGGATCCTGCCGCAGATCGATTCCGGGCTGGTGCGCGCGCTCGCCACTGGCGGGCTCGAGCGCGATCCGAAGTTTCCCGATCTACCGACCGCCGCCGAATCTGGCTTCCCTGGCTTCGAGGCCGTGCAATGGCTCGGCCTGCTCACGACCGCGGGGACGCCGAAGGAGATCGTTGCCAAGATCAATGCCGAGGTGAACCGCGCTCTGCGCGAACCTGACGTCGTGGCCAAGCTGGCACTCCAGGGCACAACGGCGGCCGGGAGCACTCCCGAGGAGTTCAGGGCGTTGATCGCGAACGAGGTCCGCGACTGGAAGGCGATCGCACAGAAGGCCAATATCAGGGCTGCGGAGTAGGCTACGGGGCCCAGCCCGCCCAAAGTGCCGATCGAGGCGGGCGGATTTGGCACGGGGGGCGCGGGCCGGACCTTGTTCCTGGGGGCTGCGACCTTGATCGGGACGGCCGGAACTGCCACATCCACGTTGCCATGAACATGCCTATCCGCGCCCCCGAAGGCGCGCCTGCTCGGTCGGCGCTTGCAACCGAGGTCGAGCGGCGCCGGACCTTTGCCATCATCTCCCATCCGGACGCGGGCAAGACCACGCTGACGGAGAAACTGCTGCTGTTCGGCGGTGCGATCCAGCTCGCGGGCCAGGTCAAGGCCAAGCGCGACCGGCGGGCGACCCGTTCGGACTGGATGGCGGTCGAGCGCGAGCGCGGCATTTCCGTGGTCACCTCGGTGATGACCTTCGAATACGATGGACGCGTGTTCAATCTGCTCGATACTCCCGGCCACGAGGACTTCTCGGAGGACACCTATCGCACGCTCACCGCGGTCGACTCCGCCATCATGGTGATCGACGCCGCAAAGGGCATCGAGGCGCGCACGCGCAAGCTGTTCGAGGTCTGCCGGTTGCGCGATATTCCGATCGTGACCTTCATCAACAAGATGGACCGGGAGAGCCGCGACCCGTTCGACCTGCTCGACGAGATCGAGAAGACGCTCGCGCTCGACAGTGCGCCGATCACTTGGCCGATCGGACGCGGGCGCGACTTCCTCGGCACGATCGAGGTGGAAACCNGAAAGGTCCGTCTGCTCGACGGCGACACCGGCGTGCCCGGCAAGCTCGAAATGACGATACCCGAGGTCGCCGCGCTCAATCCCAACCTCGACGCCGCCGCGATCCAGGGCGAGTTCGATCTGGTGCGCGAAGCGTGCAAGCGGTTCGACATGGCGTCGTTCCGCGAGGGGCATTTGACCCCGGTGTTCTTCGGCAGTGCGCTCAAGAACTTTGGCGTCAGCGATCTGCTCGATGCGCTCGGCACCATGGCGCCGCCGCCACGCGCACAATCGGCCGACAAGCGCCTGGTGACGGCGGCCGAACCGGACATGACGGGATTCGTTTTCAAGGTACAGGCCAATATGGACCCGAACCATCGCGACCGCATCGCGTTCGTGCGGTTGTGCTCGGGCAAGCTCGTGCGTGGAATGAAGGTCAAGCAGGTGCGGACCGGCAAGACGCTCAGCCTGCAAGCGCCGCAGTTCTTCTTCGCCCAGGACCGTTCGCTGGCCGAGGAAGCCCACGCCGGCGACGTCGTCGGCATTCCCAACCATGGGACCCTGCGCATTGGGGACACCCTGACCGCCGGCGAGGACCTCAACTTCGTGGGCGTGCCGAGCTTCGCGCCGGAGATCTTGCGCCGGGTCCGGCTGCCCGACGCCATGAAGGCCAAGAAGCTCAAGCAGGCGCTGCAGGAAATGGCCGAAGAGGGAGTCGTACAGGTGTTTCGGCCCACCGACGGCTCGCCTGCGCTGGTCGGGGTCGTCGGTCCGCTGCAACTCGACGTGCTGCGGGTGCGGCTCTCCGACGAATATGGGCTCGAGGTGAACTGGGACACGGCCGAATTCCAGCTCGCGCGCTGGATCGCCGCGGAAGACAAGAAGGCGCTGGAGCGCTTCGTGGCGACCTACCGCTCCGCGATTGCCGAGGATCTCGACGGCGACCTCGTCTTCCTGGCGCGCAATGCGTTCAATCTCGATTACACGCGGCAGGAAAGTCCCGGCATCGTGTTCACGGACGTGAAGGACATCCACGGCCGCAACAGGGCGGCGTGAGACGTTGTCCTAGTGCGAGCTTCGCGGCGCAAGCGTCGCAGCGCGTGTCATTCATCGGGCACGAAATTGAAGCTGCGGCGGGCGGCCGCGGTTGCACGATCGTCCCGCCGCGTTCTGAATTCGACTTTGCCGTCCACGATCCTGAAATCGAGGCGGTGGATGAGCCCGCAATCGCAGCACTGCTCGCGAAAATTCGCCTTGCGAGGTCGCGTCCATTCTCCATAGGAGATGACGTCATAGGTGACGCGTTTGCTCATGACCTATGTGCGCTCAGGCTCTTGAGATCAGCCAATGCGAGATGCCGGCGAGGAAGCCCACAAGGCCGGACACTGCGATGATTGCCCAGCGCACGCCCCTTGCCTGCAGCAGAATGGCGTGCATCTCGTCGACCTTGGCCGACATTCGATCGAGTTCTTCGTCCATGTGGGACACTTTCTGCTCGAGGATGGCGAGACGTTCATTCGGCGAGCGGCTGGCTTTCATGGGCGGCTCCAGACGGTCCTGGCGATCTTCTCAAGCGAACGTCCGCCGACATAGGTTGCGACGATGGTCCCCGCCCATATGCCGACATCACCGGCGATGGCGTCGGTCGTGCCCCACCCGAGCACCTTGTCCCAGACGATGACTTTCCAGAGATAAATGATGACGGGGATGGCCAGCAGCGGCCGGATCATCGCGGTATACCAGCGTCCTTGTTCGGCGATGATGATGGCGTTGGCGCTCTTGCGCGCGTCCACTTCGGCAAGCAGCGCCGCGCGCGCGACCTCGACCGCCTGCGCGCCTTGGGTATTCTGCGAATCGAGCTTCGCCCTGTAGGCGTCGAGGAAGCCGTTGATGATCGGCGCGGTCAGGAAGCTTGCGAGCCATTGCCACATGACTTATGCCTCCGCTTTGAAGCTGACCGCGGTGCGGGTGACGAGCCGCAGCAGAATCATCGCCACTCCCATGATCACCATGACCCGGCCTGCATTCTCCGCGCCCACCAGTTGCGACCAGTCGAGCATCTTGGCTTCGTCCATTACGCCGACCAGCTCCACGGCATACGCGACGGCGATGGTTTTAGAATTGCCGGCAATGGCCCAGACCCGGACGACGAGCCCCTCCCACCAGGCGAGCTTGCGCAATCGCGGAAGGACGACCCGCCAATAGGCGGCAATGATGATTGCAAACAGCATGAGGAAGCCAGACAGGCTCATTTGACTCTCCATTTTGTCCGGATGGCACTGAGGATGAGAGGCACCGCGACGATGGCGGCGCCGACCGCGAGGACGGGATGCGCGCCGATCCAGTGCGCCGCCGCCGCGACGGCTGCCACGATGGCGGCGCCGAAACCGACTTTCGTCGTATGGGACATTTTTGGCGATTTGGCCTTGGCGTGCTCCGAAGCTGGCGTGCCGATCGCTGCATTCGGTGGCCACACGGCTGCGGTGAATTTGCTCTTGTGCATTCGCATGAGGTTGACCGCGTCGGACTGGTTGCCGCCGCGAATCAGGTAGTCGTTGCCTTCTTCCCCCTCATAGAGCGCCACATGGCCGCCGCCGTTGCGGGTGAAGACCATCACGCATCCGAGCTTCGGCTTGTCGAGACGAACGCCGAATGCCCGCCAGGCGCCGGCCCACAGAAATCGTTCGTTCTCTGATTTACCGAACACCGGCCGGATGCCGTTCTTGGCCATGCAATAGGCGACGGTGAGCCCACACCACGCGACGGCATCGTGGTTGTATTGAGCGCAATAGCTGCGCATCTCGGGATATTTCTCGCCGATGAACCGCGCCCATTCGAGAATGACGGCATTATCGGCGCTGCCAGAATATTCCTGCGTGCCGGTAACCTCGCGCATGGTTGCAAGCCACGGCGGGGAGGCGCCGATGTCATGAGAGGCTTCGTCAACCATGGCGCCGGCCACGGCACGCACCTCCCGCACCCGGCGTCCCCAGCCGTTGCCGAACACGCCCCAGGTCTTGAGGCCTTGCAGGAACGCCAGCCGCTCGTCGCAGACCTGATTGATGAGCTTGGCCGCATCAACGCGCGCCGTCGCCGCGATGGTATCCGGACCAACCTCACCATCGGTGTTGGCGCCGACGAGCCGCTGCAGCACTCTTGCAGCGCGGTCGATACCGGAGTTCACGCCGTAGTCGAACACCGCATAGTCGACCCCGGCCGGAAGATCGTCGCAGCGCATTGCGTCCCAATACTTCGACCGGTAGATGTCTTTCGCGACCTCGACCGGCATGTTGCGGACGTCGGCGGCTGTTGCATCCTTCTTCCAGTAGGCGCGCGCATCATGGATGGTGATGCCCCAATTGGTGGGGCCGCCGGGATCGGACGGATGATTGGAGTAGCCGCCTTCGTGCGCGAGCACGCGTTTGAGCGCCTCGTCGTAAGACGATGCAGTCATTGTCAGTCCTCATGTTGTGAGTGTTTGCAGTCGGAGTGGCTGCCGCGCTGCAAGCTGCGGTCCGCTCCGGCTGACGGTCAGGCAGAAACGACAAAGCCGCCCGCAGGCGGCCTGTGGAGGTGTGTTACGTTCGCGACCCTGGAGGCGGACCTAAACCGAATCGCAGAGCAACGCTTGTGACCATGGCAGTGAAATAGTTGGGCCAAAGCTGTGCTGTTCAACTCCTATGTCTTCATTTTCTGCTTCCTGCCGATCGTACTGGCGGGGTATCTGCTGCTCCGGCGTGCATCCAGGCCGCTCTGGCCGATCGCCTGGCTCGTAGTCGCTTCGCTTTTTTACTATTCGTGGTGGAGGCCGGAGTACCTCCTCCTGCTCATGTTCTCGGTGGGAGTCAATTTCGGCTTCGGCAAGCTGATCATCGACGGCGGGCTGTCCCATCCCCGGTCCCGCGCCGTTCTAGCGGCCGGCATCATGTTCAATCTCTGCCTCCTCGGCTATTTCAAATATGCCGGTTTCTTCGTCGCAAACGTGGACGATGTTTTTGGCGCCCAGTGGGTAGTGCCGAACATCATCCTGCCGATCGGCATTTCATTCATCACCTTCCAGAAGATCGCGTTTCTAGTCGATGCCTATCGCGGCCTGGTGCGTAATTTCACGTTGCTCAATTACGCGTTCTTCGTCACATTTTTTCCGCAGCTGATCGCTGGGCCGATCACACACCACTCCGAAATCATGCCGCAGATCGGTCTCTCGCAACGAAGGGATCTCGCGGCGGATATTGCCATCGGCATCAGCATCTTCGTGGTCGGTCTATTCAAGAAGGTCGTGATTGCGGACAGCCTCGCGATCTATGCGGACGCCGGCTACTCCATGCTACGAGCAGGACATCCCCTCGACAGCGCTTCGGCCTGGATTACCGTGCTGTGTTACAGCTTTCAGCTCTATTATGATTTTTCCGGCTATTCCGACATGGCGGTCGGATTGGCCCGCCTGTTCGGGTTCCGACTGCCGGTCAATTTTTATTCGCCTTACAAGTCGACCTCGATCATCGACTTCTGGCGGCGCTGGCACATTACGCTGTCGCGTTTCCTGCGCGACTATCTGTATATTCCACTCGGCGGCAATCGACACGGACCCATGCGACGATACCTCAATCTCGCCATTGTAATGCTGCTTGGCGGCTTCTGGCATGGCGCCAACTGGACGTTCGTGGTGTGGGGCGGCGTGCACGGCTTGATGCTGGGCGTGAATCACGCCTGGCGCTCTTTGGCCGTCAGCCATTCCCTCGCGTTGAAGAAACCGCCGGCCGAGAGGATCGCGGCACTCATTACATTCATTGCCGTGACGCTCGCGTGGGTACCGTTCCGATCCGATACCCTGGCGGACGCGGGAACAATGCTCACGTACCTCTGGCCGACAACGGCCGATCCACAGGGGCTATCGTCATTCTGGGGCCTGCTGCAAGGTCAGTTCCTGGATTTCAGAGCCGTCTTGAGGGTGACGGAATGGTTCAGGCCACGTGAATTCTGGCCGCCCACCCTGCCACCGGACTACCTCGCGACCGCCACCCGGCCGATGGGATTGCTGCTCTTGTGTGTCGGCATTGCCACCTTTACCGTGCCGAACACGTATCAAATCTTCGGCCGCTTCCAGCCCGCGTTGGGACTGCCCGAAGACACCCTCGGGAGCGGTGTCCTGACCCGGCTGGATTGGCGGGTGGCCTTCGTCATCGCCGGCATGTTCCTGCTTTCGGTATTGCGGCTCTCTCATGTCAGCCCATTCCTCTACTACCAATTCTGATGTGGTCTCGCCCGGCTACCTGCGCGCGCTGGCGCTCAGCGTCGCGATCTGGTTCGCGCTGTTCCTGCTGTTCACCTGGACCATCGATCCCTACGGCGTCTCGCCGATGCGGCTCAGCCTGCACGGCATCAACGCGCAAAAGCCGAAGCGGGTCGATATCGACCGGCTGATCAAGCCATATGAGGTCTGGTATCATCAGCCCCGCACGCTCTTTCTCGGTACGTCCCGCGTCCATCAATCCATGGATCCGTCCGTGCTCGACGGAACCCGGTTCGCACCTGCTTACAACGCCTCGATGCCGGCCGGCTCGATGGACATGCATGCAGCCTATCTGCGGCAATACGTTCAACTCGATCGAAACCTGCGCACGGTGATCGTCGAGCTGTTCCTGCCCAACTTCATCGGACGTCCAGCGGGTCTTCGACCCGGAACCTGGTCTGAGTTCACCGAAAATGTGGTCACCCTGTTTGCCAGCGCCGACACTCTTTGGGATTCGGCGTCTACGCTCGTTTACAATGCTTTCAGTGGCCGGCCGACTTTCCAAGTCACTCCGGGCGGCCATCTGGATCGTCCGCCCGGGCGCGACACTCAGGCGCCGTTCGAAGGTTTTGCGGCCTATATCTGGAGTTCCCAAGTCAGCGAGCCAGATCGGGCGACATTCAATCAAGCGGCGTTCGACTCCGTATTGGAGATCATCGAGACCGCGCGTGCGAATAATCTCGAGCTGATCTTCCTCGTGACACCGAATCATGGCTATGCCGACTACTACTACGATGCCATTGAAGCTTGGGGCGTTATCGAGCAATGGCTGGCCAGGCTGAGTGGGCAAGCAACCCTCTACAGTTTTTCGCAGCCGAATGACTGGATCAACGAGCCCATAAGTCCCAACATGACGTATTGGAACGACACGTTTCATTTCTCATTGACGATGGGTCGCGGCATACTCACGAGCCTCGCGGACGTCCCTTCATCTGAGCGGCCCGATAACTTCATGGAGCGGCTAACCCCGGAGCGAGTGGCATCGCATGTCGAGCGCCGGCGTGAAGCAGTGAGACGTTGGGCACGGGCGAACCCCTCGTTCGTGGCACGGTTTGACGAAGCACGCCAAAGATGGCGTCAACAAAACCTGCGGTGAGGCCAATTCGCGGCTGCAGGAGGATCGGTGTATGCCGACGACATGCTCCCCCTACTCCGGCGAATTGCCGGCTCGCGACAAGATTGTCGACATCTATACCCCCGGCTATTTGCAAGCCACGGAACGCCATTTGCGTTTCGCCACCGCAGGGCTGGGACTGCGCCTTTCTCCCGGTGCAGCAATTCTCGACTTCGGTTGCGGCATCGGTTCTTCCGTGCGCGCCTTGCTCGCGCAGGGTTACAATGCCTATGGCGTCGACGTGCTTGAATATTGGGATCGTGATTTCGACAAGTATTGGCTGATCGGCGATAAGCCGCCCCCCGAAATCACCGAACGGCTGAAGCTGGCTGATCCGGCCAACTATCGGCTGCCGTTCGAGGATGGCACGTTCGATTTCTGTTTCAGTGATCAGGTCTTCGAGCATATTTTCGACTACGAGACGACAATGTCGGAGATTGTCCGCGTCCTGAAACCAGACGGTATCTCGATCCACAACTTTCCCGGTCCCAACAATTTCATGGAAGGACATGTTGGGCTTCCCTTTCCTTGGCTGTGCTTTAGCCGCTCGTATCTCACGCTTTGCGCTTGGATTTCGGCGATCCGCGGCACCGAACCGGACTGGCGTGGTCGCGTCAGAAGCAATACCGAGATCATGCGCTTCAACAATTATCCGACAAAGGCGAAGCTCCGCAGGATCGCCCGTTCAGCTGGCGTGGACATCGGCTTCGTAGAAACGGAGGCATTCATGTTTCGACGCGGCGGCCGAGTTGCTCCGATGCTTGAATGGCTTCGGACGATCAAATTGGATCGGCTGGCGGTCCAGATCGCGGGGTCGGTTGTGCTGCAGCGGTACATGATTTTGAAGCCGCGTCCCCAATCAAGATTTATGCAAACCCCGTAGCCTTCTTCTACCGGAACACGGACATGAGCCCTATGTCGACAGTCGATCGTTTTGCATTTGGCAAAAATTGGCAGTCCTTTGCCGCCATCGCGGACGAAGAAAGCATCTCCGAGGCCCAGCGAGGACTGATCAAGCTGTTTCCGAATGGAGAGATCCGCGGAGCGCGAATTCTGGATGTGGGCTGTGGCTCTGGCCTGTCCATGGCCGCCGCTTTGCGACTGGGCGCTAGCCAAGTCGATGGGGTCGACATCGACGTCAACAGCATTAAAGCCGCGCGCGACCTTCTGTCGAGGTTCGATGTTGGAAAGAGCTGGTCTGTGGATGCCGCGAATCTGTTCGATCTGCCAGCTCGTTCCTACGACGTCGTGTACAGCTGGGGCGTTCTCCATCACACCGGCGCGATGTGGCGCGCACTTGATCATGTAACGAAATTCGTTCGCCCCGGCGGGCTGCTTGCTGTCGCGATTTACAGGAGATCGCCAGCGTGTGCATTCTGGCAGAGGGAGAAGAGACTTTACAGCAGCGCGCCGCCGCCCGTTCGCCTCTTCATTCGCTCGCTGTACAAGACCGCGTATCTCTCCGCGGTTGCGGCATCGGGCCGAAACCCTTTTGACTATGTGTTCAATTATCACCATCGCACTCGTGGAATGAGCTTCCACCATGACATTCACGATTGGCTTGGCGGCTATCCTTACGAATCTGCGAGCCCCGAGGAGATCGTTGGCTTTATGACCAAGCACGAGTTTTCCCTTCAGCGATCATTTCAACGGCCGGCGGCAGTGAAAGGGCTCTTTGGCTCTCATTGCGACGAGTATGTGGCTCGCAGCGAGGCTAAAGCACACGTATGATGTAGTTAACCATCATCGTCGGTGGCATATTATTGTGCGCACCGCCGCCTCCTGCCGGAGCGTTGACGACTGAGGCGCCCGTTCCGGCAACCTGAATCGATATGCCCGTGCCAGCGGCATTGATCGTGATGCCGGTCGCGGTGAACCCGGTCAGATTGGCCCCCGTCAGACCCGTATCATTGACGACACCGCCGCCTCCGCTGGGGCCGCCGAGAGCCGCATGCGTATCTTGCACGTGCGCGTGGGTGGGATCCGTATAACCATGCGCATGTGTTGGATCGCTCACACCGTGCGCGTGGCCGGGATCGCTTAGCGCATTGGCGTGTGTGTGCGACGGAATCTCGCCGACACCCAGCACGACGTTCTGCGCGCCGCCGGTCGCGCCCAGTGTCGTGCCCGGGATGCCCGACCCGGCCGAGGTGATGCGTCCCTCCACGCCCGCTCCATTCATATTCTCGCGACAGGCCAGAAATCGACCGCCGAGGCTCGGCAGGTTGAACGTGGTCGAGCCGTCGCCGGCGCCATAGGTCGTGCCCATGAGGGCAAAGAGCGCCGCATAGGTCGTGCGCGAGATCCCTTGCCCGGCGGGGAAAGCAAAGCTGCTGTTGGGCGCGGCGGACAGGAAATACGGCATGCCGGCGCCGAGCGGGACGTTGTAGGGGTTGGCGCCGAAGAAGCTGCACAAAATCCATTCCGCGGCCGAATTGACGTACCTCGCCACATAAGGCGTTCCGGAGATCAAGGTTCCGGCCGCGAGCTCGACGCCGGGCGACGATCGCAACGCCCTGGCACCCAGGCCGTCGACATTGAGCGTCACCGGCCCGGCGCCGCTGGTCACATGCGGCACAAAGGCAATGAGCTTGCCATCGAGGTTGGGAAGTGAATCGAAAGCCTGGTTCGATGCCACGGTATAGGCGGTCGCGGTGCCGCCGGTGGTGACGCCCGCAATGTCGTCGCGGTACTTCGCCGCCGCCGCCATCATGGCGCGGGCGGAATCGTTCACGGTCGACGGCGCCTGGCCCTCGGCCCAATTGATCGTGCCGTCAGCATTGGCATTGTTGTTGGCGGTCTTCGACCATCTGAAGAAGGTCATTGCCTGCTCCTCAAAGCACAAAGCCCCTTGCAGGGCTTTTCGGAATTCTTCTGGCCTTGGACGATGCGGAAGCTAATCAGCGTCGCTCACCGTTGCAGTCTCCGCGCACCAAGGTGTTTGCTTTGAATGAAGTCGGCCAGCGTACCGCCAAAGCCCTGCTTCCTGGCGTATTCATAGTGCGCCATATCGCTCGTGAGGTGGGGCTTGCTCCTGGTCTGCAGGTACTGCATTGCAAGCGCCGGGCTTTGCATCAGCGCGGACTTCAGGGCGGGATCCATGTCTTGCTGCTCTCCGACATACTGCAAAGCCGCGCGCTGGCCCTGCTCCGCCGTATCTCTCTGCGCGCCGCCGGCCCAGCCCTGCAGCCCCCGTCCGATCGACTGCCCGAGGTTGCCGCCCTGGAAGGCGCCCGCGAGATAGCCGAGGATGGCATTGCGGTTGCTGTCGATGGCGCTCGGCACCAAAGGTGCCGCGCCGAACGGCAGCAAGCCGTCGCCAGCGCCGGCGCGGAATATGTCGGGAAAGATGCCTGCCATGGTCTACCGTCCTATCGGCCGTTGAAACTGTTCGGCCCCATGAAACCGTTGGTGAGCGAGCTGAAGAGGCCGCCGCCGAGCGCTGACGCGGCACCGCCGGCCAGGCTCGTTCCGCCCGTGAACGGCATGAGCGCCAGCGGGACGAGCGACCACGGATTGAAGGGCGTGCTCTCGGTCTTTTGCTGCGTGCCGGATCCGACCGACGTCCCGGACGTGGCTCCGGACGATGACCCCGACGACGTTCCTGCCGTCGTGGCGAATGCTTGCGCCGCCGGCAACACCATGCCGTATTGCGCCGCCAACGTTTGCAGCGGAATGCCGCGGCGCTGGGCTTCGACCGCGAGCTGTTGCGTCGGTCCCCAATTCTGCGCAGTCAGCGCGGTGTCCGCGGCGCCGATTCCGGCCTGTTGGTTGGCAAGCCGCGCCTGGTCCAGATTCGACAACAGCCCCGCCGTCTGACCGCCCGCGCCATAGAGCGCATCGATGGCGCTGCGCTGACCGGCTAGAGCGCGGTTGTAGGCATCGAGCAATACCGGCGCCTCGGCCTGCGTGATGCCGCGCGCCAGCGCCTGCTGGTTCATGCCCGAGAGGTCGCGGCCGGCGCCTGCGAACATGCCGTTGACCTGACTGCTCACGTCGTCCTTGAGAACGTCGAGGTAGGACCGCAGGGCGGGATCAGACGCAGGATCGACGTAGTCGCCGCGTGCGAACGGCGCGAGCGCGGCGCGATATTGATCATATGCGCCGTTGATCATGGGCGTCCGGTCAGGGCCGCCGCCGGCGAGCAGCGTGTTCGCCACGCCGCCGATCTGGGAAGCCCAGGGATTGCCGGCGGAGGCATTCGCCGAGAGCTGCCCGAACGCGCCGGCTTCGGCGTCAGTCAAATCCGGCGACAGGCCGCCAATCCGGTTGAGCAAATTTCCCAGCAGGCCCGACGTCGCCGCCCACGGTGTGGCTCCCTGCTGCGTCGCCTGTTGCGACGCTTGCTGCGATGCCTGCCGCGTCGCCTGCGACTGCGACGATGTCGTGCTGGTTTCCTTGGTGCTGCCGCCCATGATCACAGATCCTTCTCGAGCACTATTCGTTTCACTTGATACGAGGGGAGGACGCGCGCCCAGCCCTTGCGGCCCATGATGCGCGTGGATTTGCAGCCTTCGGCACGCGCAAACTCCTCTATCTTTCCCAGGAGCCCGAGCCAGCGACTCATATCCATAGCCCGCGAAGCAGCAGCCCGCGAAGCAGCAGCCCGCGAAGACGGGCGTAAATGCCCTGATGCTCGTGAATGCCCTGATGCTCGTGAACGCCCTGGCGCGCCGCAGGCGACGACCACGCACACCTTGCGCCATTCTGTCCGATGCAGCTCTGTCACTGCCGCCGCTTGAATGCGCTCGCCGTCCCAGGCGAGCCATAACAGCGCATCGCCGCGCAGGACGCTCTGCTCCACCGGACCGAACGAGCTGAGATCGCCGCGCTTGATCGCAGCATGGATCAGCCCGGAGACGTGCGGCCAGACAAGAACGGCCTTATCAGGTGGAATGCAGACGAGCTGGCACTCTTGCCCGTCGATCGTCATCGGCCTTCGACCAGGTGTTTCAGTTGTGCACGCTGATCCGCAGAAAGCACGGAGATCACATCATTCAACGTCGGCCGGTGCGGTTGGATAGAACTCTCGGCCAGCAAGCGCCGCAGTTCCTCCCCGGTTCCCTCATGCTCATCGATGTCGTTTTCATCATAGCCGGCTTGCTTGGCATTCTCGGTCAGAGTGCCTGGAGTGGCCAACGACTGCATCTCGATCAGCTTTCCGGTCGAACGCTGAGTACAAATCCGCATTGCTCATATCCTTGCCGCCAAGAACATGCTGGCGAACGTACCGGTCGGCGATCCGGTTTTGATCCACGACAACGTGAATCCGTCGCCGTCGAAAGCGCTCAGCGCCGCCTTCTGGTTGTTGCCGCCGCCACCGACCTCACCATACATGCACTTGTCGACGGCGATGGCGTAGGTCGCGGCGCTATCGCCATTGTCGTCGAAAATGCAGACGTTGTTGCCGGGGCCTGTGGTGTAACCCCACGAGGTGACCGCAGTGCCGTTCCTGTTGGCGAAGAAGATGATGGCGTTGGGGGTGAAACCGATGCCGGTATACGACACGTTACCGGACGCAGCCGCCATGTCGCGAGTCAAGGAGCCTGCCTTGATGCCCTGCGTTCGCCACGTGCCGTTACCCAATAACACTTTGAGTGCATCGCCGGCGGCGGGCGCCGGAACGAGGCCCTTGACGCCGCCCGATCCGCTATCACCGATAAAGCTGCTGAGAAACGCGGTCGCCTGGGCAGACGTTGCCCAACCACCGCTGCCACGCAGCAACTTGGGAGAATCCCCGGCTTCCGGCGCCGGGACAAGCCCCTGTCCCCCGCCCGAGCCGCTGTCGCCGGTGAAGACATTCAGGAGAGCGGTGGCGGCCGCGGCGGAGATATTGCTGCGCCCCTCCGCCAATTGCCGCACCACGTGGACGATTTTGTAGAGGTCCTTTTCATTGGGCGCGAGGGTGCCGACGGTCATCGGCCTGTACTCCGACCGGAGCTGTGGCGGACAAGTCCGCCGTAGCCGAACAAAGTGAAGTGGTGGCGGGTCATCGCTTGCCCTCTTGCGCAAAGGCGGGCTCGAAGCCGCTCGCGAACGACCATGCCACTCCTGCCGGAATGCGCAGACGTGCGCGCGCCAGGCGGGTCGAGACGTTGGCCGGGCACAGGCCCTTGCTGTTCACAGCCTGCTCGTCGCTGTAGGCCACGGTGTCCTGCATGTTCTCGCGGGTACCGATCGCGCCGTAGCAAGTCGCCGCGTCCGTGATCGGGCGCAGGCCCTTCACCCGGACGCGACGCCCGTCCAGCGTTTGCTCCGCCGTGTCGAGCGTCGCCTCGAGATTGGCACCGGTGCAGAATCCGAGCTTGTGATTGCTGTCGAAGATCGCGATTTTCGGCAGCGCGGACAGCGCGACATCGTCCAGAGAAAATGCCAGGGCATCGATTGAGGGCGAAACCGCGTCCAATCCTTCGAGCGTAAACCCCGGCCGCGAGAGCGTGGCGATATATTCTCCCATGAAGGAGACGACCGAAGCTCGGCCGAGCGCGTAGTCGTAGCAAAGAAGCTTGTCGAAGAAACCCGACGCTCCGGTTAGCGATCTATAGGACCAGTAGACCCGGCTTTGCTCTGGATCGGCGGCGCCGATGATCAGATGGAGGCTTGCGGGATCGTAGTCGCCGAAGAATGTACGGTCGAACTTCTCCTTCCCGATCGGCTCGGGGAGGCCGGTGGACATCATTCCGTGAAAGCCTTGCGAGGCCAGAAAGAATATCTTGTCCCCCGCGCGAATGAGCGAATAGGGGGCGAGCAAGCCTTTGTCTTCGGCGATGCGGTCGATCTGGAACACGTAGGGCGCGCCGACCGCGTAGACCATGCGGCGGATGACGCCATCCTGGAAAATCACGCCGAACTCGCCGCCGGCGACGCCGCGCACGATGCCGCCGTCCGGGAACTCCTGGAAATCGCTCGAGTTCACCCCGGGAGTCCATGTCGTCGTGGCGTTGAGCCCGGACCACTGGATTCGATAGGGATTCGAGAGCAATCCGCTCAGCACCAGAAAGCGCCCGACGACGGCAACATAGGAGGCTTGTGGCGGAGAGCCGCCGAGATTGGCGAATGTCACCGACGAGGTGAGGTCATAGACCTGCGGCAAGACATTCGGCTGCACGGCGATGACGAAATTGCCGAACTGGGCAAACTGCCAGTGATAGCTGGTTGGCAGGTTAGAATAGCTGCCGCCTGAGACATCCTCCCACAACAACGTGGTGGCATTGAGCCGGTAAAGCTTGTTCACCGTGCCCGCGAACGCCGCCACCGACCCGTCGGACTTGCGGGCGTAGAAAAATCCGCGATTTGGCGTCGCTCCCGGCATGGCGTTGGAATAGGGAACGAAGCTTTTCCACGGTCCATAGCCGTCGGCGCGTGGCACCACGTTCGAAACGCGCTGCGAGGTCGCGCCATTGTAATTGGTAATGTCGGGACGGTATTCACCGAACGGCAGCATCACGGCGTCACCCCCATCACGCGGATGGCACCGGCCCCGCGCGTCCTGTTGGAAAGCCTCTCGACCTCGTCGAAGATTTCGTCGCGGCGACCCTTCCAGAGCGGCGCGCGTTCGTCATTCACCCCAAACATTTCGGCTTCGACCAGGGCGCCGAACAGGTAAAGATCGGGATGTGCAGCGAGCAGCCAGTTTGTCCCGCTATCCGCACCGGGGGACAGCGCTGGTATCTTCTGGAAATAGTCGAACTCGAGCGCGGTGCCGTCGACCGGGCGGACCTTCAGCGTCGAGCCCTCGATCGTAAAGATGCGCGGCACATCCGAGGGCGAACTCGGATAAGCCGCCTGCAGGTACGACGGATGCACGTATTGCAGCTCCACTCGTGGCGAGCCCGTCCAGGTCACCCGCCGCCAGGCGAGATAATCGCCCGGGAGCGCAACCGCGCCGGAGGACGGCGTGAGCGCGGTCGAGGCTTCCTGCTGCCGCACGCGCAAACGCCGGTTGGCAGTTGCCTCGAACAGGGCGATGAACTCCGGGACCCGGGCGGTGAACAGCGTGTGGTCAAGCCAGTTCTCGACCGCGGCCCTGAGCTCGGCGTGAGTCGTGATGCTCATTTGTCGACCCGCAGATGCTTCCAATCCGGATCCTGCAGCTTGCGCGCCACCAGCGCATTGAACGCCGGCGTGAACATGCGGAGCTCCGTATTGCCGCGCGCGTATTCCTCGTTGAGCCACCGCACCAGGATCACATTGGGAATGGTGGCGACGTGCCGGCCGAAATCGCTGCGCTGCGGCTGTGCTCGCAGTTCGACGTTGCGATCAAGGATCGGTCCGACGTCCTGGGTGATGACCGCGACGATCTTTTTGTCGATGCGATCGAGCAGGACATCGGTGCGCATCAGGATATTTCCGTAACGGAGAGCTTGCCGGCCGCAGCTTCCTGGATGGCCGCGATCTTCTGGCCTGGCGTGCAGGTGAAGTATTCCGCTCGGTCGGCGGGCAAGTAACTGTCGGTCGGAAGCGCCGTCGGTGTGCCGTCGCCGATCCGCACCCGGCAGGCACTCGTGGCCGCGACCCGGATTTGACAGGTCTGGACACCGAAAGCAGCTGAGGCGGCCGAAGCCGCCCCAATCGCAACGTCCTGCGCGTTTCCAAGACGAGAGGAGCAGCGCATTTATGCCCTCCGGATCAGAGCGAAGAAAGCGCCGGTCGCGGAGCCGGTGGCGCCGGATGGCGTGAACGAGATGACATCGTCCTCGTTGACGTCGTTGGCTGCGGTCGGAACCGCGGTGAACAGGGTTCCGGCCGCGCCGCCGGTCACCGCGAGCGACCCGCCGGCAATCGCGTTGCCATTCACCGCGGTCGCCACGGTTCCCGTGCCGGTCACGGCCGCACTCTGGACGACACCGAGCTTGAGGACCTTGCCTCGAAACGGCACGCGCGCGTAGGCGGCGGCCGGCGTGGCACCGATCTGGGCGGAATGCGCGAAGACGACCGCTTCGCTGACGGGATGGAGTTCGGGAAGAGCCATAAGTGTTC
>JGI12053J15887_10000125_pt1 | contig 25250 bp, 15 predicted proteins | sample MedBloCAOM1_O3_FD_15887 | JGI IMG/M metagenome (IMG submission 15887)
AAAAAAAAATTTTTTTTTTTTCCTTTTCTAATAAAACGAGCTATGCTTTTTTTTTTTTTCGAATTAAAAAGATTTCAGTAATACAGTATTGAATAAATTACAGCTATTTCCCATTCTATCTGTTCTTACTTCCCCGGGGTCTACCTCTGCCCTTTTAGCCACTATCACTCCTTCATTTGCAAGAACAGGTTTAAACCTGTTCTTACTTACCTTGGGTCTACCTCTACCTCTTTTAACCGGTCTTACACCGTCACTCTCGGCTGCACGATATGTATCAAACTCAAGGTACGCAATAGATTCTTCCCTGAGATTTGTGATTTCAGGTATTATCTGTCTGAGGTTAGTTTAACTTAAATATGTGCATAGTAACAAGGTGTATTTACATAGTTAGACCATGGCATACTCTCCCTCTCAACCGAAGGAATGAAATCCACCAAGGGATAACTCAGGTAAAGCCTTCATACCGGTAGGGATCTGCAATCCCGAAAAATCATCCCGAGATACTTCATCAGAGAAGTAGCCCAACATACGATGGTTATTCAAACTTTATGTCTTTATTTTTTTTAGATAAATCTAATTTATTAAGTACATTCGTAAAATATTCCGTAAGATATCCAGATATTAGAGTATAAAAGTCATTAGGTACATCACTTTTATCAGATAAAGTTAAATTTAAATGCTTAGCTAAATCAATATCTTGAACTAACATACTAATATGTTGATATCCGTTACATGAAGCATCTAATTGAATAGGTAAATATGTGTTAAAGTGGCTAGTTTCACCATCTTCCATACAATTTAATAATCTATTGTATTCAATGCAAAACGCTATAAACAAGCATTTAGATTCTGCCTTTGAAATAAGTATTCCATTTTTAAAATCCATAATATCCTTTAAATTATCATCAACTCATTTTATTCTATCCAGGAAAGATTTTTTATTTAGTTTGTTACCAAAACAATTAGCTCCGTATATTTTTAAGTAATCCATAGATTTTAAATCAGACTTTAATACTTTAGAAGGTTTACTGAAAATTAATAAAGATTTAGCTAAATCCGTAGATTGGTAATTCAAATAGTCAGATTCACAATACATTCTACCTCTATAATCTAATCTAACTGGAATATAGAATACTGGAATATTTTCTAAAAGATCCGCTAAGCCTAACACATTTTCTTCTACAAACTTTTTACTCATAAAACTGTCCAACTCAACTTTTTCTCATTTGGATAACTTAGTTTTACTTAATATCTTTTCTTCTAAAGGATGTGTTTTATTCAAAAGAGTTAAACCTAATGCAGAGTCATTTAATCTAATAAATTCTAATACTTCCGTATTAATTTTATAGCCAACGGATGAAATATTATTTATGGTTCTGTATATGTAATTAACATCTTCTATACTAGAATTTATTTTAGATCTCCAGTTTTTAATAATTATTTCATTAGAATAATATTCACCATTTAATAAATAACCTCCTAATTGTTCAGAAGATTTTTCTAAATTTCTTCAATAATCTTTAGGTTTAACTATCATAGGAATCCTATTAGGTAACATCAATGGTTTATGGCTTGTTCCTGACTTAATAATATTTTCTAAGTTAGACGTAGTTTTTAAAACACTTATAACTGTATGATTTTCTTTCAAGGATTTTTCTATGTTAATTTCCAATAAATTTACATCACGTAATCAATCAATAAGTAAACCACCTATACCATGAGTAACCACATTATTAAAATTTTCTAGTAAATCATTATTCTCTATTTTTCAATCTCTTATATTATACATTAATTTATCGGAATTACGGGTATTTTCTAATTTTTTTTCTCTTTCCTTCTTGAATAATAAGTAAAAATAATGATTAATCAGATATTTACCTAACTCAATAAAAACTAGTGCAGTATTATTTTTTTCTTGACTATGATTATTCATAATCATTAAAACTTTACCTAACATTATGCTTATAATGTAATCCACTGGAACATCTTTTAAAATAACACTTAAATAGAATAAAGATAAATCTTTCTGACTTAGTTTTTTTTCAGAATCTTTAGACGGATAAATCTCTCAAATCCTTCTTTCAATAAAGTTATTAATCAAACTTCTTAAATCCATATCTGCTCTAATAAATTCATTCTTAAAATTCTTATTTAATTTCGAAATAATATCATAAAACTCTATACCGTCATATTTCATTTTACTTACATTACTATCAATTAACAATTTTTCAATTTTTATTTGAGTATCTTTATTTAACGGATTAACTGTAAGAATCTTTTTTAATTCATTAAATAAAATAAGATTACCATTTTTTTTTATAGCTTGTACTAGAATAAAATCTAACATTACCCATATTCATATGTATGTTTTTAAATGAAAAACAAGATTTCCCTAAATATGACTTATCTCTAATATCTCGATCATGAACCATATGATCAATATATGCTCTATTATGATTAAACATACTATTTCTAAATCCTCTATCTATGTTACTTAAAGTATATGATAGGTAAGAAGCCGATCCTCTCTCTTTTTGCGGACCAAGATTTACTTCATGATCTAGGGTTTTTTTTACTTGATCTGTAAAATCCTTTAAATCTGAAACTATAAATACAAATCTCATAAGATTATTATATATATAATCTATATTTAAATTATCTAATATGCTAATATCATTATCCAAGTCTTTTGATATGTTAATATTTAAATTTGTAATAACACCATATGGATTATTAGCCATCAATAATTTAATTAATTCTGTCATCTCTTCATAATCATTTTTTATAATATGACCTTTAACATAATGTTTAATTAAGTGAATAAAATTATATCTAAAACTTGATAATAAATTAAGGTTAGATTCCGCCTCATAATCTGAATTTTTTTTTTCAAAATAAGATAAAAGAGGGAATTTATTTATTAATTCTTTGTCCATAATAAAGAAATAATCGCTAGCTAAATAACCTTTATTTAACCCATAATATATGGATCTTTGCTCCAATAAAATGTAAACATATAGTAATGAAAGAAAATGTATACTGTACGCTCTATAATTATAAATAAGAATTCTAGAACCATTTTTTGGGATAGTGTTAAACATAACCATATAAACAAAATCGCTTTCATTGAAAAATCTATTTTGACGTTTAGCACTATACGCATTTTTTAAAGCATTAGTCAAATCCTCATTTATTAAATAACAACTAGGATCATAATAAATAAAAAGATCATTTATACTAATGTCTTGTTCTACAGATTCTAGCTTACTAATTTTTTGTTCTAAATCTCTGATAACTTCCGTATTATAATTAAGCAGTTTATTTTCTAATTTTACACCGTACATATGGTTTTTAACTCTATTCATATTATCTTTAGCAAGAATATGATCCAGATTTTTTTGAGATTTTAATATTTCAAGTATTTGTAAAGTATCCACACCTTTTTTTAGCATACTTTCTATATTTGCACCACCAAATTTTATTACATTAAGCTTATTGTGTTTTTCAACAAAATCAGAACATTTATTTTTTAAATCCAACTCTAATTTATGCTTAATTTCATCCATCTCTTTTATTCTTTCATCCATCTCTTTTATTCTTTCATTTAATTTTTCTAATTCAAGAAAATCTTGTTCAAAATTCATATAATATTTTTTTATTTTAATATACAATACTAGTTCATATCATTATTCATTTTTTCAGTAAGAATAGATAAATACACCCATTAAAATGATGTATGTTAATCGTTGTAGTACACTAGATAAATACTACACAATTCATAATAATGATAAAGCAACTAAACAAAAAATGACAAGGAAGTCTAATCACTTAACCATTTTTTTGAAGACAGTTAAATTAATAGTCAGATTGTCACACTTTTTTTTTTTGATACATAAAAACACATCCGTTTGTGGGTGTGTGTGATACTTAGATTATTATTGGATGCAACTTCATTATTCGCCACACGACATCACTGCTGCCTAAACTGTGACATGGTGACAAGCTATCTTGGCAGGCTAAAGTGTGGCTTAGCCACACGCCACCATGGCTACCTAATCCAATATTAGATGGTGCCTTATCTTGGCCATGTCATTTTCTGCCTCCATGCATTTAACCGAACCAGGTGTTTACACCTGTCAGCCTCTTTTTTTTTTTACAGACTTAAAAAGAGGCGCAGGACATTATGACTCATATGTCAAGGAAGCTATGTCAAGTAATGATCTATGCCCAGTGCATAATGACCTTATCTTTAATAATTAAAAAAAAAAGCTGCGCCACTTTGACACGCCACTTACTGGGGACTTGCAAGGCTATAAGTCATAGATTACGGTCACGTGACCTTGTCATACTTAAACTATACAAGGTTAATCGGTCCGTTTTCGTTCTGTGCCAAGCGATATTACGCGTGCGGATATACGGCCAACTAATCCGTCAATTACCCTTAAATACCCTTCGCTACCTAAAGCGCCAAGTATTGTCTGGTCATTTAACCCTGCAGAAAAGGGAGTCAGCCGATGACTCCTTTAATAAATGTGATTCATTTATCCATGTAACGCCACTCAATTTTTCTAAATTTAGATGGTAACCATATACCCTGGAAAATTTTCTGCCTTTACTTTGAAATCAAAATACAAACATCACACGTGAATTTACATAGGTAGAAGTATATAAGAGTGAGCAATCTCCCACCTCTATCTCTTAGTTCATCATGAAACCAGCCACCATCACAACCACAATCTTCTTTAAAACATCCATTTTCTGAATACAATTTATCATAGTCAGCTTGAGATATTGCTTCATAATAAGACTTAATTGGTGTGTTACCTACATAAAACAAGTTATCTTCTAAACTTATAGGGAAAATAGGATTTATTAAATTTACAACCATAAGACTTAGCTAAGTCTCTTAAACTAGAATTTAAATAGCATAACTATCCTTAATAACCAATTTACTACCTCTTTTACTAATCGTAATGGCTAATATCTCCTTATCTCTAAACTTGAATGACAGTTCATACTTATCAGTATCACTTTCATGGTAGTCTACCTACACTTTAATTAAAAAATATAATATATTTGTTAATATATAAATAAAAAAAAAAAAAATAGTGGTTTACTATATTTACTTCTTAGTAGTTCAAGTACTAGTTTAAGTACACATAAATCGGGATCTTTTACATCTTCTATATAATACATAGTTACTTTATGGTCTAAATAAGTTCTAAAACCTCCAGCATATATCTTATAAATACCTTCACTAGACTCAAAGGTTTCAAAATCTACTACTCATATATTAGGATTCTCTGTGGATAAAGTACCTTTACTATGGTTTCTAATAGGTAGGTATTTTTTATTTTATTTTATAATAACTCATAACTCTCTCATTCTCCATAATAACATTATTACCATTGACACGCTTAATATTACCATTTATAAGAACAGTATCCACAATATCTTCTAAAATTTGACCTGCTAATGATAAACGAAATTTTCTTACTGAATTACTAGTTAAATAGTGTATTCCAAGAATAAAATTACGTCTATTTAAAAGAAGCAAATAAAACTTAAAGCTAGGAGATAACAACTTTCATAATCTGTAATCTTTTTCAATAATTTTCAAAAAAAAGCGACACTAAACACGGTAAATCTCTATCTTTATAATAAAGCCTGAAAGTTAAGTCTACAATTCTACCATTATAGACTTTCTTATTTATTTCACTTCCAAGTACAATAGTATTAACGGTTATACATATTAACTATAAAGTAAACAATAATTTTTGTGCTTAAATTTCTTAAGCAGTTTTATATCAAATATATAAAAGATACTATAATTAATAAGTTTTAATAATAAACAAGTAAATCTTTGTATTCCGTATTCAAAAAAAAAACAACCTAGGTATTTATAAATATAAAACATGTATATAAGGATATATAAAAGATATAGTTTTTAAAATTTATAAAAAAAAAAAAAATCTAGGTATTTATAAATATAAAACATGTATATAAGGATAAATAAAAGATATAGTTTTTAAAATTTATAAAAAAAAAAATAAATATCTATAGGTATAATCGAAATACTAGAAAAATTACTCTCAATAAAATTCCTTATTTCTTTACGATTCCTAGTATAAACTATATATCTAGTCATAAAATTTATATTACAAGGTATAATAGTCAAAATAATGCGATAAACATACCTAGTAGTAATACCAAATTAAAGAGATTACTTGAGCGAAAATGGAAGATAAAAATTAAAGATATTTTAATATAGTATTATGACAACCATATTATTCACACTAAAATATGTCAAAAGGATCCAAAGGCTCAACTATATCTGCTGCTTCAGATTCAACATCACTTCTTTCTTCACTTACACCTTCAGATTCAACATCACTTGAATCCTGTCTAGGTCTTTTTCTAGAACTTTCTTCCTCACTGGAATCAAGTCGAGGTCTTTTATGCGCAGTTTCTTCCTCACTGGAATCAAGTGGAGGTCTTTTATCCGCAGTTTCTTCCTCACTGGAATCTTTAGATCTTTTATCCGCGGATTCAGATATTTTTGATGAACCCTCTACAGTATTTTCAGTTTTGTCACTAGATTTTGGGTCTAACGGATTATGTGTTACTAGACTTACTGCAGATTCTTTATCACTTTCAGTAGTTTTATCTGACTTTAAATTTTCTTCGTAAAATGCCACCGCATCCTCGTCGTTTTCATCAACTCCTCTTAAAACAAGATCCTTTCTATCTATTCCTACTAAATATCTAAGTGTACCTTTTAATTCACCTGTATCGCTAAGATTTTTTTCATCTAACTCTTGGTATTTTTCTAGAATTTCTTTCCTTTCATCTACCATATTTTTACCACTATCCATAACATTTTCTTGGTTATCATCTAAGGCCTCTAACTCACAACGTCTTGACGTATTAATACTTTCCTTAACCATAGCATAAAGCGTATTTATTTTATCATGATGTTTGTCATAAACTTCTTGTGCATTACCCTCTGCCTTATTAACTTCATCTGCCATTTCTTCTACATCACTATAACTAATATCCTTAACTACCTTACCAGACTGCGAAACAATAAACTCACCATCATTATCGCTACCCTCTTGGTCAATCTCCATCCTATCATGACGTCGTCTAGACATCTCTGCGACCATTCTTTGATGTCTATTAACGTCGTACAGGTCTTCAGTATGTTGAGAAAGAGTGTCTGGAACAGTACTACCATCTCATTTACCACGAGCTCGACTCTTTATTAAATCCGGTACCTCTGAAGGTATGTCATCATTGGAAGGTTTGTCATCATTGGAAGACTTGTCATCAATGACAGACGAAGACTTGTCATCATTGGAAGACATGTCATCATCTGACAAGCGATATGCCGTAGTAGAAAAGGATTTCTTGTGAATGCTAAAGCTACAGGCTTGTTTAATTAAAGATTTATTAGAAGTAGTTATTTCAACCTTTATTTGCGAAGAAGCATTATTAGTTTGCGAAGCATTATTAGTTTGCGAAGCATTATTAGTTTGCGAAGCATTATTAGTTTGCGAAGAATTATTAGTAAATTCCATCCCACAAGAGAAACAGGTGTTATTTTTTATCATCATTTTTCTTCTATATTTATATATACAATACGATACTGTTTCTTAGAAGTTCCAAAGAACAAGTCTCCTTCAACAGATTAGAAGGGGGAAAGTGGAAGATAAAGGATCGAAGATTTCTTTTTTTTATTACGAAAAGCGTTTCTGCCTTATTTTAAATTCTTACAATTTAAGCTAAAATCTTAGATAAAACTAAAAAAAAAATTTTTTTTTAGTTTTATCTACATAGATAGGAAAATAAAAGGCTTTTTTAAGATCAATACCAACACCAACACCAACACCAACACCAACACCAACACCAATACCAATACCCTCCTCCCCCCCCCCTCCTCGAATATTTATGATGGTGGTGTCAGCATGGACACGAAGAACGATTAATTCAAAGATCTGGCAGAAGCTTAGAAACATATAGCTAAAGGGATACAGCCCAGGATGCATTTCGCCGAACCCCTGACAATGAATCGTAATCGTAATTTACTACTAATATAATATCTTTTTTTTGGGTTTTTCTGAAAAATTTTACCCTAAACTTACTCTGCCAGAAAAAAAAAAAAGACAACGCTTTTTTTTTACAGACTTAATCTAGTTCTTTTAGATTAAAAAAAAACCGCTGTGCCGTAGCCAAATCAACAAAAAAGTTAATGGTAACTCCTAATATTAATTAGGAGAAGAGCCAATTGACTGAAGTTAAGGTTAAAATGAGTAATCGTGAGAAATCTATGTATGCTTCAGAATTAAGTAAATTTAATTTACAGGAGCTTGTTTTGGAGTTAGCGGAGTTTTATAGAAACTTCGATAAAATATATTTTCCACTTAGAATGGATCAGAGAGGTAGAATATATTGTTCACCTAATTACTTAAATTATCAAGGTAGTGAACTTGCGAAATCTCTATGGTTATTTGCTGAACCTAGTATAATTACTAAAGAAGCTAAAAGTTTATATAATATAAAATATTTAGAGTTTTATGGTGTTAATTGTTTTGGTAAAGACAAATTAAGTGATGAAGCTAAGCTTAAATGAATAAAGAGTAATCTAAATGATATTATAAATTATGCTAATGGTATACTATTACTACAGGCTAAAGATAAATTATTATTTTTATCCTTTTGTATTGAATATAAACGATATATAAATTTTTTTAATGACGAAAATGCATATGAATTTCATACATATTTACCCATACAATTAGATGCTACATGTAATGGTTTTCAACATTTAGCTTTATTAAGTAACGAAAATATCTTATTTAAAGAACTTAATTTAACTGTAACTGGAGATAGACCTAATGACTTTTATAGTTTTTTAATACACAGATTAGACAATAAATTTAATAATGAGATAGAAAAGGGTAATAAGATAGAAAATGAAGGTTCTTATGTAAGACTAGTAGATTTTATCTTTACGAGATCTAATGTTAAGAAAGCTATAATGACCATACCCTATAACGCAACTCCTCGGAGTATGCGAAAGTATCTAGTATCTGAAATGGAATTCGTAAGAAATGCGGATAAGTTGTCTTGATATAGTCAAAAGGACGACCAAAAGCAGATTAATTTAATAAATAATAAAGATATAACATTATTAATGGATGTAATTCAACATATTATTAATAATGATTTTGAGAAAATAAAAAAATTAATAAAATATCTTGCAAACATAGCTACTGCATTGACATTATTAGGGTTACCTATTGTATGGTTTTTACCTCACGGTTTAGTTGTACGTCAAAGTTATTTAGAGGTTAAGTCTACTTCGATTAGACCTTTTGTATATAGTAAGGCTAAAATAAATATTCAAGTGGTTAATAAAGATGCATTAGACAAATTAAAACAAATTAGAGCCTTCATGCCTAATTTAATACATTCCTTGGATGCTAGTTCAATGAGTTTATTATATAATAAATTCCATTTAATGTATAAACAACCTCAGTTTTTTTCTATTCACGATTGTTTTGGTACTACTTTAGACAAAGTAGATCTATTGAAAACAATGTTAGCATCTGTTTATATGGATATATATTCACATGATCATTATTTAGGGGAATTTGATAGAAAAATATTAAAATATATTGAACTACAGACTGGAAATGTAATAGATAGAAACACAAGGTTACTTGAAATTAATATAAAAGGACGTACAACACAATATGAATTACATAATATCAAATGAGTGACTAATGAAATAGATGTTAAGAATAGTATCATTAAAAGAATTGATTCTCAGCATATATTAATTTAATATATAATTTTAAATATAAAGTAAAATACCATACATTGATCTATTATGAAAAAAAAAACCCAACTTCTCACGAAAACGAAGTTGGGTTTTTTTTTCTAAGATATCTTATCTTATACACATACTATACACATACTATACACATAGTATACACATACTATACACAGTGACGTAAAAGACCTTACATTATTTCTAATGTAAGGAATTTTACTTATGGATAAGTATATTTCTCTAGTGTTATTAATCTACATCATCTAATCCTAATTTACTAGAATCACTTTTTTCTTTAGTTTTCTTAGCGTTATCATTATCAAATGCATTAGTATTTTTATCTTTATTACTCTTTGCATATTCATCAGTTTCTATTTTTAAATTGGGTATGCCTTTATCTTCGAAATCTTTAGCTTCTTGTATTAGCTTAGATTCTAATTCCTTCACATGTTGAGCTTCTTCAGCTTCTAATTGTTCAATTTCCTTCGTTAATTTAGCTTCCTCTAACATAATATTGTTAATTTCTCTAACTGGCTTATTTTTTTCATCTAAACTTATACCTACTTCCTGGATTATTTCTTTAGCTACTCTAATTGCCTCTTCTTTATATGCTTTATTCGAATCAAAATTAGTTTTATTTTCATTAATTCGGTTTTCTAATGCTAATCTTTCTTTTATGGCATTACCTGCATCTAAAGTTAAACTATTAATATGTCTTTTTTCATTATTGTTTAGATTTTTATCCCAACCTTCGTTATTTACATTTTCTGCTTTATCTACGAAACTTTCACGCATAAAATTAGTTCGTAAAGCTTCTTTATCTGACTTTAGTTTTTCTAATCTTTGCTCTGCCATATCTTTAAGTTGAGCTGTGTCACTCTTTACATAATTTTTGTCGGAGTCAGTTTGTGTTTCTATTACTTTTTCAAGTCTAGTAACTAAATCTTTATTTAGGTCTATAGCTTTGTTATAGCTATCCACATTAGCATCGTAGTTTTTATTTCTTTCACTTATAATATATTCTTGTTGCTCTAATAGATCTTGATATTCTTTAGATTCTTCTTGTGTTAAAATTCTACTATCTAAATTATTTTCTAAAGATTTTAGTTTAATAGTATTATCTTGGTATTCTTTTATTAAAGCATCATAACTATTAGGTGTTAATGGACTATAAGGTGTTAATGGACTATTACTTTCTGACTCTGCTTTATAAGTTGTAGTATCTTTTACGGTATCTTTTACTGTATCTTTTACTATATCTTCCGAAAATAATTTGTTTAAATCGGATCCAATATTAGAATCAGTATCAAATATATCTGATCTTTTAGAGATAGCTCGTGGTTCTAACATTTGTGCTACAAATCTCTTCTCTTCCAAAATAAGAGCTTCCATATCTATAGAACTATCAGGTTCTATTATGGTAGTAGGTGTAGGTAGAGAAGCTAAATTAACATTAGACTCTTTAACCTCATCTTTATTAGCTAAATCTAATTTCACATTAATGATATCCTCTAATACCTGGGAATCTTCATCCGTCGTAGTAGCTAAAATTAAACAACATGTAAAGAATAATCCTAATAATAAACCAATAATTATATCATAATAAAGATTATTACTACTATTTATATTTTTTATATTATTTATTTTAGTATTTACCTCTTTGTTTAGCATAGTATTATTTAATTCAGGTAAGAGAATTGTTCTAAATCTATCTTTATAGACTACACGGCCTAAGTCCCTTGAAAATAAAATACTCCTATCTAATTCTGTTTTAACTGGAGTTATTAAATTGTAATTAGGTTTAATATAGGCTAGTAAGCTTAAATCCAATTTATCCTTTAACAATAAAAAGTTTTTCGGAGATATTTCTTTATCTTTAAGATTAGAAGTAACAATTAAAGTCTTTTGAAGTAATGTAAACTTACTTGTACTGTAATTCGTATTAAAAAGGCTTTCACTATTAAAGTTAGGAAAATCACTTTTTTTTTAAGATATGATATAAATTTTTCAATATCTGGTGTTAATATCAATGGTTTAAATGGTAGATTACGCGCTTTTGTATTAGAAATACTTTGATGTGTAATTTTTATACTTTGATCAAAACCTAATATAAAGTTCATAAGCGTTGTATGATCTTTAAACGATACATCCCAAATTTGTTTTTTTTGTAAAACACCTTTTAAGAAATTATTTATAGCTCTATTTATTAATAGTTTTTTGTACTACCTCATATCTAATTTCAACCTTAGTTTTTAATTTAGTTGTAATTAATTTTTTCTTATTTATATTAAATACCCCTTTACTTGTATAATGTCTAGAAGTATTTGTTTGACTAACTTTAGAAGTAGATATAATAAGAGGTCTAGTATTTACTCACAGTCCATTTTCAACAATTTTAGTTCTTTTAGTATAACTACTACTACTTATTTTTATATTATTTTTCTCAGTTATTTTTACATCACCTTCAGGTCAGTTAATAATAGAATTAGTTCTAGATCCTGTTATATCTACATTATTTAATAATTTTGCGTAATCATCATAAGTAAGTGCATCCTTATTAACACCTTTAGCTTTGTTTATGAACTCATTCATAGTATTTGTGTAACAGTAAGTTTTATTTGTTATAAATATACCTTTACTTAACCTATTTTCTAGTTTCATTTTACCTATTTCGTTTTCACTAACCATATCTGCAGGTAATTGAATGTTTGTTACGATACTATCGGTGTCTGAATAATATATTTTACCACCATTTTTTATTATGTAAAGTTTTACTTTATTAATATGTATACGAGCATAAGCAGTAATAGCCGCACTAATAACTATAGAGGTATTAGCTCTATACTCTACTTCAGAATCTTTAATTTTTCTAGATACTTTAAGAAAATCTAAGTCATGAGATTTTATTATGTCATAGTCTAATTTAGGTACATAAGTAACCAACATTTTATTATTACTTATATTTTTGTAACTAACAATTTTATTTATAGCGGATTTTTGCTCAAATTCTTGTGGAGATATTACTTTAGTAATGGATTTATCTAAATCAATACCAAATCTACCTAATAGATTATTTAGTAAACTTTTAGCGATGGTTTTTTGAGTTTTATTTATAGGTTTAGCTTTAATAGCATAAATGTCTTTTACGTAATCTGTAAATACACCTTTAACTTTATTAAAATTATATCCATTTATAACCGTAATTTTATATCCATTTTCCTGGGCAAATTTTAATTCCTCACTAAAGTATCAACCATCTCAATTACCTAATGGAAAAATAATACCTAATTTATACCTTACAGGTAACAAACCTAAATATCCGTTGCTTGGGGCTTCTATTTTACAATAAAAGAAACCAAACAAATCCGAAATATCCACATTGTAATCAAAGTAAGTTAATTTATCACAATCTAAACCTGGCATATCATTTAATGCAGTAAAAGGATATAATGAATTAACGTCATAATAATATAAGTTTTCACCTTGAGGTTTATATACTTCAGTTATACCTCCATAATAACCTAATTTAATTTCATGGTATAAACTAGCTTTATTAACTAACGGTATGTTATTATTATAATAATTAGTTAGATATATTTTCATTGCTAGTCCTGAAATAGTAGAGGCTTCGAGTAAATCCACTTTATATGTTTTAAATAATTCTTTGTTAGCACTATTAAGGACCTCTTGTAAACACATTAAATCATTAATAAGATATTTTTTGGTTTCTTCTTCAAAAGATCAATTAGTCTTAAATAAAGCCTTATATTCTTCTTGAGTAATAAGACAATCCTTTTCTAAACGCTCTATTTTATCCTTTCTTTTGCAAAGCAAAGATCTAGAAACATCCATATTATCTTCCACTATGTTTTTATAATATTCTATTCCAGGTGTATTACCAACATAAAAAAGATTACTTTGAGTAGAGAATTTGTAAGGAAATAATGACTTTTGAGTTTTTACACCAAAATCCTTCGCAAGGCTACTTAATTTACTACTTAAGATAGGATAACTATCTTTTATTTTTAACACATGATTACCTTTTCTAATGGTTAGTGATATTATTCTGTCATCTCTGAATACTGGACTTATTACATACTTTTCAAGGTTGTTATCGTTATAAGTATATAATATTTTTAATATAAATATCGCGTCATATCCTCCTAAATTGTGAGTATAAAATGTAATGTTACTATATTTAGGTCTAAGTAATTCATCTATCATTTTTAGTAGTATAGAACCACTATTATAATCTTTACCTATGTAATATATAACTGGATCTTTACTTAGATTAGTCATAAATCCTAAAGCATAAATAGCATATATGTTGTTATTCATTAAACAAGTTTCTAAATCTATAACACCTATGTTAGGATTGGCTAATCATGATTTGTTTATAAGTTTAGTTTTACTTAAAGCGTTTAGTTTTAAATGTTTTTTACTCATAACAACCTCATGGTTTTTTATATATATCTGATCATTACCTCTAGATCTAACCAACATGTTATCTTTGTACTCATCTTCTACTTTACTTATTAGAATTCCTGAAAGAGAATATTTTAATTTAATAGACTTTTTTTTGTGTCCAAGAAACTCTAATTCTTTGATAACTAAAACATAATCCGTAGAACTTTTGATATAATAGAATTTATAAGAATCATCAAACTCAGTTATAGCATCTTTATGATTATTTTTTATATAACTACTTTTAGCCAATATTAAATCCATAAAGTTAACTTGAATTCCCTTAATATTAATAGGAACGTTATTAATTTTATTATCATAAGCAAAACCAACCGCAATAGGACTACCTATATCGCCCGCGAAGCAGTCTGTATCTACTGGCTGCTTCGCGGAAATAAGATTTATAACCTCTTTCTTTTCTCTAACATCCAAGATAAAGATTTTATCTTTATCAATCATTAAACCACTAAAATTTTGCCTATCTAATAACCTAAAACTGATATGGATATGGATAATATCTTCATCACTTAAATTATAAATACATGGCTTAATAAACCTTAATGGCTTATTAATTATTAATGCCTTACGCAGTTATGTAGTGCTCAAATTAAATAAACCAAAAAAAGAATAATATACGATATCTTTACCTTTATGGATATTATAAAACCCACGGGTTAAGTCGGGTTCAAACCGACATTAGCTTTCTTGACAAGAAAGTTGCTTACCAATTAGCAGACTAACCCTTATAATATGAAGAATACTATAAGTATTCTTTCACAATTATAGTAGTAATTATTATATATCAATATAATAATGAAATAGACACCAGACCAAGATATACCCATAAAAAGCAAAACTTTTTTTTTTTTTTTGAAAATTAAAGCAAATATCCTTAGATAACAGGCGATACTTAAAAATAAAGCCGTAACCATCTACTGCATATCTGTCATGTATATATTTAATAAAGCTTTATTATAATATATATCAAGATTAATATAACTTAACCGCCACAAGATTAAATATCCTTTAAGATAAAAAAAAAAAACATAGCTAGTACCTTGGTTGTTGGTAAATCTCCCACATCAAGCGATTAGAAGCCACGGCTATGTCTCGAGGTGGAGTGTTATCCCAAATACGATTATTGATCATAGTGAAACCCCGTAGCCTATCACCATATTGACGTAAATAAGCTTTTTCCATAGGGACAAAAGCCGTGTTAGCATAAAAATGACTGTAAATATCGAACTGATCATCCGCACGTCTACGACGATTATATCTAATTTGTTCCTTTAATTTCAATAATATACTATCTCTAGTACAAAGCAAAGAATCTCCCGCTCTACCTCCTATAAGAATGGTTTGCTTATCTAACATGAAATGGGCAAGAATGGTATTTATACATATTGCCATAGTAAGTAATACTATAAATTGTAATTCAACGGTAGATAATATAAAGTTAAAAATATTAGAGGGTGATAAAGCTAAATTAAAAAAACTAATATCTAAACATTGCAAAAAGCTATAAAGATTTTCTAAATTAGGATTAAAGGTAAAGTCTACTGGAGTAAACCTAGACCCGAAATCTGGATTAAAGGTAAAGTCTACTGGAGTAAACCTAGACCCGGAATTAGGATTAAAGGTTAAGTCTACTGAAGTAAACCCGGAATTAGATGTTAAGTCTACTGGAGTAAACATAAACCCGAAACCACTTATAAAACTAGCATTATATTTAGTATTGCTAGAGGTATTTACAATACAGAATAACGATAGTAATATTAATATAAGTAAACTATGGTCAAATATATTTAAAGACGGAATTATTATATAAAAAATAAAACCCATTAAAATATATAAAGCATAAGTTGTTATTACACCAGTATCTAAACTAGAAATATTTCTACTTAAAGTAATTAAACCTTTTTCTAAGCCAAATGGTCCAAGTAACTCTACACTTCCTTTATCTAGAACCTTACTTGTTTGACCTCCTAATTTTAAAACCAGACCCGTAATGTACTTGTTGTAAAACAATTCTATTAAGAAACGTTGGTTAAAGAAACCAAATATATTATAACCTAATCTAGAAAACTTAAAGCTAACTAGAATTTTAGGTAAGAATTCTGAAAGAATTATAGCTAAAAAACTAAGAGAAATAGTAAAAAATAAAGGTAATAATTTAAAGAAAGTAGGTACGGCAAATTCAGTATCTAACATAATTTCATGTCTGGGATGAATAAATAAACTATTATCCGCAAAGAAGGCAGAACCTAAACCTATAAATATATCTTTACTTATATAACCAAAGAATATAGAAAATATTGCTAGTATAATTAAAGGTAAACTCATAAATATATCACCTTCGTGTGCATGTTTATAATTAACCACTGGCCCGTTAGGGTTAGTTAAGAAAGTTAAGTATAAGACTTTTACAGAGTATAAAGTAGTAAACATTGCTCCAATAGTAGCAATAAAATAGACTACCGTACCAGTAAAGTAAAATTGTCCATAAGCAGACTCTAAAATAAAATCTTTACTATAGAATCCCGTCATAAAAGGGAAAGCGACTAAACTAAGACTTGCAATTAACATAACTGAGTATGTTAAAGGTAAGAATGGTCTTAGTCCACCATATTTTCTAAAATCTTGGTTATCGGCTACTGCGTGTATTACTGCACCTGCACCTAAGAATAATAGCCCTTTATAAAAAGCATGATTAACTAAATGAAATAAAGCTATGTTATATGAAGATAAACCTACCGCTATCACCATCATCCCTAATTGCAAATATAATACTAATATAATTAGTATTTTTTTTATATGGTGTTTTTATTATATATCTCTAAAGATACCTGGAGGGGATATATCACTAAGTTCACCTAAATTTTTAATATTGTATATATTAAAATCATTAGAGATAATAATTAATTCAATACTATTCCCTGTAACTAGGTTTAAATTAGGATTAGTCTTATAAAGCTCTAATCAATTTAATCTATCTGGTCATGGAAAATAATTTATATAAAGGTAGAATCTGATAATACTTGATGATTAATTACTTTATAACAAGATGATAAGCTAACGGGTCTATTTAGATATATCTCATAGATATAAATCCCGCCTTAGTTTTAAACCGTTTTAAACCGTTAAAAAAAAAAAAATGGGAAACATTTTTATTATTTCTATAAAGTAATCTTAAATAAAAAGCTACATTATCATTAAGATCCCTTATCGCTAAATAAACATTACCTTCCATGTCAAGTGATGCAGTGGCTAGTAAATCTATTTCTACTACAATTTTACCAAAGTGTTCGCAAGACGACACAAGAGCATATAAATGTATAGTGTATGAAAAGAATATAATATATGCACCATTAACTAGACAAAGGAAGTTAGTACTAAATAAACACACAATATAAACACCATAAAGCTAATTACATTAGCTTTATGGTAATTTGGACCATTTCTTTATTAATCTTGAAATTTTTCTCATTTATCTTTAAAAGAAATTCAATCCTTTAATTTGTTTATGTCTTTATTATTTTTAGACACTCGACACTTATAAAATTCTTTAATTAAATTAATTCTATTCATTTTGCTTGTTTTTAAAGGATAAATATTAAAATAATTGTCAATTAAATTAAATAATTCTATCTTTCTGTAAACAAGATATTTAAATGCATCAATTTTTGGACTAAGGATATCAATTCTACCACTATATATATTAATTAGTGGATCTAACAAATATTTATTTTTTTGTGTTATACCTATAAATACTTGTCCTGACGCTTCATTAAAGTAAACCGAACCATCACTATCTATAAACCCACTTAACCATCCATTATTAAATGTAAGAGGTTTAGGGTATACTAATTCTATATTGTACTTAATACATAATTTATTCATCTGCAATAAACGTGTAGGATTTCTTAAGTGGCCATTTACATCATTTAGAAGTAATATTAAACCTTTTTTATGTCTTAATTTATATCTTACTGCATTAGCATTTGAAAGAGATTTTATGGATCCACCATATTTTTGTTTAATTTCAAACAAAGCTTTTTTATCTGGCATATCCATAGTTATTTCACAACTAGCATACCCTTTTTTAGTTAAAATAAAATGACCGTCTCCGTCCAATAAACCGGCTAATCATTGTTTAAATTTTAAATCCATGGCTTTGCGGGTTTTTTCTAGGTTATCTATAGAAGTATTAATTTGGCAAGAAGTCGTAAAGATCTTGCGACAAGCTTGATCTGGTTTATTTAATAAGAATACGCGACTTATAGTATAAAAAAAAATATTAAAATATATAAAAATTAAGATAATATTGAATATATTTAAGCTATATTTGATGAAAAAAAAAAATGTTTTGGCTTTTAAATTTACTATAAACTTAAAAAAAATTAATATCAAACGTATGGCCTCTGAGATTCCTACTAACTTGCTTATAATAATAGCTTCCCATTTTTCGGACATTAATATAGGGTTTAATCTAAATAAGTACTGTCGCAATATATAAATTGCGAAAAATGAATTAAAAAAACTAACATTAATATAATTATAATAATAATTAAGAGCTTTGGTTATCTGCGAATGGATTATGTGTATAATTTCTACGCATATAGTTTGATGCCTGAATATTTTAAAGTAATATTCTCGAGCCAATTGACTCATAGTGGAATAAGCGATAACTTTTTTTATATCTTGTTGGAATAGACCTATAAGACTACTAAAAACAGTAGTTATTGCACCTAATCATAAACATAGTATTAGTACAGTTGAACTGTATTCTATTAAAGGACTTGTACGCATTAATAAATAAACACCCGCAGTAACCATAGTAGCTGCGTGTATCAATGCACTAACTGGTGTAGGCGAATTAGTTGACTCGTGCTATATGTAAAACCATATTTACACATATACGGCACAAGTACTCAACAACTTACATTGTTGTTCGGACTATATCTTCAATAACATTATTTCTTGATAAGTTTAATTTTATCTTTGATTATTATTATACCTGATTCAGTTAAAGGTTTTTTATCTTTAAAAAAAAAATCGTAGACTTTTAATCATTTCAAATAAGAGAGATGTCTCTGGGATTTTAAGGGATAATCCTGTAGATAAGTTAAGGCTTTATTAAGTTTACCAAAATTAACTCGCGTATTATAACCATCATAGCTTTTTTTTTAACATATCTTACATATCCATCTATCAAACTAGCAAGCTAAGTACTAAATTCCACGTCATCTTTTGGGGATATTATGTATCTTACAGTAACTATATCTTTACCTGTATTTTTATTTAAAGATGCATTAGAAGTAAAACAACCTTCTGCATCCGTAAATCCAGATAATCATGCCTTAGATAGTGTTACTTTTTATCTGATACTATATGTAAGATATTAGTACCATATTTATGGTTAAAAGCTTCTAATCATAATTTAAACGGAGCTTAAAAAAAAAGCTTTACTTATTAAATTACCGTTAAAAATATTTATTATTTCAGCAAAGCTGAGATTATCTTTATTCCTTACTCTGAATTGATGAGTTTGGTTTAATGGGCTTTCTACCGTTACTGATCCAAAAAAAAAGCCCATGCTTTTTAATGTAAAATAATACTTGTGCATCTACGCTAGACTAGTTTACCTTAAAGGTTAAATAACCTCAGCTTTGCGGATCAACACTAAATCCTCCTTCTCCCTCTGCAAAGCCAATTAACCATCATTTAAACTTTTCTTTATCACTTAATGTAATCGCTTCACGTCTAGTCTCTGAGTAGCCCAAATTATTAATCTGGTTTACTGCGGATTGTCCTTCATTCTGAATTTTACCGAAGCTTACATAGTAAACCGTGGACCAGAATATCCAAACTGGATCTTCCCGCATATAGTGAAGTTTAAGGAAAGCCCTTTACAAACCTTCCATCGCCATAGGTAATCAAACATGTAATCCAACCTGAGAACTTTTAGCCATTGCACCAATTAATAAGCATATACCGATAATTGTCACGATATTTTCATTAACAAAGGGAGCTAAAGAGAATACTGTACTGTAATCAATGTTCAATTAATATATAATTTTTCAACTATACTTGGACTATATCTTCACCCTGTATAGACTTGATCTATGGCTTCTTTATCACTTTTTCTTACACAACTACTTTTTTTGAAAATTTGAAAATTTGAAAATTTGTGCGTACCTATTTTTTTTTTTTAGGCCGATATAAGTAAAAGACCTTATTAAATACAAATAGACTATATAAAACTAAGATAAGCTTATTTGCACCAGAAAGGCTATCACCATAGCAATAAAAAGCCAAACCATTAATAAAATTTATTTTTAACTTATGGCCTTCCCTTTATACAGGGGTATAACGTCTAGTCTCTGAGGATATTATAATTAGTATAAAGCTAATTTTCATTTCCTGCGTATTGTCCATTGTCACTTATATAATTTAACTTAAATAAGATCTATTCTTTTAATGTTTATGCTTTGTCTAGCCTCTACCCTTGTAAGACTACATTTTATAGCCATCGAACCAAAAGTTACCTGAGAGTTTCCACAATATCCTATAAAAAGACTTTAGGAGTTTCACGACATATAGTTATATAATAAGGGTAATATTACTACTACCCACGGCAACATTAAAAGGTTAAACTATCCAAATGAGAGAAATCATATATTTTACACTTATAAAAAAAAATGGATTTTATGGCTTTGATATCGGCAATATCCAGTTTACTTAAAGAAACTCCTCTATGTATATTTTGAGTTAGCCATCCATCTTTATAAGCGAGATACTTCGATGAATATAAAGGGAAACCATCAAAGTAATTACGTACTATGTCATGACTTATTCAGTTATGACAGATAGCTATAAAAGCGTAAAAACTTTATCTTTACTTCTAGTTCTGGTATAGAGATTTACAGTAAAAAAAAAAAATTCCGCCATTTTTTTTTTCATAATGCTAAAGTAACTAGCCCCTCCTTGATCTGAGGTAAGATATCTAGAATAGTTTTGTTTTACTTCTATACGAAAAAAGGTTTGAACCTGAGTTCTTATAGCTTTATTCTTTTTACGGTCATAAAGAGTAATAGAAAAGTTACCATCTGCACCCGTAAAACCCGCCAACCATGCATTACTGTCGAGAGATGATATGTCTATACCTAAAAGAGGTATAACACCTCTTTTATCCTTTTCATTTATCCAAGATATAGCTCTATGTAAAGCTTCTATCTTTGGAGTACGGAGTACGGAGTACGGAGTACGGAGTACGGAGTACGGAGTACGGAGTACGGAGTACGGAGTACGGAGTACGGAGTACGGAGTACGGAGTACGGAGTACGCCCGTTAATAATATTAATGATTTTTAATAGTTCTTTTTCATGCCAAAAAATCCTTGCAAGGCAAATATTTGTAGTAAAACATGGCCAGCAGTCGATCTATCTATTACTTTTCCAACTATCAAAAGAGAAGATAAATTTTCTGCTAAAGGTTTATCATGGATATTGAAAAGCATAAGAATTTTTTTTTATTTTGGCAGGATAAATTTTAGATTTAGATGTTTTATCGTGCACTGCAATATGACCATAACCCTCTATTAATCCAGCTAAGTAGGACGGTTTTCGGAAGAAAAGTGTCTCTTATCTTTATAATGGCAAAGATCTCTACTATAATAAATCTCATCTTTGTTCCTGGAATATATCTAAACATTTTTATTTTTACCAAATGATCACAGTATAGCAAACATACCTATTGTTAAAAAACAATCACCAACTCTGTTAGTTAAAAAAGCTGACATAGAACTTTGATTTGCAGCAATTCTAGTAAATCAGAAACTTACTAGAAGATATGAACAAACTCCTACCAAACCTTAAGAATAAATAAAACATGGTTAATGCTAAATTTATATTTATTCCCCTGTACTTTAAAACCAAAAAGGATTTATATAAAGCCCTAGCAAAAAAATAATCTTTTTTTGAAGATTCTGACTATACATTAAGTACCATAATATTTATATATTGTATAAATAAGCAGGAACCCATTTTTGAACTAGTCGATAGCGATTAAAAACATAATCGACGGTCTATAAACAAATTTTATTTTTTTGACCGTTTTCAAAAATGTTGCTAATAATATATTAAGGTTATGCAATTTTATTATTAAATAATAAAAATAAACCTTATAGTAGTCATTCTATGTTTTTATTACCTGACTACATTATATTATTAACTATAACTAAATAATATTAATAATGACCTAATTTATAATACATAGATGGTAATACATGAGGTTTAATTATTAAAGTAAAAGCCATCATACTAGTACTTTTTATATATAAAGTATTACCTTTATTACCACCAGGTGAATGAATACTAACATCCAAATTATACTTAACTTTTAATAATTGACATAAAAATTTTAAGTCATCTAAGGAAAAACCCTTGGTAGCTATTTTTGCACCTTTACCTAATTTAGATCCATCATCCATGTATCATATAGCTAAAGCTAACGGTGTTAAATACATATCTAACTTACTAGGTATGATTTTTTTATGGTTAGGATAAAACATTGTATGTAATCAATTTAAACTAGTAAAAGTGAAGCTAGTAACTCTGTATCGATAAAATACTTTATTGTTTTTTTTTATGCTTGTAATTAATTTGGGTTTATTTAAACTAGCATAACCTCTGCTTGAAAAAAACTTATGATATCACATAATATACTCAACATTGCGGTTACATTGTTCAAATATTATTCGACTACCTATCCCCTTTTTTCTCTTTTCCAAATGAGTATCACCTAATATAGACCCCATTAAAACTGATAAGACATCTATGTTATGTGGTCCTATACGTAAATCTGATCTTAATTTACTTCTATTATTAACAGTGTGAAACTCTTTTTTTAAAACCATATTAAAAGGTTTACGGTTTAAATAACTAGAATTTATCTTTGTATATTTATTTTTCAGTACTGCGCAAGGATGGTAATAACAACTTTTAAAAAAAAAAGCATGGTAATAATTTATATTATCTGATGTATATTTTCTAAAGGGAATAATTTTATTATTTAGTCATTTAAGGCATATAAGGCTACCTTCTCATCCAACAAACATTAACAAAAAGTTATTAGCAGTAACAAGTATAATCATCATAAAAGTGAATAAACTTAAATAACTAAAAAACCTTTGGTTATGTGGGTCGTGACTCATATACCCTATAGAGTAAATATGTACTAAAGAACTCACGATTAAGACAGGTATTAACATTGAAACGGTTAAACTATCAAAATGGAAACCTCATAATACGTTAAGTGATTCACTATCTATTCATCTAAAAAGGTTTATGGAGACAGGTATGTTATTTAAACCTACTTCAAAAAAGGCAATTATTGCTAATAAAGTTGTTACAATTACACTAGTACATGTAATTACTTGAGCACCGCTAACGCCGACTTTTCTACCAAAAAAGCCGGAAACTATTGATCCTAATAAAGGTAAAGTGATTATAGCTAAATACATTATTTATATTCTATGGCAATCGTTCCTCTTCGTTTTCCCCCTTTACCTTAGAAATTTTTTTTTATTCCCTTAGGTTGGCTAGGGTATTTACATAACTTTTAGGTTATGCCTGACTATATCTTAAGCAAATAATATATATAACCAATATTCTCTTACTTAATAAAGAAAAAAAAAAACTGGATTTAAAACCTTATTCACCAACCTACGTTTAGTCGATGAACTGCACACCATTTATTTAATTTTGCCCCACACATCCTATTAGAGTAGTGTGGGCAGGTGGTTGGCTGCGGATTATCTATTTCATTTCTTCATACAAATCGTTTTTACCGTACAACGAGTCATTACCTGTTCCATTAATCACATTACTGTATTAATTTGGTAGATTTGTCTTTAAGACTTTCCCGCATTTTGAAGGTTTTGCCATATAAGAAGTATGACTAGGCAGAGGTTCACTCAACCTTTTTTGATCTAAATTCTCTGAACCCTTTACAACATTGTTATTATCCACTGCCTTATTAGAATAACGTGACGAAATTCTTTTTTTTAATTCTAAATTTTCTTGTAAACCTATGCCATCTATATCCAAAGGTTTTTATCTTTAATTATATACACCGCACTCTTGAAATCTAAATAGTTTACTTGTTTTGAACCTAATATAGGATGTTTATCCAAAAAAAAGGAATCATATGTTCAACCAAGAGATCAAATTTTCTTGTAAACCTAAGAAGAAATTCACATAAACGTTTTCTATATTTCGATACAAAAACCCCCACCAAAGAAATTAGCAAAGTTATTTATTAACAATAAATCTCTTTTTTTTGAAGGTTGAGCAATTGAAAAACGTAAGGAAACAGATAAACCAGTCTGAGTTTTAGCTTTTTGAACTGCAATGAATAAATTAGATTCCCCACTACAAAAAAAAAAAACCCCGCTACTCATTCCGGATGTAAGTTAATATTTTTAAAATTATTTCCCTCTTTTAAATTAAATGGAACAGTTAAAGGAAATGATTCTTTTAAATTAAATGCAAGAGTTAAAGGAAATGATTCTTTTAAGACATCACTTAAACCTGTATTAAGTGAGGCTATAATATTAACTATATTTTGTATACCTTCTATGGTATTATCTTCTTTATTTAGCATAAAGAGAACAATCTCTTTAAATAATAAGTAGTCTGAGTTTTTTTTTTGTTATCAATGGGTATTTATCGAAATGAGGTATAATTAGATTCACTAGGTCTTTTAAAGTACCAACTCTAAATTCTACCCTTCTTGATTTATTAACTTTAGATATATAACCTATACCACCGAAAAAAATCTTGAATTGACTGAATTAGAACTCTATCCTTTTCATGCATTAAAAAAAAAAAAGGAACTCTAGCCTGAACATTTCATCCTGTTTTCTGAAAAAAAAAAAACGGTTTTT
>JGI12053J15887_10000126_pt1 | contig 25224 bp, 20 predicted proteins | sample MedBloCAOM1_O3_FD_15887 | JGI IMG/M metagenome (IMG submission 15887)
TAGAAAATCGATTCAAGAAAAAGACCGGTGAAATCGCCGGTCTTTTTTTNTAACTCGAATAGCTGNGAAACCGTTCTGCGAAACGATCTTAAAGACTAGTTTTGCGCGCAGGACTGCGGGCAGTGCACCGCATCGAGGGCGCCCCACAGCGCGTTGAGAGCGTTGTCAGTCGTAGCCATGATTTCGTCGGAATCACCTTCGGCGTGTTGCTCCAGCCAGCTACGCCATGCCGCGCGGTGAGCTTTGTCGGCCTCTTCGTGCACGGTGAAATAAGCGAGCGCCTCAGGTTTAGTGATGCCGTAGAAAGTCTTCAATCCTTCAATTTTTGTTGTGGCAATTTCGGGAACCTGGGATTCGTAGGCGTATAAAGCGGCTACGGCTTCGGCGACGGGGCGATCGCCGCAAATCTCGCGGTAAGTTTGCACTACCGCTTGCGTGCCGGGAAGCGCCGGGCAGCAAGTTATGTCGTCTTCCTGAACACCGAGCGCGATCGCGAAGTCGCGCCACAGCTTAGGATGCGAGCCGTGTGGATCTTCTTCCTCGGCAAGATTTTCTTGCACAAGTTTTCGAAGGTCCCCGTCAGTGCGCGCCGCGAGTACACGAAGGTGCGCCGGGAAAGCTTCGACGTGACGGTAATACTGCGAGGCATACAGTTGAAGCGCTTTGCGGGAAAGCTTGCCGGCCTGCCAATCCTGATAAAACGGATGGTTCAGGAGGTTTTTGGCCGCGATGGCGGCATCCAGGCGGGGGAGCAGTTCGCTGTGGGACATTTGACTACCTCCTAAGAAACGGCACGCGCAGAAACCACGGCGCAGTAGCCATTCTTAAACGTGCCGCATTGTAGCAAAGATTGCCTGGGATTGCTTTAGGTTGAAAGATTGAGACGCTAGCGTGCGAATAACACTAGCCCCGGTTCTACGCGGAACCGCCTGACGGCGCAGCTACATCCGCATTGTGCCTCGCTTCGGCCCCCTCTGCGTCCGGATCATCGAAAACCTCTTCGGACTTTTCCGGGCTGCGGCGTAACAAGGTAATGCAGTACACCAGCACAAATACCAGAAGGCCAAGCAAGGCAAGTTCAATCATGGAAGCCTTGAAGATGGTTTGGCCCTCAAGCGTCCACTTGCCCTCTTTTGTCAATGCCGCCGCCTCTAAAGTGATCACCAGAATGCGCCGGATGGAAGCGATCAGCCCTACGACTAGAAACGGTTCAGTGACCAGTGTGTGCGAACGGATGGAAATGCGCACGGTGTGCAAAATCTCCACCAGCATCAATACCACTAGAAGCTGGTCGAGTACCCGAAGAACCAAATTGGTGTCGGCGACCACCATCCACTGATGCCAGGTGTCCCACAGCAGTTTGCCGGAGCGCGCGATGGTCGCGAGTGCCGTGAGCGAAATGAGCACCGCGAGGATGGTGAGGATGGCAACTTCGGCCGTGCCCAGGTAATCGCCGAAATGTTTGCGTATTTTTTCGTCCGCCATTTGGGCAAATCGTATCAGCCGCAGCCGTAACCTTCAAGAAAACCCAAAAAGTAAGAAACATTTATCCACGGCGTTCGTCAACTAAGACAGGTATCCCGTTTTGTTACACTCCGGCCGGGCCGGCAGTCCATGACCGAGGTTGTCGCGGGTAAACGCGTCCGCATCGAATCCGTCGACGTAGTTCGCGGCGTCATCATGATCATCATGGCGCTCGATCACGTGCGGGAGTTTTTTTCGAATGCCGGTTTTGATCCCACCGATCTTGCGCGCACCAACGTACCCCTGTTTTTTACGCGCTGGATCACGCATTTCTGCGCACCAGTTTTCTTTCTGCTAACCGGCACCGGCGCGTATCTTTCGCTGCGAAAGCAATCGCAAGCACAATTGTCGCGCTTCCTGTTTACCCGCGGGCTGTGGCTAATCTTTCTTGAACTGGTAGTGGTTCGATGTCTGGGCTGGCAGTTTAATTTCGACTACCGCCTGACCTTGCTCATCGTTTTGTGGGCCTTGGGTTGGTCGATGATTGTGCTTTCGGCGCTTATTTATATGCCGGTGGCATGGGTGGCGGCCTTCGGAGTAGTGATCATCGCGGGACACAACCTGCTTGACGGCATGCAATCCTCAAATCCAATTTGGTCCATCCTGCACTCTCCCGGCATGGTGTGGAGCGATGGCCAGCATTTCGTGTTCGCTTTATATCCGCTCATTCCTTGGGTCGGTGTCACCGCGGCGGGTTACGGCCTCGGGCAAATTTTCAAATGGACGCCCGAGCGTCGGCAAGAGTTTTTATTGCGCTTGGGACTTGGCTTGACGGGGGCATTCGTGGTGCTTCGCGCAATAAATATTTATGGGGACCCGTTTCGATGGAGCCCGCAAAAGTCGGCGGTTTTCACCGTGCTATCTTTTCTGAATACCAACAAATATCCGCCATCGGTACTGTACCTGCTGATGACCCTCGGCCCTGCAATGCTTTTTCTTCGTGCGGTCGATGGCGGATCTCCGCGCTGGTTGCGGCCCGCGCTGATCGTTGGCAAGGTGCCGATGTTCTATTACCTCCTGCACGTTCCTCTCATACACCTCATCGCCGTTATCGTCTGCTATGCGCGCTATGGGCAGGCTCATTGGATGTTTGAGTCTCCCAGTATTGAGTATTTTCCATTTGCGCGGCCCCCAGACTGGGGATATTCGTTGCCGGCCGTGTATTTGATTTGGGCTTTTGTTGTAGTGGCGCTCTATCCACTCTGCAAATGGTATGCCGGATTGAGGCAGCGGAGTAGCAATTCCTGGCTCAGTTATTTCTGAGATCTTAACTCACCATCTTGCCAGCTCGAAATCAATCTTTGATGTGCAGGCGCACGATTTGCGCTCCGACCCCGCGCAATTTTTTAACGATGTCTTCGTAGCCGCGGTCGATGTGGTAAACGCGATCGATGGTGGTTTCACCGTTGGCCACTAGTCCGGCGAGAACGAGCGAGGCGCTGGCGCGCAGATCGCTGGCGATTACGGTAGTGCCGGTCAGCGGAGAAGGCCCGCGCACCACGGCGCGACGGCCGTCGACGGTGATATTTGCGCCCATGCGCAGCATTTCGCTGGCGTGCATGTAACGATTTTCGAAAATTGTTTCCGTGATAACGGAAGCGCCTTGCGCCTGGGAAGCCAGGGCCATGTATTGGGCCTGCATATCCGTGGCGAATCCAGGATATTCCTCGGTTGTGACATCGGCGGCTAGGAGTTTTTGTGCGCCGCGCACGCGCAAGGTGGTTTTGTCGATGGTTTCGATGCGCGCACCGGCTTGCTGCAATTTGGCGATGACGGACGCGAGATGTTCGGGCGCGCAATTGGTCAGCGTTAAATCGCCGTCGGTGATGGCGCCCGCGACAAGGAAGGTACCCGCCTCGATGCGGTCGGGAATCACGGTGTGCTCGGTGCCGTGCAATTTTTCAACTCCGCGAATGCGCAGTGTGGAACTGCAATCGCCTTCGATTTGCGCGCCCATTTTGCGGAGCATGTCCACCAGGTCGGTCACTTCCGGCTCGCGCGCCGCGTTGTTGAGAACGGTTTCCCCCTCGGCAAGCACGGCAGCCATCAAAATATTTTCGGTGCCGGTGACGGTAATTTTTTCAAAGGTGATATTCGCGCCTTTGAGCCGGCCATTCTGGCCCGTGTGGCCATTGCCGGGAACTTTGGCTTGAATGTAGCCGTGATCGGTGGTGATCTCCGCGCCCATTTTTTCGAGCGCCGCAAGATGCAAGTCCACCGGGCGCGCGCCAATAGCACAGCCGCCCGGAAGTGAGACGCGCGCCACCCCCATGCGAGCCATCAACGGGCCAAGTGTAAGAATCGACGCGCGCATGGTCTTCACCAATTCGTACGGCGCGACCGCATCGCTTAGCTTGACGGCTTGGATAGCGTAATCGCTGGCAGGAATATCCGTTATGGAAACTTTGGCGCCCATGAACGCCAGCAACTTGCTCATGGTGATGAGGTCGCGGACCTTGGGAATATTGTGGAGGGTGACGGGCTCCTTCGTCAGTAGCGCCGCAGCCATCGCCGGTAGCGCGGAATTCTTCGCGCCGCTGATGGCGACTGTTCCGTGAAGTGGCTTACCGCCCTTGATTAGAAATTTGTCCATGAGAGGGAATCAAACAAAATTCGAAATGCGAACCGTTGGTCCGCTTACGCGCTTGAACGCGTGCGGACCTTCGCAGCTATTCACCCAGCGCTGCACGCAAATGTCCTTTCGCATGGCGCAATTTCCGTGTCGCGTCGGCCGCGTTTAGCTGCAATTTCAGCATTACTAGCGCCAAGCGCAAATTGTGTCCGGACTGACGCAAAGCGTGTTCCGAAGCAGACAGACTTTCGCCGCTGGCGTCCGCCAATATGCGCACCATTCGCTGCGAAACCTTGCGATTCGATGCTTGCACATCGATCATCAGGTTTTCATAAACGTGTCCAAGGCGAGCCATCGCTGCTGTACTTAGCATGTTGAGAACCATCTTCTGCGAGGTTCCGGACTTCAGCCGTGTCGAGCCGGTGAGGATCTCCGGTCCCACGTCCGTGGCGATCAGGACATTCGCGAGTCGCGCTACCAGAGTGTTGCGATTCACGGTAATCGCTATGGTCGCCGCGCCAATCTTCGACGCGCAGCGCAGCGCACCCAGCACATACGGAGTGGTACCGCTGGCGCAAATCCCCGCGACCACATCATTTCGCGTTAATTTGATTTTTCGCAGATCGCGCTCGGCATTCGCCGGCGAATCCTCGGCTCCTTCCACCGCGCGGGTAATCGCCCGGCCGCCTCCGGCAATCAATGTCTGCACCAGTCTCGGCGATGTTCCAAATGTCGGCGGGCACTCCGCGGCATCCAGCACCGCGATGCGTCCACTGGAGCCCGCGCCCACGTAGATGAGCCGCCCTCCGCCGCGAATAGCCTGCACGATCAGGTCGACTGCGCGGGCAATAGCGGGAAGCGCCCGGCCAACCGCGGCGGGCACTTTGCGGTCTTCCCGATTCATTAGCCGCACGATTTCTAAAGCGCTTAAACGGTCGAGATTTTTCGATGCGGAATTCCGCAGCTCGCTGCGTCTGTATTCCCTGGGTCTCGAGGCCACAGTCGCATTATAGCTTTGGGCTGCCGCAATCCGGGGGGCTCGCGATGAAAAACGCTTCTGCCTTGCAAACAAATTGCTAATACCTTCACGAAACTTGACCTTTCCTATTTACGAAGGCCAAGTAGCGATTCGGCTATCATGAAACGACGGCTGGCAGCTCGGTGTCAGCAGGGCGGACTCCTTGGAAATCGCATTAATGAACATTCTGAACCGGCTGTTTGAGGAGCGATTCCGCGCGCCCGTCACCCATGTGCATCCGCTGCAAGGACAACTAGGCGGGTCCGGGCGCCAGATCATCCGCCTTTCGAACGAGACGAACACCGCAATCGGCATTGTGTACGGCGTACGCGAAGAAAATGTCGCCTTCCTCGAATTTTCCAAACACTTTCGCAAACATGGGTTGCCGGTGCCCGAAATTTACGGCGAAGATCTGGACCACGGGGTGTACCTGGAGGAAGACCTCGGCAATAGCACGCTGTACGAATTTCTATCAAAAAATCGCGATGCCGGAACGATTGCCCCGCCGGTGGTGGAAGCATATCGAAAAGTTGTCGCGATCTTGCCGCGCTTTCAAGTTGAAGCTGGCCGTGATGTGAATTACGAAGTGTGTTATCCCATCGGCAGCTTTGATCGCCAGTCCGTTGCCTGGGATTTGAACTATTTCAAATATTATTTTTTGCGTCTCGCGGGTGTTCCCTTTAGCGAGCAAGCGCTGGAAGACGATTTCGGGCGTTTGACCGATTTCCTGATGACCGCGGACCGGCACTATTTCCTGTATCGCGACTTTCAATCAAGAAACATCGTGTTGCGTGATGGCCAACCCTATTTTGTCGACTACCAGGGCGGGCGCAAGGGTGCGTTGCAGTATGACATCGCGTCTCTTTTGTTCGACGCCAAGGCCGATTTGCCGCCGGAGCTGCGGCAGGAACTTCTCGATCATTATCTGGACGCTCTAAGCGGTTACATAAAGCTCGATCGCGAAGCCTTCATGAAGCACTACTACGCTTACGTGTACGTGCGAATCCTTCAGGCCCTGGGAGCTTACGGATTTCGCGGATTTTACGAGCGCAAACAGCACTTTCTGCAAAGCGTGCCGTTCGCCATGAAGAATCTGCGCTGGCTATTGCATCACGTGACNCTGCCCATCGAGCTACCTACACTGATGGCCGCGTTCCAAAGCATGCTGGCCTCGGAAANANTGCAGGGATTAGCCGGCGAAGCGGAGCATCTCAAGCTGCGCATNTTTAGTTTCTCTTTTCATCAGGGAGCGCCAAAGGATGAAACCGGTCATGGCGGCGGATTTGTTTTCGATGGGCGAAGCCTGCCGAATCCCGGCCGTGAAGAGCGCTTTAAGCCGTTCACCGGCAAGGACATTCCGGTGATTGAATACCTCAATCAGCAGGAAAGCGTGCATCAATTTCTGGCTAGCGTGATGTCTTTAGTTGATGCCAGCGTCGCCAGTTACAAGGAGCGAGGATTCAAAAATCTCATGGTCTCCTTCGGCTGCACCGGCGGGCAGCACCGTTCGGTTTATCTTGCGGAACAATTGGCAAAACATTTTCGCGCCAGGAATGGTGTGGAAGTGGCGGTCCGGCATCTGCAACTCGAGAAGATGGGCAAATGAAGCTGCTCGCAACGAAGGCTCGCGATGATAGCCGCCCGATGAAAGCCATGGTGCTTGCTGCGGGGCTAGGTACACGCTTGCGGCCTCTCACCGATGACCGCCCAAAAGCGCTGGTGGAAGTCGGCGGGCGCACGCTGCTGGAAATTACACTCGCTCGCCTGCGTGCTTTCGGAATCCACGACGTGATCGTCAACGTGCACCACTTCGCAGACAAGGTAACCTCCTTCCTCAAAGAGCGGGAAAATTTTGGCATGCGCATTGAAGTGTCGCGCGAGAACCTGCTGCTCGATACCGGTGGCGGCCTGAAAAAGGCTAGCTGGTTTTTTCTTGACCATTCCGCTCCGCCCGCCGAGCCGAAACAGGAACCGTTTCTTCTCCATAACGTCGACGTGGTGAGCACCATCGACCTCCAGCGTATGGTGCAGTTTCACCAGGACAATCATGCGCTCGTTACCCTTGCGGTGCAGCAACGGGAAACCAGCCGCTACCTGCTGTTTGACGAGCAGTTTCAGCTCTGTGGGCGACGGGTTGGGAGTGAAGGGAACCCTCAGATTGTACGAGCCGCGCCAAAAACGCAGGCATTGGCGTTTTCCGGCATTCATATCATTTCCCCACGCTTTTTAACGTTGATGAACGAAGAAGGGGTTTTTTCCATCATCGATACTTATCTGCGTCTGGTCGGAAGCGGAGAAAAAATAATGGCGTTTCGCGCCGATGACTATTATTGGCGCGACCTGGGCAAGCCCGCCGACCTCCAGCAAGCCGCCGGTGATCTCGAGCAGGGAGTTTTTTCGGCGTAGCGTAACATCCTGGCGTAAATCGAACACAAAAACAGAGAGTTGAGCGTGCCGTAAATGTTCAGCGGGAAGCGTGTGCAGGTTCGGCGAGGCCCAACGACTCCATAACCGCGTCATGAAGGGCCGGGCGAACCTGAGCCATTTTTTGATTATCGCGCCTGGGATGGACGCGATTGGTTAGCAGCACCACGAAAAGTTCGCGGTCGGGATCAATCCAGATGGAAGTGCCGGTAAATCCGGTGTGGCCAAAACTATGGGCTGAGAAAAAGTGACCGCTGGAGCCGCCTTCGGTGGGAACGGCCCAGCCGAGAGTGCGCGTGCCGCTGGAAAGNTGTTGCGGCGCGGTGAACTGAACGACGGTGGCGCGGCGCAAAATGCGATGATGTGCGTAGCTGCCCCCATTTAGCAGCATCTGACAAAATGCGGCNAGATCCGGTGCAGTGCTGAAAAGCCCGGCGTGGCCTGAAACTCCGCCGATAGCGAACGCATTTTCGTCGTGAACTTCGCCTTGCACCAGGCGATGACGCAAATTGTTATCTATTTCCGTGGGCGCTATCTGCGGCCACAGTTTCTTCGGCGGACGGAACATCGTGTTAGACATTCCCAACGGATCGAAAATATAGCTTTTGGCCAGATCGTCGAGAGTGCGGCCAGTAAGTCGCTCGATGATTTCCGCCATTAAAATAATGCCCAGGTCTGAATACACTTCTTTAGTACCCGGCTCGTATTCAAGCGGCTCGGCAAAAATTCTGCTCAAAGTATCTTGCTGGCCTTTGGAGGTACGCCAGTATTCCTTAAACGCAGGCAGTCCAGACGTGTGCGTCAGCAAATGGCGAACGGTAACTTTGCTGCGCCACTCTTTTTGCGCTGCAGTCGCGCCCCACTCAGGGAGATACCGCTGGACTTTGGCATCCAGATCGAGCGACACCGGAAAATCACCTTCCATCAATTTGGCGACGAGCGTGGTGGTGGCGACAACTTTAGTGAGTGACGCAATATCGTATTTCGTTTGCTCCACGACGGCGGGAGCTTGGGCATCGTAGCTGAGCTTACCAAAAGCGTGAATGGCAACTTTTCCGTGATAGCCGACCACCAGCGTGGCGCCCGGAAAAGCCTTGTCGGCGATAGATTTTGCCATGACCCGGTAGGCAGGCTGCAATTCTTTGTCGGCTGCCGCGTCCATGGTTTGCACTGTGCCGGGGTCCGCGGCGCGCGAAATGCCGAAGCCTGCTTTGAGAGCGATTCCAGGAATTGTGACCGGCAGACGGCCGCGGACAGGTATCTCCGCAAACAACGCACGAGCCACGGAAATTTGCGCGACATCGCTAATGCCAAAAACGGCCAGCCAGGTTTCCGCCTGCGGAAAATTTTCGATCAGGTAGGGACTGCCAAAGCCCACCGCGATAACCGGCTTGCCAACTTTAAAAACCTGTGCCGCAAATGCCGCTTGATCAGCGGGAATATCCACGTCGCCTTTGCGATCGCTGACGCGCACAAACAGCGCGAGGATCGCGACGTCGTAGGAATCGGCCGGCGGCAACTTTAAAGTGTCAGCTTTTACGAAGCGCGTATCCGCGCGCAGCGTGGTTAGCGAATCAAAGCGGGAGCGCAGTTCGCGCTCAAGATCTTCGCCAGGATACGGCTCGGGGTCGGCATAAAAAGCCAGCAGCAAAGCGCGCGACGGTTTGGCAGTACTTAACGGCAAGCGATTCGCGGTATCACGCAGCAAAGTAACGCCGCGATCGGAAATGTCTTGCGCTTCTTTTTGCCAGGGCGCACGGCCAAACTTTTCGTTAATCGCGTTCAGGTCAACGAGCTTGTTCTTGTTGAGTTCCAGCCGTGCTTTAGCCTGCAAAATACGGCGCACCGACGCGTCAAGTCGCTCATGCGAAATGCGGCCCGATTTCACGGCGGCCTGCAACGCTTCGAATGCCGCATCGGGAACTGGCGACATTAGTAGCGCGTCGGCACCTGCAAGAAAGGCGCGCACAGCGGCTTCGCCGGGAGCATACCGAGTAGTGATGCCGCCCATGTCCATGGCATCGGTTATGACCAGGCCCTCGAAATGAAGTTCATCGCGCAAAAGTCCGGTTAAGACGTTGTTAGAAAGCGTGGCGGGAGTGTTGGGATCGGGCTCCAGCGCGGGAATGGAAAGATGCCCGGTCATGATGCTGCCAACGCCAGCGGAAATCGCGGACCGAAAGGGAATCAGTTCCAAATGCTCTAAGCGATCCTTGTCGGCGCGAATCACTGGAAGATCGATGTGTGAGTCGGCAGCGGTGTCGCCGTGCCCGGGGAAATGTTTGGCGGTGGCGAGCCCTCCATTTTCCTGCACACCGCGCACAAAAGCGGCCACGTACTCCGCGACGCGCTGTGGATCTTCGCCGAATGAGCGCGTATTGATAATAGGATTGCCTGGATTGTTATTCACGTCGGAAACCGGCGCATAAATCCAATGAATGCCGACGGCGCGGGCTTCCAGAGCGGTGATCTTGCCCATGGTGTAAGCGTCAGCGGCGTTCCCTCCCGCAGCCAAAGCCATCGCCGTGGGGAAGGATGTGCCTTCATCGAGCCGCATGGCGGAGCCGCGTTCGAAGTCCGCTCCAATGAGCAAAGGCAATTTGGAACGCGCCTGAAGCTGATTCGTCAGCACCGCCGTAGGATAAGCCTGACTTTTAATAATGCCGAGTGGGGACATCTGCGTGACGTTGATAAATCCGCCGACATGCAGATCATCGACGTCGTGCATCATCTTGCGATAGGCGTCCGTATCCGTGGACGTGAAGCTCCCGTGATAAGTGGTGAACAGCAGTTGGCCGATTTTCTCGTCGTCGGTCATCTTGCGCAGCGTGGCCTCGACCCATTGTTTATTAGTCGAAGAAAGCGCGCGGGCTCCCTTGGCGGATTTGGGAGCGACGGGTTTCTTCGCGGGCAAGGAGCTGGTTTGACTTCGCGTGTTGTAGGCCATAGAAAAAATGATCACAATAAGGAGCAGCGGGAGTCGGCTGGCGCCGGGATTTTTCACCAGGCCATTATCGCCCCTCATCGAAACCCTTCATCGAAACTCTTGATCGAAACCCTTCGTGTAAAAATGACCCGTTTGGTGCCATGCATGCTCTGACTTTGTATATAGCACAGGCACTTGGGGGCCACAAACAACACGCGTGAGAGGCGTTCCAGAATATTATTGCGACTTATGAGGCATGCGATGAAGACCATCGGGTGGGACGAGTGTAAAGCGTCACAGCGATCAGCGCTGCGATTTTTTCTGATCCCGTTGCTTTGCTGCTTTGCTGTGGCAGCGCAGGCCAGCAGCCTTCACGCCGCAAACCCGCAGCGAGGGCATCATTCTCGTTCCCGCAATGCAGCAAGGGTGATGGTCGGGCTGGACGTGCTGGAGGCGGAGCGCTTCGCCCCGCTGCGCGGCAAACACGTGGGCGTGATTACTAATCACACCGGTCTGGATGGGCAGGGTCGCACCACGATTGATGCGCTCACGCACGCGCCGGAAATTCAGGTGGTGGCGCTGTTCACTCCGGAACATGGATTGGGTGGAACCAAGGACGAAAATGTTTCCTCCACGAAAGATCCGGTGAGTGGCTTGCCTGTCTACAGTTTGTACGGCGAGACGCGCCGGCCTACTGACGAAATGCTCGCCGGTATCGACGCGCTGGTTTTTGATGTGCAAGATGCAGGCGTGCGCTTCTACACCTACACCACCACGATGGCCTACTGCATGGAAGAAGCAGCCAAGCGCAAAATTGCATTTTTTGTGTTGGACCGGCCCAATCCCCTCGGCGGAGAAATCGTGGAAGGTCCCGTGCTCGACGCGGACAAGACCAGTTTCACTGGCTATTTTCGGCTGCCGGTTCGTTACGGACTGACCATCGGTGAATTAGCGCAATTATTCAACGAAGAAAATCACATTCAATGTGACCTGCACGTGATCACCATGAAAAAGTGGCGCCGCAATTATTTTTATGAAGAGACCGGCCTGCGCTGGCTGCCTCCTTCTCCAAATCTGCGCACGCTGAAAGGCTCGATACTTTACCCGGGGCTGGAGATTTTGCAGAATGGCGGCGTTTCCGTGGGGCGTGGCACGGAGGCGCCATTTGAGGAGTTTGGCGCGCCGTGGATGCATGGTGAAGATGTTGCGGCACGCTTGAATGAGCGGCACATCGCAGGGGTGAGATTTGTCGCGGCGGATTTTATTCCTGTGGCGGGATTGTATGCTGCGGAGCGCTGTGGCGGCGTGGNTATTCGAGTGCTAGATAAGCGCGCGNTGCGGCCCATGACTATGGGCATGGAAATCGCNAGTGCATTGCGGCAGCTTTACCCGAATAAATTCGATGTGCAGAAAATGTTGTTTCTAGTTGGCAACGAGCAGGCCATCCGTCAATTGCAGCAGGGCGTGCCGGCTACGGAAGTTGCTAAAGATTGGGACGCGGACTTGAAGACCTTCGAATTAATGCGGCGAAAATATTTGTTGTACAAGTGAAATCTCCTTCGAAGTGATAAAGTTTTAAGATGCGAATTGTTTCCTTGTTGCCTTCCGCTACCGAGATACTCTTTGCGTTGGGGCTTGATGCTGAAGTTGTGGGCGTGAGCTACGACTGCGATTTTCCCCCGCAGGTGAGCGAGCGCCGCGTAGTGGTCGATTCGCGGATTCCGCCAGGACTCACGTCACTGGAGATAGACCGCCAGGTTCGCGAGTATGTAGAGCGCGGGGAGAGCTTGTACATTGTGAACGCTGAAGCGCTGAGGGAGTTGGCTCCAGACTTAGTGGTGACGCAGGATTTGTGCTTGGTGTGCGCAGCCTCTCCCGATGATCTTGCGGCCGTGTTGGCGAATTTTGAGAAGCGCCCCAAAGTACTATCACTGAATCCGCGAAATCTTGGCGATGTTTGGGACGATATCTCGAGGGTGGCGCGCGAAACGTCGCGGGACCATACTGCCGAGAAGTTGTCAGCCGACATTAAGCAGCGTTTGCAAGCGCTCAAACGCCAGGTTGAAAGAATTTCGCGGCGGCCGCGCGTGGCTTTTCTCGAATGGCTGGAACCGTTCTATGTGGGCGGCCACTGGGTTCCAGAAATGATTGCGCTGGCTGGCGGCGAAGATGTTTTTGGGANAGTTGGCGCGCCCTCGTTTCGCGTGGAACTTAAAGATATCGTCGCTGCTGAACCAGACATCATTGTCGTGGCGCCGTGCGGCTACGACGCGGAGCAGGCGCGNAAGGAATATTTCTCCATGACATTTCTTTCCGAGTGGGATGCCATTCCTGCTGTCCGTGATGGCCGCGTTTATGCATTTGAAGCCAACGCGTATGCTTCGCGGCCCGGGCCCCGATTAGTTACCGGTGTTGAGGCACTGGCAAAAATCTTTCATTCTGACATGGTGGTCGGAGATGAAGCCGCAGGCGCGTTTCAGATCGCACGTCCCACACGCGAAAACTACGGGGCGACTTCGCCGGCGCTGGATCTCTCGCGGCGCGCCCACATTCGATAAAAGGGCAAGCCAGCCAGTATCAAAAGCAAGCCGATGGATGAGCGGCCGGGGCGCTGGATCCAAATATTTATAGTCAAAGCCAGCGCGCCCGCCACGAATAGTCCTGGAACCCACGGGTAGCCCCAACAGCGATATGGCCTCGGCAAATCTGGTTCCGTTCGGCGCATGCGAAACAAAGCAATTACCGCAAACCCGTAAAAAATCCATCCCGCAAAAATAAAAAGATTGGTGAGCTCCTCAAACGTGCCGCTGAGCGCCATGAGGCTCGCGAGCACACCTTGAAAAATTAAAGCGCGGCCGGGAGTGCGAAATGTTGGATGGATGCCGCCGGCAATTCTAAAAAAAATGCCGTCGCGTGCCATGGCGTACGGGACGCGTGCCCCACTCAAAACCGAAGAATTCATCGAGCCCAACGCGGAGATGGCCATCGCGACAGTGATCCACGTGGCCGCGCCTCGTCCGATGGCGTGCTCAACGACGTCCGAAGCGATGTGCTGTGATCGGGCGACGGCTTCGAACGGAAGAACTTTCAGGCACGCCGCGCTGAACAACAAATAAATGATCGCGACGAAAGTCACGCCGCCGAAAAGCGCTCTTGGAAAATTGCGCTGAGGGTCGGCTACCTCCGATCCGACCAGATTTAGATCTTCCCATCCGTCGTAGGCCCACAGTGCCGCTGCCAGCGTGGCGAGAAACGCGGCGAATATCATTCCTACACTGTCGCCAGTTGCAGGCCAAAACGGATCAGGAGCATGCGGCGGTCCTGCCGGAGAAAAAAACGCTACGCCGATGACGATAACGACGGACGTGATTTTTATGGCGGTCAGAAAAACCTGCACTGCGCCGCCAAGCCGCACACCGAGATAATTCACGCCGGTCATGCCCGCAAGCCAGAACACCGCGAGCGGCTGCGCCCAGGTAAAGACGAAGTCATATGGCGCAATCCATCCACCCAGTGCGGGGACGTGCACGGTGAAAAGAGGTGTGGCGACCGCTGGAATAAGAAAGCTGACGAAGCGCATCATGCCCGCCGAAATGGACGCCAGCGAGCTGGGCCTGCCCACGATGGAGTGCATCCAGCCAAAAAGAAAGCCGTAGACCGGGCCGAATGCGCGGCGCAGGTATGCATATTCGCCACCTGCTTCCGGAATGGCCGCGCCCAGCTCCGCGAAAGACAATGCGCCGAAAATGGACAGCACTGCGCCAACAATCCACGCTGCGAATACCACGGAAACGGTGCGGCCTTCGCGAGCCATTTCCGCAGGCTTCAGAAAAATCCCGGTGCCGATCATGGTGCCAATGACGATGGCAGCCGAGGCCCACGCGCCAAGCCCGCGAACCAGTTCGAGGCGTTGCTCAGTCACAGGCTTCGTCACAGTTGTGGGTGGTCTGCTCACAGAATTCATTAAGTAGGATCCAAGGTGGCGTGATGTTTCTCCGATTCGTCAGCTCGGGTCAAGAGACTTACCAGCGAGCCAACCAAAAAAGTCGTAGTGGAACCGATCAACACATACCACGTGAACACAATATTTGTCAGGCGCCATACGCAAAGAATGGTGATGAGTCCCGCGAACATACCGGCCAGCGCTCCAGCAGCGTTTGAACGGCGGTTTAGTGTGCCCAGAAGAAAAAGCCCCAGCAAACTTCCAAAAGGGAGCGACGCAACCGTCAGTCCCGCTTCGAGCACCGGCCCCCAGGTCATCAGGCCAAAGCCCATCAGCACAAGCCCCCAAAATAGCGTCATGCGCCGCGACAGACGCAGAAAGCCGGCATCATTTGCAGGTTGGTGGCTGCCGGAGCGGCCAAAGCGTAGCGCGGAAAAATCGAGGACGCTGCTGGCCGCGAGAGAGTTCAGCGAACCGCTGGCGTTGGACATGGCCACCGCGATGATGGACGCGAGCAACAACCCTGCAAGGCCCGCGGGCATTTCACGAACAAGAAAAAGTGGCAGGATGCGGTCGGTGCGCTCACCCGGAGAGAGCAAAGGTGTATGCTGCGCGAAAACGAAAAGCAACGCGCCGATCAGCAGGAAAACTGTAAATTGAAAGAGAACGATGACGCCACTGGCCAGAAGCGCGCGGCGGCTATCGCGTTGATGGCGCGCCGCAAGCAGCCGCTGAACAATCGTCTGATCGGTGCCGTGAGTCGCCATGGTTAAAAACGCGCCGCCGATCAGGCCGGACCAAAATGTATATTTGGTCGCTAAATTAAGCGAAAAATCAAAAATCTGCAGTTTATGCCCGTGCGTAGCGGCTATCTGGACGACTTCGTTCCAGCCGCCGTGAACGCGATGGAGCAACACGAAAAACGTCGCGGCACTGCCGGCAAGATAAATGATGAGCTGCGCCACATCTGTCCAGATCACCGCTTTCATCCCGCCTTCCAGCGTGTAGAGCAGCGTCAGCGCAATGACAATCACGACCGAGAGATGCTCGCTGGTGCCGAACACGACGCTTAGCACGATCGCGATCGCCGAGACGCGCACGCCTTCGGCAATCGCGCGCGTTACCAGAAACGTGCTGGCCGCCACCGCGCGCATTCGTTGGCCAAACCGTTTTTCGATCAGCGCATATGCCGTGAAGAAATCTCCGCGAAAATATCCTGGCAGCAACACAAGAACGATCAGCACGCGCCCGATTAAATAGCCGAAAACAAGTTGTAGGAAAGTCAGATTTCCGCCGTAAGCAATGGCAGGGGTACCGATGATCGTAAGCGTCGAAGTTTCCGTTGCCACGATCGAAAACGCCAGCGCCCACCAGGGCGCCGTGCGACCCCCGAGAAAATACTCGCGCGTGACGGCATTGCGATCATCGCTGTCCATTTGCGCGGCCTGGCTTTGTTTGCGCCGGAAATGCATGCCCAACGCAGTTACGGCCAACAGATAGACGATGACGATGGCTAAATCGAGAGAATGAATGTGCATCGAGTCCGCTGAGGATAGTAGTGAGAGGTTCGTGCGTCAAGATTAGCCACAGGTTAGTGTCGTTAGCACATGATATGTCCGGTTGAATGAGCACACGAAATGTCCGCTTTTATCGAGCCGCAAAGGTAGAGCTACCAGCCTGGTGTCGTTAGCCACAGATTAGCCACAGGTACCCTTTTGAGCCGCGTTGAAACATGCCGTTAACAGTTGTTGCACTAAACTGGCTTATGCTTTTCCTATGCGCTGCGTATTGGGCTTCGATGGTGGGGCCACCAAGACGGAATGTGTGTTGCTGAATGAAGCAGGCAACACCCTCGCTTACGGCCGATCGGGCCCGTCAAATCCGGGACAGGTGGGATTTGAGCGCGCGATCGAAGAAGTCAAAAAAGCAGCGCAAGCCGCGACGTTTGAGGCGCGAGTGCAGCCCGATGCGATTAGCGCATTGTGTGCCGGAATCGCGGGCGTCGGAGCTGCAAAGTCAGCTGAGAGAATGCGTGCCTTACTGGCAGCAGCGTTCCCCGCCGTGGCGATGAAACTTTGTACCGATCTGGAAATTGCCTTGGCCGCGACAGGTGACGGACCTGCCATTGTGTTGATTGCCGGGACCGGATCGGCTGCGATGGGGCGCGGCGTAAACGGAGAAGTGCGGCGCGGTGGCGGCTTGGGTCCGCAAATTGGCGACCAAGGTAGTGCCCGCGATGTAGGCAGAAAAGCAGCGGCGGCGGCGAGATTGGAACGCGATAGAAGCGGCGAAGAAAGCGCGCTTGGCAAGCAGCTCAAGCGCCAACTGGGTGTTGCCACCTGGCGTGAGTTCGAAAGTCGAACCAGCGTGCCGCTGGAACAGGTATATCCGCAGCTGTTTCCGGTGGTGGCTAACGCGGCGGACGCCCGCGACCCGATGGCCCGCGAAATTTTGCGCGGGGCCGCCAACGATTTTGCCGCGCTGGTGAAGACGCTGGCCGATGATCTTAATTTGCAGCAGGTGCCATTTCGCCTGGCAAAAACGGGCGGAATGATAGGGCACTGCGCGTTTTTTGATGATGAGTTGGACTTCCGGTTGCACGAAGCTACACCTACCGCAAAAATTGGATTGCTGCCGATTTCGCCTGCGCATGCCGCGGCACTGCTGGCGCTGGAATCCATTCCTGCAGGCGGACTGACGAAAAATTCCCATGGCTGAGACCAGAGACATGACGAGAAATGATGACACTCGTGACGCGCCAACCGCGCAGCGCGCGCTAACGGCCAGCGGCGAGGAACTTGCGGCACTCCTTCACAGTGATGTTAAGGAGGTTCTTTTAGCGCTGCTGAAAAACCCAGCCCTTGCCGACACTGACGTTGCCGTGCTGTTGGCACGCAAGTATTTGCCTACGGGAGTGATCGAGGAAATTTGTAAACGCAGAGAATGGCTTAAAACTTACGCGCTAAAAAAGGCCGTGGCTCGCCATCCGCACACGCCACGCCTCGTCAGTTTGCGGGTGCTGCGAGAGTTGTACCTGATGGATTTGGTGCAGATCGCTCTGCTGCCGGGCGTTTCCGCAGAATTAAAACGCAACGCTGAGGATCAGCTCATCACTCGATTGCCGCAGCTTCCCCTGGGACAAAAAATTACGCTCGGGAGGCGCGGTCCCGCGCGCGTGGCTGGGTTACTTCTGGGGGAAGGCCATCCCTTAGTTCTCCCCGTGGTGCTGGATAATAGTCATCTGACGGCGTCGCAGATTTTGAAGGCGCTGGCGCGAGAAGGTGTGCCGGAACCCGTGGTGCATGCGATTGCGCAACATCGCAAATGGAGTTGCGATTACAACGTTCGCTTGGCACTCGTGCGTAATCCCGCGACCACGTTGGCTACTTCGCTCAGTTATTTGCCGGAACTTACGGTTTCGGATCTCCATGAATTGGCCGCTCCCGGGATCGCCCCGGAACGTCTACGAAAATATCTGGAAGCCGAGACCCAGCGTCGGATTCGAGCAGGGGAGAAGTTGGTGGCAGAAAAAGAGCCTTCCGACGATGGTCGACCGTCTAAAGATGCCTAGAAGCGGCAAAGATGTTCGGGTGCTACTAATACCTGATAATCGCAACTTTGGCGCTCATTTCGATAAATTATCGCCATTGTCGGGAACAAAACACTAGCCATTGCCGTCCTATAGCTATGCCCGCGAATGACGTATTCTCGGGGTCTAGACGGAGCTCGACGTTCGGCCGCAGCTTGCACTCCTGGCAGGGGGGATTCGCCAAGTTTATGGACAATGGAGAAAATTTATCCCGACGACTCGAGCGCCGTTGGGCCCCGCGTTATTCGTTTCGCGCTGACCTCGAGATCGAATGGGGCTCAGCCGTGCTGGCGGGAAAAACGCGCGACATCAGTTCCAACGGCATGTTCATCGAAGCTGCCGACACCCTATGGATCGGCGCTGGTTTCATGGCCCGCCTGAACGTCGATCCCCCGGTGAAAGTGGATTGCTCCGTGAAACGCGTGGAGCCTGGCCTTGGAATGGGCGTGTCCGTGGCGCTCTCGGAATCCGATCAGCAAAAATATTACCAGGATCTTCTAGTCTCCCTCGCGGGCAATCCTACCAGCACCGCCTTATAATGGGCTGGTAGCACCATGTGGCGGATTTCGCGCGCAGTTTGCGGCGCCCTCATTCTTGCGCTCGTGAATTGCTGTGCAAACCAGGGGTTGCCAAGGGCTGCCAACGGCTAAAATGACGAGATGTCTCAATTGCGGCTCGGAGCGCAAGGGCGACGAGTGCCCCTCGTGCGGACTTACTTCTTCCATCGCCGAGTTGGTGTTTCGCCCGCGTTTCATGAAACGCACCGCGGTTTTTCTCGCGGGCTCGCTGCTCTTTCCGTACATAAGCCAGCTTTATCCTCCGTTGGACCTCGACTGGATGCTGGTATTTTTTGGACTGATATTCTTCATCGGGCTGACCGTGGCGGTATTTGTGGATCGCGGCGCGCGCAATGGGAAGGACATTGAAGTGTTGAAGCGCATTTACGCCGGATTTATTCCGCTGCCGTGGATCCTGGCAGCCACGCTGTTCCTGAACGGCAAACTGGATTCACCAAAGAATGTGGTCTATTACCCGACCACCGTGCAAAGCCGCTTCAATATGCGTGGAATGGTGCGAGGGAGCAGAAGACTTTTTGTGCGGTCTTTACGTCCGGGACAAAAAGTAGAACGACTGGCTGTGGACATTGACGATTACGATCGGTTCCATGACGGTGATCCCGTCGTGGTGGGTGTAGCGCCAGGTGCACTGGGCATCAACTGGTTTTATGGAATTTATCGCCGCTAGGTTTCCTACTTCGGCCTACTTCGCTTGATGAGCGTAATGCTCGCCAAAAAAGTCGCCCTTATTCCACGTTGGACGTTGCGAGTCTTCGGTGATCAGCAAGCCACATAAAAATACAAAGCGCGCGTATTTCGCCGCCGCATCAAAATCCAATCCCGGCTGATCCATATCGTCCTGCGGCTGGTGATAACGAGTCTGTTCCCAGTTCTTAAAAATCTCCGTTGGTTTTATTTTCGGGTCATCGGACTTGAAGCCCGGGACCGGAAATATCGCCGGCACTCCCTGTTTTACGAACGAATACTGATCGCTTCGAATGAAGATCACTTCTTCGGGATTAGGATCCGGGCTCTCGTTTAGATGCATGCGAGCAGCAGCTTTTCTGACCACCGCATCGAGGCTGGAATGCTCAGCACCGAAGGCCACGATATCTCGCAGAGGCCAAAGCATCAGATCTTCATCCATATTGACGTTGGCGACCACCGAGCTTTTGTTCACCGTCGGATAATGCGCAAAATAGTCAGAGCCCAGCAATCCAGCTTCTTCGCCGGTAACGGACAAAAACAGAATCGAGCGGCCCGGACGCGTTTTCATCCCGCTGAAGGCGCGAGCCACCTCCAGCAATATTGCCGAGCCCGAAGCATTGTCCAGCGCGCCGTTATAAATGCTGTCGCCCTTGACGGGCTCGCCCACACCGAGGTGATCCAGATGCGAACTGTAGACTACATACTCATTCTTCAACGTTGGGTCGCNGCCTTCCAGTTTTGCCACGACATTTCGGCTTCCAACATCCTGCAACCCGGTGACGTTGCGAATCTTCGCGGTAATCGGCATCACGAATGACAGGGGNTTTCCAGCTTTCATAGCTGCGAAAACTTCTTCCGCCGAGTGCGGGCTACCCTCGAAGAATTTTTTGGTCGCTTCCAGACTCAGGAAAGCGTTGCCTTTCAACTCCGGAAAATAATCATTGGGCTGTTGCTGTTTGTCGAGCCAGCGCAATTCCGGGAAGGACAGATCGCGCACCTGTTCCTTAAATGAGTACAGTCGCTCAAGAACGGGATCGTCCAGGATGATAACCCCCACGGCCCCGTGAGCTGCGGCGTTGTGTGCCTTAACTTCACCAGACGAATAGTGCGCTTTCAGGGAGGACTCAAAATTGGGCGCCCCGAACATGAAGGCCACAATTTTCCCTTTCGCATCTATCCCCTGATAATCGTCATAGTTCTGCTCGGAGGCGGTCACACCATTACCCACGAATACAACCGGAGCCTCCACCGACGTCTCCGGCAGAACGGGATTGCCACGAGAAATATAATCCTTACGGAAAGTAAGAGTTTCGTCTTTTCCTGAGCGAGACAGAACAAGAGTGCTCTTCGTTTCGTCAGGCTTCGCCGAACGAAGTGGCACGCTTTGAAAGTAAGAGCCGTTGTCTCCGGCAGGCTGAAGCCCCAACGATTCGAATTGGCTGGCCATGAACTTGGCCGCGATATCGTAGCCCCGCGAGCCCGTACCGCGACCTTCCAGCGCATCGTCTGATAAAAAACGCATGTCCGCGCGGATGGCTTCCGGGCGAATGGCGTTCATAGCCTCATCGGCTGCGTCAGGGTTCGCATGCACGGAATAAGTGCGCGCGAAAAGCAGCACAAGGCTGACCGCGCACAAGGACAAAACCACGACATACTTTGATTTCGTGACACTCATGGATTTTTCTACACTCCTTGAAAATTGTTTTTGTGGACTAAGGTCGACGCACACCCGGAACCAGTTACATCCAAGGGTGTATTCTCAAATTCTGTCTAAGCATAAGACTGCTTCGTTACGTAAGTGGTGAGCACTTCAATAGGCTGATTTTCCATCAGCGCGCAGCGGGAGTTGCAGTTCGAGGACATGCCCGCCCTTCCCGAGCCGGAAGCGGATTCGTTGAACAGGTCCAACGTTGCGGTCTTTCCACTCGGTAATTTCCAGTGGCTCCTCGGGCATGTCGGAAGAAGACCACTGTACGCCATCGCCCTGAGGTTTCACGGTACGTGGATCAATGTCGAAAACCTGCTGCTCCGGGATGTTAACCAGCAGATAGCGCTTCCACAGTTTCACCAGCAGCACACCGCGCTTGGAGGTGTGATAAATATTCCACGAAGCCGGGGCTTCATCATTAAAGCGCACGATGGCGAAGGAGACAGATTTCCATTCGACGGGCTTGCTGGCCTCGGCGGTCTGAGAACGCAAAGGGTAAGAGAAAAATGCGATCAGTAGCGCAAGGAGCACTGCGGGGAAGAGGACGAAAGATGGCGGCCCGTTAGAGCGCGGCACCTGATGCGGCGTGCCATCTAGATGATGGTTAGCGCTGCTTTTCTCGTGATTCGCGAGTGTGGGCGACCACACTAGCTCACCTTTACTTCGCTGAACGATTTGTCGAGCAGTTGGATGGCATCGTCCACATCACCCTTGGTGGTATTCAGCATGGGCGCGAGGCGCAGTGTGTTGCCATAGAGCCCGCCTTTTCCGATGAGCAAACCATTGTGGCGTGCGCGCTCCATGACCATATTGGTAGCTTCGGGCGCAGGTTCTTTAGTCTTGCGGTCTTTTACCAATTCCAACGCTTGCATTAGCCCCATGCCGCGCACGTCGCCGATCAGCGCGTATTTGGATTGCAATTCCTCTAGCTTGCCGCGGAAATATTTGCCAACGATGTCCGCGTTTTCGCGCAAACCATCTTCCTCGATGAGTTCGATGGTCGCGCGAGCCGCAACGCTGGCGACAGGATTGCCGCCGAAGGTCGCGATGTTGCTGCCCTGGTAGCCACCCGCGATTTCTGGAGTCGTAACGGTAAGGCCGATAGGAACCCCGTTCGCCATGCCCTTGGCACTGGTAATAATGTCGGGAGTCACTTCCCAATGTTCTATGCCGAACCAGTTTTTGCCGGTGCGGCCCCATCCGGTTTGCACTTCGTCGGAAATGAAAAGGGCGCCATATTTTTTGACAATATTGAAAACTATTTTGAAATATTCGGGCGGCGCGGTGATAAACCCGCCTACTCCCTGAATGGGCTCGGCTATGAACGCGGCGATATGCCCGCTGGTGCCAGTCTGAATTAGATTTTCCACGTCACCCGCGCACGCCACACCGCAGTCGGGATACGTCAAATGCAGCGGGCACCGATAACAGTAAGGATTGACGGCGTGAGAGATGCCCACACTGATGACCCCAGCTCGCCGGTACGGGGCGTGGGCGGTCATCGCTTTGGTGAGACTCGACCCGCCTGAGTAAGCGTGCCGCAAAGCCACTACGTCGAAACTGCCGGTCGACATGCGCGCCAGAAGAATGGCCGCTTCATTGGCTTCGCTGCCGGAGCTGGTAAAAAAACTCTGCTGCAGGTTGCCCGGTGTAATTTGTGCGATTTTTTCCGCCAGTGCCACGATGTGCTCGTTGGGATAAAGCGTGGACGTGTGTTGCAGGCGATTCACCTGTGCGTTCACTTTCGAGGTGATCTTCGGATTGCAATGCCCAACCGAAACGGTGAGGATCCCGCCGAAAAAGTCCAAATACTTGTTCCCATCGAGATCCCAGATGTGTTGCATCTCGCCGCGATCGGCCACCAGCGGCTGTTGATAGTAGTTAGTGACCGATGGCCAAAGGAATTGTTTGTGTTTGGCGACAATTTCCTGACTGCGCGATTTGGCGGCACCCAATGTCGCCGGTGCTGGAGTTACTGGAGTGGTCACAATGCTATCCTCGCAAGCTCGGTAGGATGCCGAAGAGTGTATGACGCGGCGCTATTTGCGGCAAGCAGCAGGAAGCCAAAGCAGATTAACTTGGACGCCAAAATGGAAGGCTCTGAATTCCAGGGAGCAACTAATTTTTCAAGGAGCAGCTATCGGATCGGACACGTGCTCCTATCCAGCTCCGCCAGTCTCTGTTTGCCTTCCAGGCTTCCTCTTCTGGATGCGGCCGCGAAGAGACGCCGAGCCTGGTAACAATTCTTAGTGACCCCGTGGCCGGTGAAATACATGTTGCCTAAAGTGAGCATGGAGGTCACGTTGCCCTTGGCAACTTCATCCCACAAAGATTTGATGGTTTGAAGTCGCTGAGTATTATCTTTAGGGATCGCCTGCGAGTTAGCCGGGGCGGTTTTGGGTTCTTGTGCAGGCTTGGCCTCCGGCACAGGCGGCTTAACTTCCGGCGCAGATGGCTTAGCTTCCTGAACGGGCGCCTTAGCTTCCGGTACGGGCGGCTTGGCCTCCTGAACAGGCGGCTTCGTCTCCTGAACGGCAGGCTTCGTTGCTTGAGGAGGGTTGGCCTTGGCTGGCTCTGAAGCCGGCGCTGGCTCCACCATCTGCTGGCCGAGCCAGATGAAGCCGCCTGCGGCTTCATGGCGGAAGACAAAAAGTCCTATCAGCAGCATCACCAGCACCGCAGTAACAATGATTCCCGAAGAAGTTTTAATTCTCCCGGGTAGCAATCCAGCACTAGTAGCTTGTGTGTTGATTTGCTCAAATATCGCTTCGGAACGCCGTCGCAGCTCCATCACATGGGCGTGGAGAATTTCCTGAACCTGGCTCTGGAAGCGATCGAGAGCCTGCTGTTGTGCGCGCTCCAGCAGGGACGGATAGCGGTCCAGCACTTTCACCGAAGCGCCCGCGGAGGATACCGCGGATTCCAGACTCTTCATCTGTGCCTGCGCGGCTTCGCGGATCGGAAACAACTGGCGCTCCGAATCCCGCAGTACCCGCGCTGCGGCCTCGCGAAACGTCGCCAAAGCGCGCTGCTCTTCATGCTGAAAGTGTTGCAACAGCGCTTGCGCATGCTCATTGAGCGCGCGCACAGTGCGATCTTCCAGCGAGGCGAGCGGATTTTCCCGATCCTGCACGGCCAGGTCCTCGGTCTGGGTGAGCACCTCCGAGCGCGCATCGGACTCCTCGGCCAGCTCAAAGTCCCCAGACAGATCGGGATCTTCCACGTCTTGGTGATCAACTGGATCCAATCTATAGGCGGTGGCGGCCGAAAAATCCGGGGCGGCTTGGGCCGTGAGCCGTGGGCCAGGCGGAGTCGGTCTTCGCTCCGCGCCGACGGCCGGGGGCAGGGAAGCCCACGTTCCACCGCCGGTGTCGCGTTTGTTTAAAGTTTCTGACGGAAAAGATTCCACTGGCATTTCAGGCGCTAGCGGAAAAGCAACGGTAGACGGAACCGACGTGATCGACCGTACCGATTTTGTCGGTGTGGGCTGTACAGCTTTTTCGTGGCTATTATAGGTTGACGAGTGATTCGTGACTGCAGATGATTCGGACGCCGATGCATTATCGCCGTTCGTCTTATGGCCGTTCGACGCCGTCAAAGCGACAGGTGCTGGAACATTCGGAATCGGACTAGCGCCCGGAACTGCACTAACGATAGGCCCAGAACTGCTAGGACCAGAGCCCGCGCCGTGCATGGGATATTCGACCGCATTCGCCATCCAGCTACGCATCTCGCCGAGAAATTCATCGGAAACTTCGGTGAACTGCACACCAGCGACTCGTCCCTCTTTATCAGACCATTCGAGACGGCCACGCCCCTCGACACGTCGCTTTTCGTCCAGATTGAAAGCGAATTTCACGTCCTGTTTCGGGCGCACGCGTTTGACCGCGCGGAAACCAAAACCATGTTCCGACAAATTGAGCACCATGCCGCCATTACCCGGCTCTACTTCAACATAGAGTAGGTTCTCGAATCGTTTTCGAGGAGACTGCCGGCGTTCGAGATTATAAGTCATGCGAGATCCAACCCCAGGAACAGCGTTACGAATCCGAAGTTTCGGATGCTTGCTATCCCACAGCGCCCACTGTGAGGAGGCAAGCTGCTGCCAGTACACGCCCTAACGGTAGTGGATGGGTTATTCTGAACCACCGCCGCCTTAATGACAACCCTTAGTTCGCCAACCGTAAGACTCGCCCTTCCAACGAGATACAGAGAAAATCATGGGGAAATCGGGGGTTACCCCCGCGATCTCAGC
>JGI12053J15887_10000127_pt1 | contig 25165 bp, 19 predicted proteins | sample MedBloCAOM1_O3_FD_15887 | JGI IMG/M metagenome (IMG submission 15887)
AGATCGCTGGCGCTCCTATTTCACGTGCCCAGTGTCGCTCACGCGCAGGGCGGGCATCCGCAGCCCGCGCCTCCTCCGACCGGAGCCAAATCCGCCAAGTGCGCCGGCCGGCCGGTTCCTCAGTTGGAAGACATCACCTCGAAAACGGGTATCACCCTTAAACACACCTCCGACCCCGCGAAAAAATATATTGTCGTCCATGAGCGGCGGCGTAATTATTCTTGATTACGATCGCGACGGTTGGCCGGATATTTATTTCACCAACGCTCCGACCTTGGAGATGGCCTTAAAGGGCCAGAAAAGTCGCGGCGCGCTTTACCATAACAATCATGACGGAACTTTTAGCGACCTCACTGATGAATCCGGTTTGAGCGCGCCTTGCCGATGGCCGCTGGTCCACCGGTGATTACGACGGCGATGGTAAGGCAGACAGACGAAATTCATAGCGGTGGAAGTTGCCGTCGGGAAAGATTGAAACTCTCGGAGACTTGGCCGCGGACCAATACTATTCAATACTCGAGGGGCAGAGCCTAGTGTCGGCCGAGCGCATTCGTCCCGCGCCACGCAAACGCTAGTGATAACATCCGCCTGATTCCAAAATTCATGGAGATGACCGTTCAAGTGAAAAAGGCTTCTTCGCTGATTCTGAAAAGGGTTTCTGCAGTTGCGCTTTTGAGTCTTGTAATTCTTCTAATGGGGAGCAAAGTCCCCCAGCGCGCTTCCAGCGACCCTCCAACGACAAAAATCTCCGGCTTCTCGCCGCAACACGCCGCGGAACAGGCCAGGCTCGAAGACCAATTAAAGAAATCCATCTCCACCGCTGAAATTCGCAAGCAACATCGATACTTCACCTCCATGCCACATCCCGCAGGTTCCATTCATGACCGCGAAGTCGCCGAATACATCGCCGCGCAATGGAGAAAGCAAGGCCTGGAAGATGTGATCATCCACCAGTACGATGTTCTCGGAACCAAGCCCGTCTCCACCAGCCTCGAAATGGTCGCGCCCACCACGTATCAAGCGCTTCTCCGCGAAGCGCCATACAACGTCGATCCCGACACAAAAAATCCCGAAGTCGCCAACGCCTGGCTGGGCTATTCCGCCAGCGGAGAAGTTACCGCGCCCGTCGTTTACGCCCACAGCGGAAATCCCGAAGACTACGACGTGCTCCGTAAAAGTGGCATCGACGTAAAAGGGAAAATTGTGCTGGTGCGTTACTCGAATCCTTACAGCTATCGCGGATTCAAAGCGCTCACCGCTGAAAAAAACGGTGCCGCCGCGTTGCTGATTTATTCCGACCCCGCGGAAGACGGCTACGTAAAGGGCAAAGTCTTTCCTGACGGCCCCTGGGGCCCAGAAACGCACATTCAGCGCGGCGCGATTACTTACGACTTCATCGTTCCCGGCGATCCGCTTACTCCGGGTTGGGCTTCGGTGTCGGGTGCAAAGCGCATTCCACAAAATGAAGCTCGCTCGCTACCTCACCTTGTCGCGTTGCCACTCTCCTGGCACGACGCCAAGCCGCTGCTCGAAAATATGAATGGCCCAACCGCGCCAAAAGATTGGCAAGGTGGATTGCCGATTACTTACCGCCTCACGGGATCCGTGCAAGCTCACCTCAAAGTGCAGATGGACAATTCCATTCAACCTTATTACGTCGTCGAAGCCCGCATCCGCGGCGCACAATTTCCCGACGAATGGGTCCTCCTCGGAAATCATCACGACGCGTGGGAGTACGGCGGAGTCGATCCCAGCAGCGGCACCGCGTCCATGATGGAGCTTACTCGCGCCTTCGGAACTATGTTAAAAAATGGCTTCCGGCCCAAGCGCACGCTGATTTTCTGCAGTTGGGATGGCGAAGAGATTGGCCTGACTGGCTCGACGGAGTGGGGTGAGCAGTTCGCCGATGATCTACGAAAAAAATTAATTGCTTACATCAACGTAGATTCCTCGGCATCCGGACCGAACTTCGATGGCGGCGCGGTCGGCTCACTGGCTCCCATGCTGGTGGAGGCCAGCTATTCCATCGCCGACCCCAGCGGAACGAGCTTGCATGACGCCTGGATTGAATCGACGGCCGCGGCGCGAAAAGACGACAAAGATATGGAGGCCGCGAACGACGAAAATTTAGTAAATACGCGCATTGGCAGCGGCTCCGACCACACCGTCTTTCTAAATTTCCTTGGACGCCCTGTTATCACACTCCAATTCGACGGTCCGTACGGCGTCTATCATGCCATGTACGACGATTTTTATTGGATGAACAAGTTTGGCGACCCCGGCTACAAATATCACGCCACCATGTCCGCGTTGTGGGGTCTCACCGCCCTACGCTTGGCGCAAGCCGATATTTTGCCCTTCGATTTTGCATTTTACGGCCGCACCCTTAACAGTTTTATCGAAGATCTTAAAAGAAATCCTCGTTATGAGGCAAAAAAAACCGATCTCGATACTTTGCAGAAGCGCGCTAGCGCCTTCGAAGCCGCCGGCAAAAACGTCAAATCACTTCTAGACCGCTTCGTGGCTTCTGGAAAAATAGACACGCAGGCGGCCGAGCAATACAACCAATCCATCTTAAAAGTCGAAAGTAACTGGCTGAATCCCGACGGCATCCCCGGCCGTCCGTGGTTCAAACATTTGCTGTATTGCGCGCGTTACACCTACGCGCATCTGGAACTTCCCGGCATAACTGAAGCCATCGAATCGCAAAATTGGGAAGAGGCGCAACGCCAGTCAGAAATTTTAGCTAAAGCCATCGACACCAACACCGCGCTTCTTCAACAGATGGAAAGAAAACTTCAGCAATAAACGCACTGAAAATGGGTTTCTTATCTCTTCAGACTCGCCGCAATTCTTAGAATCGTAGGATCCCTCTCGATCTCTTCAAGTTTCTTGGGCAGAGGAATACACCAGTTGGGGCGCGTATCTTCACCAGCCCCAGGCAAGTTGGGCCTCTTGTCCGCAGCCAAGCCATCTTCCAGAGATGCCAGCGTAATTACCGCCGGCGATCGCGCCAGCGCCTCATGCGTTTTAACAATTACGTCGGAAATGTGCTCGTGGTCATGCACGTTGGTCGCACGCTTGAGGTACAGCCGCATTTTGTCCGAGTTTTCTCTACTGGGTTCCAGTCCCAGTTGGGTTTGTTCTTCAAAGTCCGCGCCTGACCAGATGCCCGCGATGGTCGGCAAATCGTGCGTGGACACCGCCGCGACAGCCAGCTTCGGATAGTGCTCCGGCTGATTGTCCTCGAACCACAAAAGCCGGTAAGAAAGCACCGCATACTCAGCAAGCTTTTCTCGCACACCTTCGTCGACCGTGCCTAAGTCCTCGCCAACCACAAACGTATTGGCTCGCGTGCTCTCCAGCGCCAAAATCGAAAGCATCTCGTCCGCATTGTAGCGAACGTAAGTCCCGTGTGCGCTCGGCTCGCCCACTGGAATCCAAAACAACCGGAATAATCCCATCACGTGATCAATACGCAGTCCGCGCGCATAGCGCAGCGCGGTGCGCACTGTTTGGATGAACGGTTCGTACCACGCGGCCCGCAATTTGTGCGGCACGAATGGCGGCAGTCCCCAATCTTGCCCGCTGGCATTGAATAAATCCGGCGGCGCTCCGACACTTACATCTTTCGCAAATACGTCCTGCCACATCCACGCGTCGGCGCCGTCTGGCGCAACTCCCACGGGAAGGTCCTGCATAATATTTCCCGCCGATGACGCGGTTTGTAATTGTTCGTCTAGCAGGAATTGCAGCCACTTGTGAAACCGGATGCGATCGCCGAATTCCACGATCAAAGCCAACACTGCCGGACTGTCCGGCCCACGATATTGTTGCGGCCACGCACGCCAGTTCGCGCCGAATTGCTCGGCAAGAACACAAAAACTGGCGAACAGCTGAAGACTGCGCCCCCGCCGGCGTTCGAAATCGCTAAACGATATTTTGTCGCGCCTCTGCGACCAGATGTTTTCCAGGGCGCGCATTTTTAAACGGTAGATGGCATCGCGCTCGATGAAGGGCTTCTCGTTGAGCGCGCGCCCCTCCTCGGCCAGTTTTTTCAGCTCGGGCAGCGCCTCTTTCGCGCCATCAATCCTTTCAATGCGCAAATACAGCGGATTTAAAAAGAGCCTGCTGCTGGGATAGTAGGGGCTCGCTTGCTGCGGCAATACCGGAGCCGTCGCGCACAGCGGATTGATCATGACTACTCCGGCTCCTAGTTCAGCCGACCATTTGCACATCAGGCGCAAGTCTTCTAGATCGCCAATTCCCCAGCTCGATTGCGACCGCAAGGAATAGAGTTGCAGTGACCAGCCCCAGGTGTGCAGGTCCGATGGAAAGAAGCAACGCGGTGGCGTCACGATCAGCCGTGATTCGCGGCCCTGGCGATCAAAGATCGAGTGGTAACCAAGCGGCAAGTCCCGCGGAAGTTTACCCGTTGCACGCAAACGGGTGCCGTCTTCCAATTGCAACTCGCAGGATTCCTGAATATTTACATCTGCGCCTTGACGGACGACCAAGAGCGCCGGATCGCCTGGCCCGTCTTGCGTCGCTTGCATGGCGGCCAAAAAGTTATTCTTCGTCGCGTCCGAAACCTCGTGCCAGCGCCCAGAGTCATCCCGATATTTTTCGTCGATGCCCCAAGCGCTAAAATTCGGCACACAAACTCCCGGCTGCGTTTGTTTCTGCATAGATATTACGCTTCGCAATGAGAAGCATAGAAGCCTTGCTTAGTCACGGCAATACAGCTTAACTGGTAAGAATCCGAGGAGCGTCCTTTCGGACTCCAGAGTTAACTAGTGGTCATCTTTTTGCTGCGTCCGTTCAAAGTGATCACCAAGACGGACGCTTGTCGATTTATTTCGCGAATACGCGCCGCCAGCCATTTGACCTGGGATTCCTTTGCGCCCACGAACTCCAGCACGATGGATTTCTCCGGCTTGCCGCGGTAATACCCAGTGGTGGGTTGCATGGTGAAACTCTCAAATTGTTTGGAGATGACCCGCAAAATCGTAGCTCGACGTTTGTCCTCGGTATAAAGGCGATGAATGATCCGGCCGCTCATTTAACCAGGCTGGGCTCACTGGAAGTTAACGTCGTCGGTGCAATCGCAGTAACCGGCTTGGGATATCCCACGAGAAATGTAACGGGGGCCAGGGCCCCGGACCGCACTCCAACCTGCCACACATAATTTTCTACTTTTACCTGTGCGGCCAAAAGCGACAATTCTTTTTGTGAATACGCTCGCAGGCAGGAGATGACTCCATCAAAAAACAGCACAAAGGGAATCACCGGGATGAAGCACGTCCAGAATATTCTCGACATGCGAAACGGGCGTGCGAATGGCGCGGTTAAAAATCCCGCCAGTGGCATCAGCACCGTCAATAAAATTGTCAACGGATCACGTTTGGCCGCTTCGAATACGCCGATCCCCTGGCCGTCGTCCACTGCATTCTGCAGGATGGCTACCGCTTCCTCCGGTGCGAAATGATGAAGTGAGGTGAAAATCGTGCGAAATCCTGAGAGTTCGCGAGGCAAAGATGCGGTGTCCACGGATCCCGGATAAAACGTGATCTTACCACCAGTTCTTCGGCGCGCATTCTCGAATGCTTCAATATTCGGATACTTGTCGGTCAAACAAATTTCAATACGTCGTCCGACACTCACCCGCAGCAGTCGGTATAGCCATAGCCAGGGTCCGCCACCGCCCGAACATAAATCAACAATGCGTGCGGCGCCGCTGGCTTCCACAGCTTTATTTAGTAGTGGAACGATGGGCCGGTAGATTCCGCTCAAACACAAAATAAATTGCAGCGCATCGGTGACACCGTCACGAAGACTCTTAGGAAACCATTGCTGATCGTGAAACTCAAAAAACCGTGCTCCTCCAAGGCTCCGCCCCTTGCATATGAACTTTCCGACATCGATTTTTGTGTTTGCAGCAGCGCCTATCGGACCAGTCGAAATTGTCGTCATGTCTTCCTAGCCACTATGCGCGGATTGACTCTTTGCGTCCTTCTTTTTGGCCGGCGCCAGTGGCGTGATCGCCGGTCCATTCAAGACCTTGCCGTCAGGATCAAATCGCGAGCCGTGGCACGGGCAATCCCAACTGCTTTCCGCCGCGTTCCAAGCCACAATACACCCAAGATGCGTACACACTGCGGACCGCTCGTGTACGTTTCCGGCCGGGTCGCGGTAAGCGGCAACCTTCGAAAGCCCGCTGCGAACGATGGCGCCAGTGCCCGGCCGAATTTCCTCCACGTCGCTTACCTCGGCGGGAGTGACCCAACTGGCATACTGCGATGCGACGTTCAAATTTTCCTTCGCAAATGTTAGCGCGGCCAACGGGCTCTTGCGCGCCGGATCGTACAGCGTGGCCCACGGATTTTCACGCCCCATGATCATATCGGTGATGAGCATCCCGGCGATCGTGCCGTGCGTAAGCCCCACGCCACAATCTCCNGTGACGATAAAAACATTTGGCTCATCACCGGGATTACGCCCAATGAACGCCAAACCGTCGGTNGTATCCATGATTTGTCCCGACCAGCGAAATTCCGGCTCCGGCAAACCTGGAAAATGNGTACGCCCCCAGCTCAGGAGCCGGGCGTAGCGATTTTCGAGGTCTTCGTTTTGCCCGGTCTTGTGATCTTCGCCACCAATGATGAGTATGTCCATCGCTTGGGCACCTTCACCGATGCGCTGCAGGCGCACGTAGTGAAACGGATTTTCAGTGTCCCAATAGAGAGCGGTCGGAATGGAATCGAGCGGCACCCGCACGCCAATCACGTAGGTGCGGTAGGCCGCTTGCTTGGTATGCATCTTCACCCAGTCGTTGACCGGCGTATTCGTGGCGACCACCACGGCCTCGGCGGAGATCGTGCGTCCCTTGGCGGTTTTTACTTCCGCAGGTTCGCCGCCCTTCATTTCTTTTGCCTCGGTTTTTCCGTAAATCTTGCCACCCGCGCGTTTGAACGCTCGCGCCAACCCTGCCATGTATCTTGCAGGATGAAATTGTGCTTGCTGCCGAAATCGCAGGCATGGCCCGGTGGTGCGCCCGAAACAGAACGTCTGCTCTTTCGAAACATTCACACCGGCACGTTGCGCGGCCTCCAGTTCCTGGTCCAAAGTTTTTTCTGAATCCTCGGGTCCTCGAAATAAATAACCGTCCACGCGTGCAAACTCGCAATCGATGTCTTCGGCGGCCACGATCGACTCAATTTTGGAAATTGCCGTAGTGTGGCTTTCGGCCGCCATCCGCGCTCCCTTTTCCAGGTGTAGCCGGGCAATCTCGTGGTAGGTCGCATCGATTTCATTGGAAAGGTGCGCGCTCGTGTTGACGGTTTCCCCTTGGCCTACGGAAACTTTGTCGATAACGATTACGGACTTGCCTTCCTGAGCGAGCAAGTATCCGGTGGTCAGTCCCGCGATGCCTGCGCCAACAATGCAAATGTCCGCTTTGGCATTTTTGGTCAGAGCCGGAAATTTCAGCGCTGGCTCCGTCGCTGACCAGATGGAAAAGTTGCTGAGCTTAGTGGATTTTTTGCGCGACTGTTTTTTTGTCGAAGATTTTTCTTTGGAGGAACTGGAGCGTTTTTCAGGCATGGCTTTCCCTTTGCTCGATCTGCAAGCAGTTCTTGGATGCCGTCAGCACGTTCTAAAGGTTCAGAACTTTTAGTGGCCTGAGGTGGCGACTAACACAGTAGTTAGTGTAAGTAAGTGCTTTGTAATAAGCTAGATAGGAGGTATAAGATTACCACATGTGATAGCTTGAGAGTCAAAGACCGCCTTTATTATTCCGAGTCTTTATCGTGCTGGTGCATGTGCTGGTGCTCTTCTTGTTCCTGTTTATAGACTGCGGGAATCCCTAGGCTTCCTTTGGGTGGCAGGTGGCGCATGAAATTTACGAGCGTCCACATCTCTTGATCGCTCAGAATTCCTTTCCAGGAAGGCATGCCCGAAGGGTTGATGCCATTTTCGATGATCCATTTTAATTGTCCATCTTTATAATCCTGCACGTCCGCTGAACTTAAGGACGGAATTGGTGGCGACATTTTCTGTGCGAAAGGCACTCCGGTGGCTTCGCCGTCCAGTCCATGGCAGATGCCGCAGTGATGTCCAAAATGTTGTTGGCCGCTTTTGATATTTTCTGGCGTCGCTGCTATGGGATTGGGAGTATTTTTCCCACCCACGGTGATCTTGTGTTTCACGCCCTTGGCCATTTCACTTTCGATCGCTCCGGGTGTGCTGACGCGGCATCCGGAAAAAATAAGAGCGCAGCCGATAACCATCTTGATTCTCGTGGTCTTCATGAATGTGACTCTTCTTTCATGAATTTCTCAAATTCAAAACCGCGAACAGAGGTGCATTTTAGCCGATATTAAATCGCAATCAGTATGCATTTTCGCCGATAACAATTTGCTGCTGACACAAGTGAGAAACAGCACGCCATAGGTCTGCTTGTTTAGAATGGTTAATGCCCAATTGTTGCTAACGCCTTCTCGATGGCTGCGGTGACCTGTGGCGCATCTGGTGTGACGTCCGGCTCGAAGCGCGTAATCACGCGGCCGTCGGGGCCGATCAGAAATTTCGTGAAATTCCATTTTATGTCACCGCCAGTTTCCGGGTTGGCGGATTTGTCCGTCAAGAATTGATACAGCGGAGTCTTATCGTCGCCCTTAACCGAAACTTTCGACATCATCGGAAAACTGACGTGATACTTGGTGCTGCAAAATGTTTTAATTTCCTGATTTGATCCCGGCTCCTGTGCGCCGAAATTGTTGGCCGGAATACCGATGATCACAAAGCCGCGATCCTTATACTTCTCGTACACTGTTTCCAGCGCCGAATATTGTGGCGTGAAACCGCAACGGCTGGCCACATTAACGAGCATGACCACTTTTCCTTTGTACGCCGCCAGCGGCGCCGTTTGGCCGTTGATGGAATTCAAAGTAAATTCGTAAACGTTTTTATCCGCAGCCATCACGCTGGCCCCCAGAAGAAAAATGCAACAGAGCAACTTGATCATGATTCCTCCCTGTATGTTTTTACTCCCTTGCAGCGATAGCCGCAAATCATTGCCCAGGTCTTGGATCCCTACGATCTGCCGCCAATCCGTTATTGAGCCTCGGCTGCCCCTGGTATAGACTCCGCAGGCTGGTCGTAATTCCTGCAGTCTGCCCCAGGAGGTGCGATGCTGACGGCAGCAATCGTGACGGTAACGCATCGTATTCTCGCTTCCACGGACCTGGTAATTATAGGAATTTATTTCGCCATTATTTTTGGCATCGGTTTTTATTTTGCGAAAAAGGGTCGGACCTCCGAGGATTATTTTCTGGCCAGCCGTAATATTGGTTGGTTCGCAATCGGCGCTTCGCTATTCGTTTCCAATATTTCCACCGAACATTTCATAGGCCTCGCTGGATCGGGCGCGACGTCCGGCTTAGCTGTAGGTGATTTTGAGTGGCTGGCGTGCATGATGCTCCTGCTGCTCGGTTGGGTGTTTGTGCCTTTTTATTTGCGCTCCAATGTATTCACCATGCCGGAGTTTCTGGAGCGCCGCTTTAATCGCAATTGCGCAAATTATCTGGCCACCATTTCCGTAATTGCCTATATCTTCACGAAAATTTCCGTCCATCTTTATGCCGCGGGCATCGTGCTGGAGCGCGTGGTCGGCTGGAATCAGTGGACAGCGGCCATCATACTGGTGATCGCCACAGGCGTGTACACCATCGCTGGCGGCCTCGCTGCAGTGATCTACACGGATTTAGTGCAGACGCTGATTCTTCTGGCGGGTGCGATCGCGCTTACTTTAATCGGCCTGGATAAAGTTGGCGGATTTGCAGGGTTGCGCGCCGCGCTTCCCGACAGCTATTTCCACATGATCAAGCCAGCGTCTGATCCGGAATTTCCGTGGACGGGGATCGTGTTTGGCGCGCCTATTCTGGGCATCTGGTATTGGTGCACCGACCAGGTAATTGTGCAGCGCGTTTTATCCGCGAGAGACGAAGGTCACGCCAAGGCCGGCACAATTTTTGCCGGCTTCCTGAAAGTTCTTCCCGTGTTCCTGCTAGTGCTGCCGGGTTTAATTTGCTACGCGCTGTATCCGCAACTTTTCACCGTAGTGGATGGCAAAGTTACTAATGGAGATATTGCTTTTCCTACGTTAGTGATCAATCTTTTGCCCACTGGCCTGGTTGGATTGTTGATCGCGGCGTTGCTGGCCGCTTTGATGGGCGCGATGAGCTCTGTTTTTAATTCTGCTTCCACCATGGTCACGCTCGATTTTTATAAAAAGTTCCGGCCCAACTCGAGCGAAAAGCAACTTGTGGCCTTCGGGCGCGTTGCTACCGGCGCCATGGTGGTGCTGGGACTTTTGTGGGTGCCCTTCATTCATCTGCTCAGCGCGCAACTGTACATTTATTTGCAGAGCGTGCAGGCGTACATCAGCCCGCCGATCGCGGTGTGTTTCATATTTGGAATTTTGTGGCCGCGCCTGAATGGCGAAGGCGCAATCAGTTCGCTGCTGGTTGGTTTTGTATTGGGGGCCGCGCGATTTATTTTTGAAGTACTGGATAAGACCCGGCACTACAATTCCGCCGCAGTGCGTTGGCTGGTGGACATGAATTTTCTTCATTACGCGGTGCTCATGTTCGTGGTGTGCGCCATCGTGCTGATCGCGGTGAGCATGATGTACCCCGCGCCGGAGCGAAAGAAAATAGCGGGCTTAACTTTCGCAACTGTGGGGGACAAACTGGAAACCACCGATGTGAAGGAAACGCCGCATCTGAGGCGCGAGACACCCGCGGAACATAGGGTGAACCTGGCGTTTACGCTATTGCTGATCGCTACAGTCTTTACCTTATGGATTTATTTCCGCTAAGACGTTCAACGACATGAAAGCAACATCCATTGTCGCGTTGCGGCGTAACGTCACGCAGGACGATGCTGTTCGTGAGTTTTCCAGTCGCGGGCTGTCCTCGATGTACTGGAGAATGACAGCGGGTCGCTTGCAGCGCATCGCAGAAGCTTACGTGCCATATCAGTTCTACGAGGTCAGTTATGTGATGGCGCGAGCTCAGCAGACACGCTTGTTTGCCATGGACGCGGTAGATGGTTCGCTGGATCTGTTCGAGTTTCCGCAATTGCCGAGCCAGCAGCAGTTGGTTACAACGGATACGCGTAACCGCGTCGAGGCATCCTTACCGGCAGGCGCCGCCGAGGAATTGCTGCGCGAAAAAGCGTTGCGGGCTATTTTTCAGCAAGGATTTTTCAAAGTACGCGAGGCCTCGTTGAACCTTGTCCGTCGGCCGGACGTCGTGCACCTGCCTTACTGGCTCGGCTTTTACTCGAACGGCGAAGTTGTTCGTTGCCGCGTGATGGACGCCGTGCGCCGGCGGATTGAAGGCGCCAAGGCTTCCGCATTTTTTGAACAGTGGCTGGCCGCTTGAAAGATATCGCTGAGCAAGCACAAAAACCTGTTCCACATCTGTTTCTCTCTGGAGAGTTTTCTATGCCGGCCTTCGCGCAGCGCGTCATCGTTGGATTTTTGTTTTGCGCGATGCTTTGCGTGGGGAACGGCGGGCAGGGTTGGCATCATCTCGGAAATGTCCAACACGTGGAAGTGTTACCAGAAGGTGTGGAACTGACGGCGGGAGCCGCAAAAGTTCGTATTACTGCTTTTCGCGACGGCGTGGTGCGTGTACGAGTGGCGCCACAAGGAAAATTCTCCGAAGACTTTTCGTGGGCCGTTAACCAATCGCCGCAACCGCCCGCCGTAAAAGTTCAAGATGGACCGAAAGACGTACGCATCAACGCAGGCGCGGTGAATGTGATTGTGATTAAGACACCGCTGCTCATCAATTTTGTGGATGCCAGCGGCAACGCGATCCTCGAAGACCAACCGACGTTGCCTATGGGATGGAATGGCGACAGCGTGCACATCTGGAAGCGCATGCCCGCGGATGAAAATTACTTCGGGCTGGGTGACAAGGCCGGACGGATGAATCGCCGTAACCGTTCTTTTACCATGTGGAACACTGACGAGTTTGGCTGGCAGGAGTCCAGCGATCCTCTATATAAGACCATTCCGTTTTTTATGGGGCTGCGCGATGGCGCGGCCTATGGATTGTTTTTCGATAACACCTATCGCAGCAGCTTCGATTTCGGCAAAGAATCGGCGGATTATTTCTCGTTTGGAGCAGTGGGCGGGGAGCTGAATTATTATTATTTTTCGGGGCCGGAGCCGAAGAAGATTATCGAGAATTACACCGCACTGGTTGGACGAGCTGAGTTGCCTCCGCTTTGGAGCTTAGGATTTCAGCAAAGCCGCTACAGTTATTATCCGGAAGCGCGTGCGCGCGAGATTGTCGCGACTTACCGGCAAAAGAAAATCCCACTGGACGCAATTTATTTCGATATCGACTACCAGCAGGGATATGCGCCGTTCACGGTAAACCGGCAATACTTTCCAACGTTTGAAAAAATGATTTCTGATTTTCGTTCCCAGGGCGTGCGCACCGTACTAATCACGGATCTGCACATCAAGAAAGATTCAAACCCTGCTTACAAGCCGTACACATCAGGATTGCAACGGGACGTCTTCGTTAAAAACCCCGACGGCAGCGTTTTCGTTGGTCCGGTGTGGCCCGGCCCCAGTGTGTTCCCGGATTTCACACTTACGAAAGCCAGGGACTGGTGGGGCGAACAATATAAAGATTTTGTGGGCATGGGCGTCGCGGGCTTCTGGAACGACATGAACGAGCCGTCCGTGTTTGAGCGCGCGGACAAGACCATGCCGCTGGACGTGCGACACCGCCTGGATGACGGAACGACGCGCGATCACCGGGCGATTCATAATGTGTATGGAATGGAAAACGTGCGCGCCACCTACGACGGCTTGCGTAAATTGCAGCCAGATGAGCGGCCCTTTGTGTTAACGCGCGCGGCGTATTCCGGAACGCAGCGATATGCAGCGACGTGGACGGGAGACAACAGCAGCACCTGGAACCATTTGTCAATGAGCACGCCAATGCTGTTGAGTATGGGAATTTGCGGTTATTCGCTGGTGGGCGACGACATCGGCGGATTCGCAGGAACGCCGCCTGCTGATTTGTTGACTCGCTGGATCGAAGTGGGAGCGTTCAATCCTATTTATCGCGACCACACCGGGAAGGGTACAGGCGATCAGGAACCGTGGGTGCACGGGCCGGAGCATGAAATGATTCGGCGACACTACATTGAACTGCGTTATCAGCTCCTGCCGTATATTTACACCGGCATCGAAGAGATGAAGCGCACCGGATTGCCTTTCATGCGGCCGTTGTTTGTGGAATATCCGCAAGCGAAAATGGAAGGCGACGATCACGATTTTCTGTTTGGGCGGGATTTATTCGTCGCTCCCGTGGATAGGGAAATGTTGGATGCCAAAGATTTTCATCTACCCCCTGGCGATTGGTACGACTTTTGGACGAGCACTAAAATGGCGGGCAACGCACATCTGTTGTTGCATCCCCAACTAGATGAAATGCCGTTGTACGTGCGTGCTGGAGCTATTGTGCCGATGCAGGCGGTGGTGCAGAGCACATCGGAAACTCCAAGCGGGGCGTTAAAACTGCGCGTATATCCTGGTGACGATTGCCGCGGGTCTTTGTACATGGATGACGGACATTCCTACGCGTATCAGAAAAACGAATTTCTGCGAATTCAATACAGTTGCCAGTCGGCGGGGAATTCCATGACGGTGAACAGCAAGGTGGAAAACAGCGGATTCCAACCGTGGTGGAAGAGTGTAGAAATAACGGTGTACGGAGTTGCGGCCGCTCCGAAACAGGTGCGCATTGGGGATCAGGTTGCAAGCGATTTTCGTTACGACAATCAGATCCACGCGGTGACGCTGACGGTGCCGGACGCGGTGAAAGATTGGTCGCTGCAAATAAATTATTGAAGGCGCGAGATTAGAAAATGTCGGCGCGCCGACATTCTTAATAATAATTTACTTATTAAGTAACAATAGCATTACAGTAATATTGCCGGGCTCGAATCGCGTGCATTTGAATGACTTTAGAAATTGTCGGCGGCGGCGTTCGAATGGAGAAGCTCATCCGAGATTAATCCACCAGGAAAATCGAAATTGATTGAGGCGGCATCGACAATTCCAATTGGCTGTCGGCAATCTTCCCTCGGGCTTCGCCGAGCAGTGTGGTGAGTCCGGCGGCGCCTTGCACCGGCGTGTCGTTGAGAGGAATTTTCAACTGGCGTGATTCTTTAGAATTGTTGAACGCGACGATTACTTTTTCTTCGTCTGAGTCGCGCACAAAAATGTAGGAAGAATCATCGCAGGCCAGGTGCCATAGTCGGCCTTGCGCAAGTACTGGATGTTCGCGGCGCAAGCGCAACAGTTTCTGGACGTACGAGAATATTTGTTGCTGTTGCGGCGTGCGGCCGTCAGCGGTAAAGGCGTTTTGGGGATCGCCGGTCCAGCCGCCGGGAAAATCGTGGCGATTGTCTGGATCTGCGCCGCCTGACATGCCAATCTCATCGCCGTAATAGAGCTGCGGAATTCCGCGGAGAGTAAGCGTCAATCCATAAGCCAGCTGCAAATTTCTTAGTGCTCGTGTTTCATCCTGGAGATGTCCTACGGCGTCATTGGTAGCCAGACGCGTAACGTCGTGATTGCCAAAGAAGGTCACGAGCGAATCTGGGCGGTTGTAAAGGGAATCGTGACGGAGGATTTCGGCGATAGTTCCTGCCGCCGTTCCGCGCAGTAGTACGTCGCGCAGGGTGAAATACAACGGAAAATCGAAGAGCGTAGTCACACCTGAATCGACGCCATCGTAACGTTTTTGCCCGCCCATGAAAAATGAGGTGATGCTTGGATCTGGATGAAACACTTCGCCGATGGTGGTCAGCTGGGGATAGAAGCGGCGTAATGCTAGGTGCCATGCGGCCCAGAACTTGCGCGGCACATACGGAAATGTATCCAGGCGGTATCCGTCGAGACCGGTTGTTTCCGCCCACCAGATGCTGTTCTGCAAGAGATATTGCGCGACGACAGGATTTTCGGTGTTGAGGTCGGGCAATACATTGACAAACCAGCCTTCAGTAAGATTGTTTGAAAAGCGCGGCGGTGCGTGCGGGTCCACGAGCGCTTCAAAGGAGTCGTTCATCGCTGGTTGATGTTTACTTTTTCCGTAGAATGACGGGTCCAACGGAGTGTCGGAATTCGTATGCTGTGCAGGGGTGCCGTGAAACCAGTCCGGCAAGGGCGGATTTTTTACCCACGGGTGATTGGGGCCGACGTGATTAACGACAGCGTCGAACAAGATTTTCATCTCCTGCTGGTGAGTTGCTGCAACGAGCTGCTGGTAATCGCTTATGGTGCCGAGGTGTGGATCGACCGCGTATAGATCCACTGCGCCGTAGCCGTGATAATCCTGCGGCGCGCCATTTTTCAGCACTGGGGTAAGCCAGAGAGTGGTTACGCCCAACTCTTTCAGATAGGACAACTGTTCGCGAATGCCGCGCAAGTCGCCGCCGTGATAGGCGCGAGGATTAGCGCGGTCATAGGAAGCGGGTGCGCCGGCGGGTTGATCGTTGGTGGGATCGCCGTTGGCGAAGCGGTCCGGCATGATGAGATAAATCACATCGGTTTGCGAAAGGCCGTGAAACTTTCCGGCGGTTGGTTTGCGCGATGCCAGCGGCAATTCAAACGAGGTTTTCCCCGTGGGAGTGGCGACGCGGCAGACAGCGGTGCCTGTTCTCGTGTCGGTGGCGATTTTCAGCCACACAAATAAATAACTTCCGCCGGCGGCTGACTGAGTGTGCGTGACGGTGACCGTCGGCAGATTGCACGCAACTTCGTTGGCTTGCAGGTTGTGGCCGGAGATCAGCAGCATGAGTTCAGAGGTTAATCCGATCCACCAGGTGGGTGGCTCGACTTTGGTGACGGTGGGTTCATTACCAGCTCTGTCTTGCCCGGGATTTTGCGCGGGGGCAGCGCTAACGGACGGCAAAAGAATCGCGCAGCACAAGCCGAAAAGTGGAATGGAAAGTAAACGACCAGTGATCAAGATGCAAAATTTCTTCACGCCGGAAGAATAGGGAAAAAGCGATGTTAATGCCAGTGGCTATTCCAAATGGGATTTTTATTGCGGCTTAGCTGGTTTCTTCTTCCGCAGCTTTACTACAGGCATGGGCTCGAATCTTAAGTAACCGAAACGCTCGGGAACGTGGAAGTTTGGTTGAGGAGTGCTGGTTGGCTGCCAAGCAGAATAAAAACGTGGCTCGGCCGGTCCTTCCACACGGAAGAAGTTGACGCGCCAGACGGAGGTGGGGTTGAAATGTTGAGTGAGACTTTTCATGGGGATGGCTAATTCGGCGATCCATGTTTTTGCAGCTGTGTTGATGCTTACACGCCGTTGCAGGCCGCTTTTTAAGTGCTGAAGCGCGCCGTTGGCGATTTCCAGATCGATCCAAAAGCCGTTGGGACTTACTTCGAATTCTTTGTAGCGGCGCAGCTCCGCCGGATCAGGTTGCAAGAAAACTTCAGCGACATCGCGGTCCCAAAGCTTATCGCGGCGACCGTTAAAGTCGGCATCATCAAAGACGGTGATGAGGCGATAACGCGCGACAAATTTCAGGTACAGAAATTCGGTAGTCCACAAAAGGCGCACTTCGGTGTGGCGATGTGGATCGGCGCTTTTTGCTTGCCAGTCGGCGTCGAAGACTACGGGTTTTACGTTCCGCCACGCGGCGGACGGCGGGAAGCCGGCGGCATCGAGCGAGCCAAGGAACGCAGCGGCGAGGGCTGTGGTGGAAGTTGCTTTGGAGGGCGGGGCGAACCTTTTGCGCACGGGATAGTTTTTGTCCCCTGAAAGCGTGGAATGGCCATGCTAGCATCGGTTGTTCGTTGTGTAACTCGCCGAAATTTTACCGGAGTATGTGGGAGCACTTATGATCGAGCAAGTCGGACTGGAAGATTATTCGACGAAGCGACTGAGGCAGGACCCCGACGAGTTCAAGCACGTGAAGTTCAGGGTGGAGGGGAGCGTGGCGCGGCTTACGTTGAACCGCCCAGAGCTTAACCTGCTGAATGAGGCGATGCTGCGCGAGCTTTCCGATGGCGTGGGGCTAGCGGGCGACCGGGAAGACGTAAAACTGATTGTGCTGGATTCCGCGTGCAAAGTATTTTGCGGCGGAATTGATATTGGAGAATACACCTCGCAGCGGGTTTTTCAGATGCTGGATGCATTTCACGCGGCTTTTTCGGGGATGCTGGACGTAGGTAAGCCGGTGATCTGCGTGGTGAACGGTCCGGCGATCGGAGGCGGCGCGGAACTTGCGGCGTTTGGTGATTTTGTGATCGCCACTCCGAAGGCGCGTTTTGCGCAACCGGAAATTTCGATCGGGGTGTTTCCACCCCTGGCTTCGACGATTCTACCTTTTTTGGTTGGACCCAAGGTGGCGTTGGAACTGGTATTAACGGGCGAGCCGGTAACCGCGGAGCGCGCATTGGAATTGGGGCTGATCAATCGGCTGGTGCCGGAAACTCAATTGCAGGCAGCGGTGTCTGATTTGATTCAGCGCATCAGCAGCCATTCCGGGCCGGTGTTGACGATGGCAAAAAAGGCGATTCTTGGTGGCATGGGGATGTCACTAAAAGACGGTTTGAAAAATTCCATGAACATTTTTCTGAATGAATTGTACCGGTTGGAGGATTCGCAGGAGGGCTTGCGGGCGCTGGTGGAGAAGCGCAAACCAAATTGGAAGAATCGCTGAGCGATAGTTTGACGAAAAATTTCGAGGCGTTGGTTTTTCCGAGGCGTTGACACATCGGGAGGCGCGACATACACTCGATTTTCAATTTGCAGGCATGGGCAGCGGGGAAGGCCGTGAAAATCGGCCGCGGTCCCGCCACTGTAATCGGCTGAAAAGCCGTAAGCCAGGCTACCCTCCGATGCCGCAGAGGCTGCGTCGCTCTTCGCGAGAAGGAGCGCTGGCGATGTGCCCCGGTTTCTCGCGGGGCATTTTTTTTGGTTTGAGACTTTTGCGAAGGACGATAAAGAATTGCAGCACATTAAGCGTTTCAGGCTGATGAATTTCGCCGTTATGGTGTCGCCAGCATTGCTGGCGGTGTTCGCGGTGATTGTGGCGGTTCCGAGTGCGTGGGCGCAAACTTCTTCGCCTGCGCCAATATCTGCGGTGCAAAATGATGCGCCTGCACAAAGCTTTCGAGAGGTCGTGGACGAAACTGGGAGAACGGTGCGGATTCCGCAACCGGTGATGCGCATCGTTTCGCTGGCGCCCAGCTTGACGGAAACGGTTTATGCGCTGGGATTGCAGGACCGGCTGGTGGGCGATACCGACTATTGCGACTATCCACCGGAGGCGCAGAAGAAACAGAAAGTTGGCGGCGCCATCAATCCGAGTCTGGAAGTGATCGCGCATCTGAGGCCGGATGTGGTGCTGGTGACGCGACACTTGAATACATTGGATACGGTGCATTCACTGGATGCGCTGGGTATTCCTTCTTATGCAACCGATCCGCGAAACGTAGACGAGATTGTAGCTTCGGCAAAACGGCTGGGAGATGTGCTCGGAGCTGCGGAGGCCGGGGCTGCGCTGACGGAGGAACTGCAACATCGGCTGGATGTTTTGCGGCAGAAGATTGGAGCGCTGCCGCCGCGCCGCGTGTTGTTTGTCGTGTGGACCGATCCGCTCATTTCGATTGGCAAAGATACATTTATTGCTGATGCGTTGCGGCGAGCGGGAGCGGTTTCGATCATAGATTCCAAGCAGGATTGGCCGCAGGTGAATCTGGAGGAAGTTGCGCGTTTGCAGCCGGAAGTTTTGGTGTTTGCCGATTCACACTCGGAGACGACGGCACAACATTTGGAACTGCTGGCCACGCGGCCGGCGTGGCAGATCCTGAATGCAGTGCGGGATCGAAACTTTGCGGTAATCAGCGAAGCGGTGAATCGTCCGGCGCCGCGCATCGTGACAGCGATTGAAGAGTTGGCGGAGAAACTGCATCCCGAGGCGTTTGTGGAGAAACGGGCTTTAGGCCACGTCAGCAGGAATGCGGATTCGGATGCGAAATGTCCATGCGCCCGCTAACCATCCAGCGGCTATTTCTGCAGTGCGCCATGCTTGCAGGGATTTTGTTTGTGGTGGTGATTATTGCGTTGAAGGCCGGGGCGGTGGAGGTTTCGTTATTCGCACTGGGACGCGATTTGTTCCGGGTGATCGTGCACCATGGCAGCGAGATCAAGAGCGATTACGGGTTGATCGTGATGAATATCCGCTTGCCGCGAATCTTGCTGGGAATTTTTGTGGGCGCATCGCTGGCAGTGGCGGGCACGGGATTTCAGGCGTTGCTGCGCAATCCGCTCGCTGATCCTTATGTATTGGGAGTATCGAACGGGGCGGCGCTGGGCGCAATTCTCGCGCTGCTTGTTTCGCCGCATTTGTCCTTGTTGCCTGCGGTGGCGGATTTGCTCACGCCGCTGGGAGCTTTTTTAGGAGCAGCGGGAACGATTGCTGCTGTTTATTTTTTGGGAAGGCGTGAAGGGCAAATCGACAGTACGACGCTGCTGCTTGGGGGCGTGATTACGGGCTCATTTCTTGCGGCCATCATTATGTTTCTGATGACTTCTGAGACGGGCAGCAATTTGCGCGGAATGGCATATTGGTTGATGGGGAATCTTTCGACGTCGCTGCAACCGAGTGTATATTGGATTCTGTGGATTGGATTTTTGTTGGGTGCTGGAGCGATTTACACGACGGCTGCGGACTTAAATCTGCTTTTGTCGGGTGAAAAAGAAGCGATGCACCTAGGAGTGGACCTTCCGCGGGTTCGGCTGGTGGTGTATATCGCGGCATCGCTGCTTACCGGGCTGGCAGTATCGGTGAGTGGGTCGATTGGCTATGTTGGGCTGCTGGTGCCACACGTGATGCGCCAGATTTTTGGATCGGATCATCGCGTTTTGTTGCCGACGGCTGCGTTTGGAGGGGCGATCGCGGTAGTGATTGCGGACACGATCGGGCGCACGGTGGTGCCTCCGGCGGAGTTGCCGGTGGGTGCGATGACCGCGTTGGCGGGGGCGCCGCTGTTTATTTATTTGTTGCGCAGGAGAATGGCGTGAACACGGTTGCGCGGCCGGCTGAAATGGGGGCCGTGCGTTCGCCTGGAGAAGCATCGCGCGCGAATAACGAGTTGCGCTTGAGCGTGGAGCAGGTCAGTTATGCGTACTCGCCTAATCCCACGCAGGCTCCGCTGTTTACTTTGGAGGCGACCAGTTTTCAGGCGCGCGCGGGCGAAATTGTGGCGATCTTGGGGCCGAACGCCAGCGGCAAATCGACGCTGCTGAAATTGATCGCCGGCACGCTGGAGCCGCTTTCGGGGCGGGTGCTGCTGAATGGGTTTGTGACGCATTCGCTTACGGCAAGAACGCGTGCGCAACGTATTGCCATGGTGCAGCAAGAGAGTCAGCTGCTGTTTCCCTCGCGTGCATGGGAGTTTGTGCTTCAGGGGCGGCACCCGCATGGACGGGCGTTGCGTTTTGAAAGTGCGACGGACATCGCGGTGGCGAGAAATGCGCTGGCGCAAGTGGGAGCAGCGGAATTGAATGATCGTTGGATGGCGGAGCTTTCGGGAGGCGAGAAGCAGCGGGTGATTCTGGCGCGGGCTTTGGCGCAGCAACCGTTACTTTTGTTGCTGGATGAGCCGACGCTGCATCTGGATATTGCCGCGCAGGTGGATTTGTTGCACGGATTGCGACACCTGGCGGTGGAAAATCGATACACCGTCGTGGTGGTGACGCACGAACTGAATCTTGCCGGAGAATATGCCGACCAGGTGGTGCTGATTCAGCGAGGCAAGTGTTTGCGTGTGGGGCCGCCGGGAGTTGTGTACCAGCGGGAATTGCTGGAACAGGTTTTTCAGACGCCGCTGAGCGTGGAGCTGGGACCGTCAGGCAGGCCGCGCGTGAACGTGGTGGCTGATCGGGAAGGCAGATAAAGCTTTCGGTAAACCTTTCGACAAATCTTTTGCGACAACGATCTGGCGAAAGGGATTTTGTAACTCGGTGCAATTTAGCGCTGCGGTGCAGGTGCCGCGGCAAAACATGTCATCCATAGCGGGCCTTGCCCCACCACAATCACCGCGGATTTCGCGCTCGGGAAGACGGTTAGTTGATGGGATTTTTTCGTTAACTAAATAAGCCGTCGCCGCCGCGCGACTGTAAGGCGGAAATTAGGTTTCCGGCCACTGCAGCGAGGGGCTCACTCAGGTGGGCTGCGTTGCGGGAAGGCTTGGAACCAGTAGTGCCGCCAAGCCAGGAGACCGGCGAAATCCGCAACCTGCGTGAGCGTTTGATCGCGCAGGACAACCTTCAGAGCTCCCGCGCGAGAGGGAGTGGAGGATGAAATGAAACTACGTGGACTTCTTCAGTTTTTTATTCTGCTATTAGTTTTTCTGAGTTGCAAAACTTCCTCACTGGCACAAAATAATTCCACGGATGCTTCGATTTCCGGGACGATCGTGGATGCTACCGGCGCCGCAATTGGTGGCACGGTTGTGACTGCGACATCTGAAGAGACACGCCGGGTTGCGGCATCGGCGACTTCAAAGGCGGGCGGTAATTATACGTTGGTGGTTCCGGCGGGGCGTTATCGCGTGCGATTCGTTCGAGCGCCGTTTAGCCCGGTCGAAGAAGTTGTTGATTTGGGTGCTGGAGAATCGCGAGTCTTAGGTGTGCGGCTTATGCTGGAGCGTTTGTCTTCGAGCGTGGTGGTGACGGCGCAAGCTGAGCCTACGTTGCTGGAGCAAGCTACTGCGCCGGTGTCGATTATTTCGCGGGAGGAAATCGAGGCGCGCCAGTCTGTGAGTTTGACTGATGCGCTGCTCTTCACGCCGGGTGTTGCTATCGGACGTACTGGCGCGGAGGGTGGTAGCGCTTCTGTTTTTCTGAATGGCGGTAATTCTAACTTTACCAAAGTGCTTGTCGATGGCGCGTCGATCAATCCACCGGGTGGCGCTGTTGATTTCTCCAGCCTGACGCTCGACAACATAGATAAAGTCGAAATCGTTCGCGGCGCGGAAAGCGCGATTTACGGCACGGACGCCGTTTCCGGTGTGATTCAACTGTTCACCCATCGCGGGGAGACGCGCGTTCCTGAAGCGAATGTGTTTGCGGAAGGCGGGAGCTTCTCTACCGCACGCGGAGGGGCTGAGCTTGGCGGGTTGGTCGGAGCCTTCGACTACTCGGCGGCCGGTTCCTATTTGGAGACCGAGGGGCAAGGACCTAACGACAGCTTCATCAATCGCACACTCTCCGGCAATTTTGGTTATCGTCTCGGCGAGACGAACCAGTTGCGGCTTACGGTGCGCAACAACACCAGCAACGCGGGCATTCCGGGACAAACGATATTTGAACCGCCAAGCCTGCACCAGCATTATGACCAGCGCATTTTCAGCGCTAATGCGCGCTGGGATTTTTCTACCGGGACGCACTGGCATCACGAAATCAGTGGCGGCGAAATGTACACGCGGCAGCACAACTACAACCCGGTTCAGAGTTTCTTTGCCACCGATCCCAATGCGTTCTGTCCGCAAGCTAATCCTGCGTCTGTGCCCACCTCGGAATTCTGCGATTTCACGGGGGATAGCCGGTTTACGTACAACCGCGCCAATGTGACGGCGCAGAGCAGCTACTTACGTTCCAATTTTGGGGCGACTGCAGGGTACGAATATGAGGTGGAGAACGCTTTCCTATCTACTCTCAACGTGAACCACGCGCGGCGGAATAATCAGGCGGGATTTTTGGATTTTCGTTACCGGCCGCTTCGGCGCGTTTCGCTGAACTTCGGTGGGCGTGCGGAGGCCAATGCTAATTTTGGCACACGAGTAGTACCGCGCGTTGGCGGTTCGGTGGCGGCACGCTACGGGACGGGGATGGTCGGCGACACGTTGTTCCGTGCATTTTATGGCCAGGGGATTAAAGAGCCGCGGTTTGATCAGACGTTAGGAGATAATTTTGGCGATTTAGGAAATCCGTCGTTGAAACCCGAATCGAGCAAGAACTGGAGTGCGGGCTTTGAACAAAAGCTGCTGAACGATCGCGTGCAGCTGTCCGCCGATTATTTCTACTACAGCTTCTACAACATTGTGAGCTTTGCGTTTTGTCTCCCAGATTCCACGAATCCGGCGGGCAATAGTTGTGGCCTGACGATTCCGGGCGTGCCCGCTACTGGTTTCGGATTTTTCTTTAACACGGATCGCGCGCTGGCACGCGGAATTAACGTTAGTGGTGAATCCAAATTCACCCGCTGGCTGAACGTGGCGGGAAATTACACGTATGACGACACGCGTGTGCTACAAGCACCAAACGCATTCGATCCCTCACAGCTGCCGGGGAATCGTCTCATACGGCGTCCGGTAAATTCTGGATCGCTGACGGTGAACGCGCAGTGGCGGCGCGTGGGTGTGACCATTGGCGGGTACTTCACGGGAGTGCGCACGGATTCGGATTTCCTCGGGCTCGGCCTTACGAGGAATCCAGGTTACGCGCGGTTCGACGTTGCCGGGCGCTACGATTTGGGTCACGGCGTTTTGTTGTACGCGCGAGCGCAAAATCTCTTTGATAAGCAATATCAGGATGCGCTTGGCTATCCGGCGCTCGGACGGGATGCGCGCGTTGGCGTGCGTTATACGTTCAAGGGTAGAGACTGATGGATGAGCGAGAGCCGGTTTTGTTTTGCTGGAGCGGCGGGAAAGACAGCGCGATGGCGCTGCACGCACTGTTGCAGGATCCGAAGGTGCGGGTTGTGGCGCTGCTCACGACGGTCACCGAGGGATATAACCGGGTCAGCATGCATGGCGTACGGCGGGAACTGTTGCAGCGGCAGGCGGAGAGTATTGGACTGCCGTTGCACGAGGTTTTTATTCCGCCGGAATGCGTAAATCCGATTTATGAAGCGCGCATGGAAGCGGCGCTACGGGGCCATTTTGAAAATGGGGTTCGCAAGGTCGCGTTTGGCGACATTTTTCTGGAAGATTTACGGGCTTACCGGGAGAAAAACCTAGCGCGTATAGGCATGACGGCGCTGTTTCCGATCTGGAAGCGGGATAGCCGCGAGTTAATCGACGCATTTCATGCGCAGGGGTTTCGCTCGATCGCGGTTTGCGTGAATTGCAAGTTGTTGGATCGCAGTTTTGCTGGGCGCGAGCTCGATGCTTCGTTCTTCGCGGATCTGCCAGCGCAAGTGGATTGCTGCGGCGAGAATGGCGAATTCCATACTTTTGCTTTTGGCGGACCGATTTTTGGTGACTCTGTCCGCTTTCAAGTAGGCGGATGCGTAGAACGAGATTCGTTTGTTTTCTGCGACCTCTTAGTAGAAAAGGAGTGCCAATCGTATGAACCCGCAAGCAGCAAAGCATGAGGAGACGATATTTCGGACCTTGTTGATCGTGGGGATGATTCTTTTCGCGGCGATTATTCGAATCGTCCCGCATCCCTGGAACCTCACTCCCGTTGGCGCCATGGCGCTATTTTCCGGAGCAGTGATCCGGAATCGAGTGATGGCTTTTGTGTTTCCGTTGCTGGCGATGCTGGCGGGGGACTGGTTTGTTGGCTTTCATATCTTGATGCCGATGGTTTACGCCAGTTTTCTGATCAGCACGGCTCTCGGTTTCTGGCTGCGGAAACGGCGCAGCGCTGCGCGCCTCGGTGGAGTTGCATTGCTTGGCGCGATACAGTTTTTTCTGATCACCAATCTGGGTGTGTGGATGTTCTTAAATTCTTATCCCAAGACATTTTCAGGACTGATGGCTTGTTACACCGCGGGAGTGCCTTTTTTTTGGAATACTCTAGCCGGAGATATTTGCTACTCCGCACTTCTGTTCGGTGGGCTGTTCCTGGCGGAGCGCATGTACCCGGCGTTGAGGTCCAACGTTTCCGCAGTTTCCTAGTGGGTTGCCGATTGGGTAGTACTTAAAGTACCGGACCACCTTCCGTGACGACCTGACGTCAACTGCGCTCGTGGCTCAGCGGTTAGAGCACGGACTCATAATGAGCCACGAGGCTATTTTACCGCGACTGACACAACTGCGGGAAAAGCTCGACCGGCATCGTAAATAAAGGGCAAAATGGGGATTCTGGTGGAGGAA
>JGI12053J15887_10000128_pt1 | contig 24861 bp, 19 predicted proteins | sample MedBloCAOM1_O3_FD_15887 | JGI IMG/M metagenome (IMG submission 15887)
ATAGGAAAAGCCGAGGCGCTCGAGGAGATTTGAGAAATATTTTCCGTGGCGCAGCCCCTGCACAAGCCAGTACGGCGTGAGCGCAAGAGCAGCAATACCCAGAAGAAAGCTGTAGATGAAATACACTAAATGCGGCTCCGGTCTGTTTGCCCCGCAGGTGTTAAAGTGTGGCAGCGCGGGGGCAACCCCGTACATCGCCCTGGAATCGAAGGCGTCAGATGAGAAAGGTTTATTATAACTCGATGCGGAACTTATCCGGGGCAGTTCCCTTTCTGGCCGCGTGTTTGATGGCTGGAGGCTATGCCGGTGCGCANCAATCTGGGGGCCAGGGGGCCTCATTGAAAACAGCAGCCCTGGANACACATGAAGGGCTCACGATCTCCGCGCAGCCTTGGATGGACGCCGCTTTATACAAAGAGAAATTCCCAAAGAAATCCCCTTTTGCCGCGGGAATAGTGGCCATGCACGTGGTGTTTCGTAATGATTCGAACGAAAGCATGAAAGTCAGCCTGGATCGTATCCGTTTATCGTTCCAGATTGACGAGGACCATCGACAGGAAGTGCAGGCTTTGACGCCCGCGCAGGTCGCAGACGAAGTATTGAAACCCGGTGGAAAAGACCCGTCGAAGTCGCGATCGAAGATCTCTCTTCCGGTAAGCATCCCTCATAACAATGACAAGCGTTGGACGGAACTTCAACAGCAAGCGGAAGCTGCTGGTGTTCCGGCGAACGTGATTGCTCCGCACAGCTCCGTTCAAGGGCTTTTGTATTTCGATCTTCAGGGACAATTCGATTTATTGAATGGGGCGCGCTTGTATGTGCCGGACGTCCTGGCAATGGAGAATAACCGTTCGCTGACGTATTTTGAAATTGAGTTGAACAAGTCCGGCGCGAAGTAGGCTTCCTTTTTTTTCACGCATTACAATTTTGTTCAACAGTAATTTTATGAACAGATCTCTGTTTGCGCGCACCGAAATGGTCGGCTACGATGAGATGTGCAAAATATTTCTGAATCTCACGGCCAAATGCTCAGCCTGCTCGAAGAATTAAATCCGGAACAAAGAATCGCGGCAGAAACCACGGACGGCCCTTTACTGATCCTGGCGGGCGCTGGCACCGGCAAGACCCGCGCTATCACGTTCCGCATGGCTAACTTGATTGCCAACGGCGTTCCGGCCGAAGCCATCCTGGCGGTAACTTTCACCAACAAGGCCGCCCAGGAAATGCGGACACGAGTATCGGATCTGCTGCTACGCGCGGGAGTGCCGCCGTCTTCGCCATGGCTTTCCACGTTTCATTCGTTGTGCGCGCGGCTTTTGCGACGTGAAGCAGTGAACGCAGGGCTGCCGCGCGATTTCGTGATTTACGACGACGACGATCAACTCGCCGCCGTCAAGTTGGTGATGGCGACTCTGAGGATTGATGACGATGCGCTGACTCCCAGGAATGTGCTGAGCCGCATCAGTCACGCGAAAAACCATGGAAACAGGCCGGAGTCGATTAGAGCCGAAGCCATCGACAAAAACGGTAGGCTCGTAGCCGACATTTTCGCCGCGTACGAAAAGCAATTGAAGCAAAGCGCGGCTCTGGACTTCGATGACCTGCTGCTACGAACTGTAAAGCTGCTGCGCGAATCTCCCCAGGTGCGAGGGAAGTGGCAGGCCCGCTTCCAATATATTCTGGTCGACGAGTATCAAGACACCAATCGCGTGCAATATGATTTGCTGAGGCTGCTGACCGGCCCGCAACACAATCTGTGCGTGGTGGGCGACGAGGATCAATCGATTTACCGTTGGCGCGGCGCGGACGTTTCGATTCTGCTTAGTTTTTCGCGGGATTTCGCAGACGCCAAGGTGATCAAGCTGGAGCGGAATTATCGCTCCACGCAGCAAATCCTGAACGCCGCTGGCGCGGTAGTTGCTAATAATCCCGAACGCCTGGGCAAGACACTTAGGGCCGAGAATGGCGAAGGATCGAACCTTCGTTATTACGAAGCCCGCGACGCGCAGGCCGAAGCGGAATTCGTGGCCAGCGAACTCGAACGCATCATCGGCGATGATCCCTCGCAGACGTGTGCCGTCGAATACCGCACCAATTTTCAATCGCGCGCGTTTGAGGAGGCTTTTCGGCGGCGGGGATTGCGATACAAGCTGGTAGGAGGCTTCAGTTTTTATAATCGCGCTGAAGTTAAGGATACGCTCGCGTATGTGCGGCTGGCGATGCATCCGGATGACGACGTGTCGCTGCTTCGGGTACTAAATGTTCCGCCGCGCGGCATCGGGAAAACCACTTTGGATGCTTTGCGCGAAACGGCCCGAGTGGATGGCGATTCGCTGTGGGCTGCGATTGGCAAGTTTGTTTCCGGAGCGGCGGGCGGGCGCGCGGTGACACCGTTGCGGGTATTTCAGGAGATGATCGCGAAGTTGCAATCCGCGCTACCGGAAAAAGCACCCGCGGATTTTCTTCGCACCGTTCTCGACGAAACGGGTTACATGGACATGCTAAAGGATCGCAACACGCCTGACGACGTCGCGCGCATTGAAAACCTAGAAGAACTGACGCGTGCGGTGGCCGAGAGTATGGACGCGGGTGAAACTTTTGCGGACTTTCTGGATGCCGCGGCACTGGTGAGCGACGCTGACTCCTTCGAAGGCAAGCCGGGCGTCACGTTAATTACGCTGCATAGCACCAAGGGTCTGGAGTTCGATCACGTGTTCTTGACGGGGCTTGAAGAAGGCATCTGTCCCCATAGCCGCTCGTTGAACGAAGAGAAAGGCATCGAAGAAGAGCGGCGACTTTGTTACGTAGGCATGACCCGGGCGCGGAAATCGCTAACGCTCAGCCGCGCGGTGTACCGGCGTGTTTTTGGAAATGAGCAACAGATGCGGGCGTCGATACAGTCCAGGTTTTTAACGGAAATTCCGAGCGAGTTGGTGGATACCGTTCGCGGGTCCATGTCGGAAATCGGCGAGAAGAGGCGTTACGAGCTTGATCCGGAATATTCCTACTCGTCCGAAGAGTTCTTGCAGCGCGTGCGTAGCGGGATGAAACCAGTGCCGTCATCACAGCGACGACAAAGTAGTCCTAGCTCATTCACACGACCGCCATTAAAGCGGGGAGCGGATTCCAATCCGATGCTGGGACGAAAAGTTCGGCATCCGACGTACGGTACGGGAACGGTTGTGGGCGTCGAAGGGGACGATGAAGACAGGCGTGTGTCAGTGAGTTTTCCGGGCCGCGGTACGAAAAAATTTATCGAGCGTTACGCACAACTCGAACTGGCTTAAGATTTTGCGCGACGGGCACCAGCGGCGTTGTTGCGTCTACTGCCTTAGCAAGGTACATTGAGGCGCAATCAGCCTTCCATCCTCGCCGCGAATTGGATTCACCTGGTCCAATCGCCCTGGGGAACCCAAGAGCGATTGGAGCGTGTGCGTGGCATCAGATCTTTTACGCTGCAAGAGCATCGACCAGCTGTTGTCAGATTCTGAGAATGCAGAAGTAGGATTAAAAAAATCGTTGGGCTGGGTCAGCCTCACCGCACTGGGCATCGGCGCGGTTATCGGCTCGGGAATTTTCACGGTGATCGGCACGGCGATCGCTGGGCAGCGCCTGCAAGCTTCGTCCATCCTGAACGCTCCCCTTCTGGAGTATTTGATTTACCATTCGGCTTCCTTTGGACGGCCGGGCGCTGGCCCCGCGATAGCACTGTCGTTCGTGTTGGTGGCGATTGTTTGCGGGTTTGCCTCGGTGTGTTACGCGGAACTGGCTGCGATGATTCCCATCGCAGGCAGCGCTTACACGTACACCTACGCAACCATGGGTGAACTAGTCGCATGGATCATTGGTTGGGATTTAATTCTGGAATATGCGGTCAGCAACATGGCGGTGTGCGTGGGATTTTCGGCGCACATCGTCGACCTGCTGGATTTTTTTGGCATCCATCCGAGTCCCCGCTGGATCTCCCCGGCGTACCTGCCCACCGGTTTGTCAGACTTTCAGGGCAACAGGCTGCTTGGCCCCGGCTGGCATTTTGGATTTAACTTCCCGGCATTCCTGATCGTCATGCTGCTGACCATAATTTTAATTCGCGGGATCCGCGAATCAGCCGGCGCCAACAACATCATGGTGTTGCTAAAAATTACGGCTATTTTGGTGTTTATTGCATTTGCCGCCCGCCTGGTGCATCCCGCCAATTGGCATCCGTTCGCACCCAATGGATGGCCCGGTATTTTGACGGGCGGTTCGATTGTTTTTTTTACCTATATTGGATTCGATTCGGTCTCGACCGCCGCAGAAGAATGCAAGCGGCCGCAGCGCGACTTGCCCATCGGAATTATTGCCACGCTGGTCGTTTGCACGCTGCTGTACATCGGAGTGGTAGTGGTGTTAACGGGCCTGGTGCCTTGGCAGACGCTGCTCGACGATGCCGCACCAGTGGTAAACACGTTGAAAAAGTTGCATTTCGCCGGAGTGCGGTTAGTGGTCTTGATCGGCGCACTGCTGGGCATGATTTCCTCTCTGCTGGTTTTTCAATTGGGACAAGCGCGCGTGTGGTTTGCTATGTCCCGCGATGGATTATTGCCCAGGATTTTTAGCCGGGTGCATCCGCGATTCCAAACCCCGGATTTTTCAACGTTGATGGCCGGCATCGTCGTGGGCATTCCGGCAGGCTTGCTGGATATTGGAACACTGGCGGATCTCTCCAATATCGGAACGCTTTTTGCCTTCGCTTTGGTGGCCGGAGGAGTTTTGATTCTGCGCTACCGTGAACCGGAAAGACGGCGGGCATTTCGCGCTCCGGGCGGGCCAATAGCACCGATCCTCACGATTTTGACGTGCCTGCTGCTGATGGCTGGCTTGCCTATCACCAACTGGATTCGTTTCTTTGTGTGGATGGTTATCGGACTTGTGATTTACTACAACTATGGCCGGAAGCGCAGCACCTTGCGAGCGGTAGCCCGGCCGTAAAAGAATGAGCGACACACACTGAGACTGCATACCGTCATGTCACCGGCGCACTACAGAGCAACGTTTCGTCGTACGCGGTTCATCAGCGTAGCGGTGATCTTTGTAGTGATTCCGCACAGCGCGCGTGCCTGGGGCCGCAACGGCAACAAGTTGGTTGTAAATAAAGCCATCGATACTTTACCGGCAGATATTCGTGGTTTTTTCGAGTCTAACCGCGCGCTTTTGTCTCAACACGTCACCGACCCGCTCGATACCATCGCGACCAAGGCAGCGGAACGGCACAATCACTTTTTGTACCTCGATAAGTACGGGCGCTTCCCTTTCGACGCTCTGCCGCGAAACTACAAAGCAGCAGTAAATAAATATGGAAAAACCAAGCTGCAGGCCAACGGGTTGCTGCCCTGGCAAATCGGCGTCTACAGCCAGAAACTAACCGAGGACATCAAGACCGGGCATTGGGACGAAGCCAAACTCGATGCTGCGATTCTCGCCAATTACGTCGCCGACGCCCACGACCCGTTCAATACTACCGACGACTTCGATGGTCACCTCACCGGCCAAACCGGGATCAATGAACGCTTCGGTACCACGTTGATCGACCGCTACTCGTCTTTTTTTCCGATGCGGCCGAATGATGCCGCGTACATCAGCGACCCCACTGACCATGCTTTTGAGGCTTGCCTGAGTTCGCACAGTTGGCTGGAAACAATTTTGCTAGCCGACCGAAACTCTAAACGTGGCCAAAATTCTTACAACGATGAGTACTTCGATCACTTCTATAACGCAGCGGCGGTGATTTTGATACGACAACTGTCCGATGCGGCAACGGACGTAGGGTCCTACTGGCTGACCGCCTGGATTAACGCTGGCCGCCCGCAACTTCCCCATTGAACCCGGAACTACAATTCCATTCCCTTCCCGCTGATTTTCTTGCGCTACCCCTTGCTGAGTTGCACTTGCACCTGGAGGGTTCGCTGCAACCGGAAACGGTCTGCGCGCTGGCCGCGAAATACGGAGTCCCGGCATCCACACAACAAGTTCTGCAGCATTACGCCTATCGAGATTTTCTGGAATTCATTGAAACCTTCAAGTGGGTTTCCTCCTTGCTTCGCGCTCCGGAGGACTTCGCGCGGGCGCTACACGACCTCGGCGAACAGTTGCTGGCGCAAAACGTCGTTTATTCCGAAATTACGCTCTCCGTCGGGGTCATGCTTCTGCGCCATCAATCGGCTGAAAAGAACTTCGAGGCTATCGTCCGAGCCGCCGAATCGTTTCATAGCCGCGGACTGGAACTTAATTTCGTCTTCGACGCCGTCCGCCAATTTGGAGCCGACGCAGCCATGAAGGTCGTGGAAGCCGCGGAACGATGCGGTTCAAAGTCCATCGTGGCGTTCGGAATCGGCGGCGACGAATTGAGTATCCCTGCCAAGGAATTCCGTCCCGCATACGAAAAGGCCGAAGTGATCGGCCTGCACAAACTGATGCACGCCGGTGAAGCCGGTGGCCCTGAAGAAATCCGGCAAGCCATCGAGATGCTCGGGGTCGAACGTATCGGCCACGGCATAGCTGCCGTCCGCGACCCATCGTTGATGGATTTACTGGCTCGCCGACATATCCCTCTGGAGATTTGTCCACAGAGCAATATCAGGACCGGGGCGCTAGCTAAGCAACTGGGGCTTCCTTCAGCACAAATCGAGCAGCACCCATTGCCGCAGCTATTTCGTCACGGAATTCCAGTGGTCCTCTCTACGGACGACCCGGCAATGTTTCACACCAATCTGCGATCCGAATATCAAAACGCACAGCGAATGGGATTGCAGGAAGCGGAACTAAAGCGCTTGGCGAAAATGAGCTTTGAATATGCATTCATCAACGACAACGCCAAGACCGCGCTGCAACGCCGAGGGAAAGCCACCTCCGCACTGAAATAATCTGCCGCGGCCTGCCGCACTTGCGGCCTAGACGTAAATGTTATAATCAGCAAATGAAAGCACACGTCTGGGTCATGCCAAAACGCACCGTGCTCGACCCCCAGGGGCAAACCATCCAACACGCGCTCGCCGGCTTGGGCTATGGCGAAGTCAAGGACGTCCGGCAGGGGAAGTTTTTTGTACTGGATCTCGCCGGCTGGACCCGCGAACAGGCGCAGGGCCAACTCGAGCGCATCTCNAAGGACGTCCTAACCAACCCAGTNATCGAAGAATACCGATTCGAAATTATCGACTGATTCAGAAGGCAGAGGCCCTGGAAGCTGACCCAGTATAGATAACCTCATTCGCGACACGTTGTTTTGGATTTTGTCTGCCACTTTTTAGCCGCATGTTAGCCTTGAAGTATCAACGGAGCCTCTTTTATGTGCGGTATTGTCGGGTATATCGGTCCTAAAAAAGTTGTGCCGGTCATCATCGAGGGGCTGCGGAAACTCGAATACCGCGGNTATGATTCCGCCGGCATCGCTGTAGTCACGAGGGACGGCAAGCTCGAAATCCGGCGCGCCGCAGGCAAACTCCGCAACCTCGAAGAAGCCATTTCCAAATCCCCCATCGAAGGCACCTACGGCATCGGCCACACTCGCTGGGCTACTCACGGCCGCCCGACGGAAGAAAACGCTCATCCGCACCGGGATTGCAGCGGGCAGATCGTGGTCGTTCATAACGGGATCATCGAGAATTACCTGGAATTAAAAGAGCAACTGCAGCGCGAAGGCCACAAATTCGTAACGGAAACCGACACCGAAATCGTTGCACATCTGGTAGAAAAACATACCGCCAACAACACTCCGCTCGAAGAAGCGGTTCGCAAATCTCTCAAAGAACTCCGCGGCATCTACGCTTTGGTGTTCCTGTCCGCCAAAGAACCCATGAAAATCGTGGCCGCCCGGCTCGGCCCACCTTCCGTAATCGGAAAGGGCGACGGCGAATATTTCGTAGCCAGCGATATCCCCGCGCTGCTGGAACACACTCGGGACATGTTCTTCCTGGCCGACGGCGACATCGCGGTGCTTACGCGCGACGGCGTCAGAGTCATGGATCACGACGGACGCCCCGTCGAACGCCCCACCCAGCACGTCGCGTGGGATCCCATCATGGTGGAAAAGGGCGGCTACAAGCATTTCATGCAAAAAGAGATTTTCGAGCAGCCCCGCGCTGTGCGCGACACTCTGCTGGGCAGAATTTCGCAAGACACCGGCAAAATCTTTCTGGATGAGATGAAAATCTCCGAGGAGCAGTTCCGCACCTTCGAAAATGTGCGTATCGTCGCTTGCGGAACCAGTTGGCACGCTGGTCTGGCTGCCAAATTCATGATCGAGCGTCTGGCGCGCATTCCCGTGGAAGTCGATTATGGCAGCGAGTTTCGTTATCGCGACCCCATTCTGGACTCCAGAACGTTAACGGTGTGCATCAGCCAATCCGGTGAGACGGCAGATACTCTCGCCGCGCAACGCGAAGCCAAGCTGAAGGGTTCGCCCACGGTAGCCATCTGCAACGTCATCGGATCCATGATCACCCGTGAAGCCGCGGGGACCATTCCTACCCACGCGGGCCCAGAGATCGGCGTGGCCTCGACCAAGGCCTTCACTGCACAGCTCACCGCATTATTCCTGCTGGCCGGTTACCTTGGCCAAGTCCGCGGAAAAGTCAGCTCACAATGCGCCATTAAGCTGATGCAGGAGATCACTCGCATTCCGCACAAAATGGAACGGGTACTACAAACAGATGAAAAAGGAATTTATGAAAATCTCGCGCGCCAATTATTTCGCTACAGCGACTTTCTGTACCTCGGCCGCGGCATTCATTACCCCATCGCGCTCGAAGGCGCACTGAAGCTAAAAGAAATCTCCTACATCCACGCCGAAGGCTACCCTGCCGGCGAAATGAAACATGGCCCTAACGCGCTCATCGACGAAAATCTTCCGGTAGTCGTGCTGGCCACGCGCGACGAAACCGATCCCGCGTCGATGACGCGCTACGAAAAAAGCGTGTCGAACATCCAGGAAGTGAAAGCGCGAGACGGAATCGTAATCACTATCGCGACGGAGAACGATCACCTGGCGCGCGCGGCCTCCGATCACATTATTGAATTGCCACCCGCGCCCGAGCTGCTTTCGCCGTTACTGGAAATCATTCCGCTGCAACTACTGGCCTATCACATTGCGGTGCGCCGCGGGTGCGACGTGGACCAGCCGAGAAATCTCGCGAAATCCGTAACGGTGGAGTAGATAATCTCCTTGGCAAAAACGGCCGCGATTTTCCGTTAGAATAAAAACATGGGGCAAAGACCGCTGCTGGCTATTGTTTTTCTTTGTCTGGCTTCCCTTCACATCCCGGCTCCGGCTATTTCAGCCTTCGCGCAAAGCCCCGAGAATCCAACCGCAACTCTGAAAGCCATTCGCGCCGAAGGCGCCAATCACCTGAACCAGTCTCAAGTAGTCGCGCTGTCCGGCCTCGGCGTAGGCACCGCGGTCGGAAAACAAGATTTGCAAAGTGCCGCCGATCGCCTGGTGCAAACCGGTCTTTTTTCCAATGTAAATTACGTTTTTCAGTCCAGAGAAGACGGCTTGTACCTGACTTTCAAGCTCGCCGAAGCCCCGCGAATCCCCGTTTATTTCGACAACATTCCCTGGTTTGCCGACAGCGAAATAAACGAGACGATCCGCAAAGTCTTACCTTTCTACGACGGCACACTCCCGGAGGGCGGCGCCACGGTGGACCAGGTCAGCGCCATCGTCACGAATCTGATCGCGTCACGCGGAATGCAAACGGTGGTTGAACATCAAGTCATCGCCAATCCCCTCGGCGAAGGCAGCGTGCAGGAATTCCGCATCGCCGACGTAGTGCTGCAGATTTCCAAAGTCGAATTTGGCGACCCCAAGCTGGCATCTTCAAAGGTCATCCAACAACATCTCAGCGAAATCCAGGGCAAAACTTATTCGCGTATGACCGTGGATTTATTCCTGGCCGAGCAGGTAAAACCGCTTTACCTTCAGCAGGGTTTTTTGCGCGCCAAACTCGGCCCGCCTGAAATTCGGCTGAGCGGAAATCCGAATCAGCGCTTGCCCGATCAAATTCCTGTATTCGTACCCGTAACCCCGGGCATCGCGTACAAATGGAAAGGCGCGCAGTGGAGCGGTAACGCGCTTTTGTCTGTCTTCACCCTGAGTCAGTTGCTGGGTATGAAACCCGGAGACATTGCCAATGGCATGGCTATCCAAGCCGCCCTGGAGCGCATTCAGGAAACCTATGGCCATCTAGGTTATCTCGACGCCAAAGTGGAATCTGACGCAGATTTCGACGATCAAGCGCAGACCGTCTGGTACAGGATCACGATTCACGAAGGTCGTCTCTATAAGTTCGGCAAGTTAGTGCTCACCGGAATTTCCCCCAGCGGCGAAAAGCGTTTGCGCGCGGCGTGGCCAATTTTGAGCGGAGATGTTTTCGATAAAACAAAGTTTGAAGATATCCTCTTGAAGCTGCAGGTCCACAGGGAGCAAATTTTCGTGGACTTGCCGATTCACTACGAGTCCGTTGGGCACTGGCTGCAGACCGATCCTGAAACAGGAAACGTCGACGTTCTATTGGATTTCAAGTAAGGGTTTTACAGCGCTCACTGGAGTTGTTTAGGTGACCTCTGCGATATACTGAAACTTATGGCCAGCGCCCTCGTTCGCATTCGAGAAAAGCAGCAAAGCACGCTCTCTGCAGAGCAAAAAGAGCGCGAACTGCTTACCCGATTGGCGCACTGCTCTTCCATTATCGTGGCACTATCCGGCGGTGCAGACTCCGCCTATCTGGCGTGGGCTGCGCAACACGCGTTGGGTGAGCGAGCCTTATCGATCACAGCGCTGTCGCCAAGTTTTTCTGAGTACGACCGAAGTATGGTCGAAGACTTTGTGCGCAAACTCGGGGTGCGCCACGAATTCGTGGAAACTCACGAGATGGAAAACCCGTCCTATCGCGCGAACGCCGCGGACCGCTGTTATTTTTGCAAGGATGAACTGTTCAGCGTGCTCGATCGAATCGCCATTGAGCGCAAATTCGAAGCGGTATGCTACGGCGTAAACGCCGATGACATGTTGGACTTCCGTCCCGGCCATCGCGCAGCCAAAGAACATCAGGTTCTCGCGCCGTTGCTCGACGCCGGGCTGACCAAAGCCGAAATTCGAAGCTTATCCGAGCGTGCCGGCTTGCCCACCTGGGACCGGCCCGCGTCAGCGTGCCTTTCCTCGCGACTGCCTTATGGAACAGAAGTAACTCCGGAGCGGCTGGCATTGATCGAGCGCGGCGAATCCGCGCTGCGCGACCTGGGCTTTCGTCAATTCAGGGTGCGTCTACACGACAAACTCGCGCGCATTGAAATCAGCACTGAGGAAATGCCGCTGGCGTTTTCACAACACATGGCCGCGAAAATCGCCGAGCGACTAAAAAAAGCTGGATTCACCTACGTAGCACTGGACCTGGAAGGCTATCGCCAAGGCTCATTGAACGAAACCCTCTCAAAAGCCAACCATTCCATAGCTGATCAGCACACCGGAACATAATCTCCTTTTCTTGCGTATCTAAAATAGGTACAAATAACACGCATCTGTCTGTGCCAGAGGGAAACCGTGACGGTTCATTCGCGCCTTACAACTTCGGCGGTACTCCTGGCTGCCGCTTTCGTGCTGCCAGGATGTATGACCGGTCCCGGGGTAAGCGGCTCTTTTGATCGCAACTACACCGTCAGCGGGCACACTCGCCTGGAAGTCACCGACCCATCCGGCCGAGTGAACATCACCGGAAGTGCCGATGGTCAAGTTCACATTCACGCCGAAGTGCACGCCCACAGCATGGGATTCGAAAAGCCCAGAGAGCGCCTCGACCAAACCCTTGCTGACCCAGGGATCGAGCAAAAAGGCGACACCATTCGCGTTGGCAAACGGCTTTCCAGCATGCGCAATCTTTCCATCGACTACAAAATCGAAGTGCCTCACGACACAGAGGTAAATGTCACCGCCCTCTCCGGATCGCAAAACATTCGGGACGTGCGCGGGCCGGTGACTTTGCAAGGAGCTTCTGGCTCCATCCACGTTGATCATGTTGAGCGCGACACGCGGATAAACAGCGCCAGTGGATCGATCGAGGTCAGTGATATTGGCGATGAGGTTCGCGCCTCCAGCGCTTCCGGCGAAGTCACCATTAATAACCCCAAAGGCGACGTCCGCGCCAATTCCCTGAGCGGTTCTGTTCGTGTAACGAAACCCGGGGGAAGGGTCGAAGCGGACAGCGCCAGTGGGTCAATCGATATCGCTGGGGCCAAATTCGACGTCAAAGCCCACGGGGTTTCAGGCGAACTCAAAATCCACGGTGATCCCGGCGATCATGGTTACTGGGATCTCAAAACGGTCTCGGGGTCGGTGCAGGTGTACGTTCCGTCAAACTCCAATTTTCGCTTTTCCGCCGAAGCCATCTCCGGAGAAATCCGGACGGATATTCCCATCGTCATCGAGGAACAAGGCAAACATTCTCTGCGGGCGCACATTGGAAATGGCGGCGGGCGCGTAGAAGTGCACACTGTGTCGGGAGAAATTCACGTAAGCGGCGGAAGCTAAGCCCTCATTGCATGCTTCGAACCTCTGCGATGCGGCGCAGTGCACGTTCAGCACTGTGCCCTTCACACCATTCGGCATCAAACCTGCCAGTGTCTTAGAATCGAGTCATGGCATTGTGGAAGCGTTGGTCCGTCTTCATAATTTTGTCAGCGATATTGCTGAGCCCGGTCAGCGCCATTTTGATCTCTGCACAAGATCAAAACAAACCGGCAACTTCCCCGATTCCCGAAGCCCAAAACCAAACCCAAAAGCCCAGTCCCGAGAAAAATATCTCACAACCGAAAGCCCTATCTCCCAGCGAAGAGTTGCAACAAACCATCAACGCCACCGGCAACGACCGCGCCGCTTTAGTCCGTAATCTCGAAGTCTACCTCGTGAAATATCCGGAGTCGCCGCAACGGCCGCAAATTTATCGCGCCCTGGTAGAAGCCAGCCTGCAACTTCGAGATATAACCCGCGCCGCGGACTACGCCGAGCGTATCGTGGCGCTCATGCCCGAAGACATGTCCATCACTCTAGTCGCGATTCAATTGCTGCAGCGCACTGGCGATGAGGCAGCACTCCGCCGCGCTGTCAATTATGCCGGGCGCGTTCTGACCTTCGTGGATAAAACCGCGAAGGATGACAAACCTTCCAAAATGTCTCCCGCAGAGTGGACTCTGGCTAAAGGCCGGGATCGCAGCTCGATTTTGCTGCTTCGCGGAGAACTCTATCTAAAACTAAAAGACACCGACGCAGCAAAGAAGGATTTTGCCGCCAGCTATGCTGCACTACCGAGTGCCGGCGCCGCCGAGAAATTGGGCGAATTGGCCGAGCTGAACAAAGAACTTACGGGGGCCATCAAGGAGTATGCCCGCGCCTTCGCTTTGGCCGATGGAGCCAACAACACCGTAACGCGCCGGGAAATACGCCAAAAAATTGGGAACGTGTGGCGCCTCGCGCACGGCTCCGAAGACGGTCTAGGCGAATATCTGCTGCGGAATTATGACCAGGTCGCGCAGGCCTCCGCAGCACCCGTGGTGAAGAAAAACGCATCGGCACGAGAAGTATTTGAATTCACGCTACGCAAAGCACCTGATGGAACGCCGTTTCCGCTAGCAAATACCAAAGGCGAGGTGGTGGTGGTAAGTTTCTGGGCCACCTGGTGCGGCCCGTGCCGGGCGCTCGAACCGCAATTCGAACGAGTTGCGTCGCGGTTCAGAGGAAATGACCAAATCTCTTTTCTCGAAGCCAATTGCGACGACGATGAAAGCCAAGTCGCGCCCTACCTGGAAGAAGTAAAACCGCGTGTACCGGTGGTGTTTGCGGACGGTTTGGATCACCTGTTGGGGGTCAACGATCTCCCCACCGTGGTTATCATCGATCGCCGCGGCAAAGTCGCTTACCGCGCAGAAGGTTTTGGAGGGGATGGATTCGAGCGCGACCTCATCGTGGCGGCCAGGCGCGCCCTGGGCACTACAGCTACGATCCCGCCCCCTGGGACTTCCGCTCCGTAGCTTGCGGATATTTCTCAGCCACTTCACGCGCCGCGATAATGGTGTTCACGTGGATTGCGGTGGTATCTTCAACCCGTCGCGCGTAACCCCCCGCAAGCGCGGTAGCTACCGGGATGCCGCGAGAGCGCGCCGCTTCGAAAACTTGGCGATCCCTGCTTTTTAATCCCGCCTTCGTCAGCCTAAGGCCTCCCAGTTGGTCCTCTTCATAAGGGTCAGCTCCGCCGACGTAGAAAAGCATATCTGGCTGAAATTCTTCCAGCTGCCGCTGCACCACTGGAATGAGTGCCGCTAAATATTCATCGTCGCCAATCCCATCGGCCATATTCAGGTCCACGCTCGACGGCGGCTTATGGGCCGGATAATTATTTAGCTGATGGATAGATATGGTGAAAACCGAGGAGTCGCCGCTGAAAATAGCAGCGGTGCCATTCCCATGATGCACATCGGTATCCACGATCATCGCTTTCTCGATAGCGCCATCGGCCTGCAGCCGCCGCACAGCGACGGCCACATCGTGAATGGCGCAAAATCCTTCACCGTGATTGGCGTACGCGTGGTGAAAGCCGCCGCTCAAATTGGCACCAAAGCCATCACGCAAGGCCGCTTGCGCAGCCAGAATCGTGCCGCCCGCAGCCAGCCACACGGCCTCCGCCAACTCCTTCGAGTAGGGGACTTCCAGCTTCATAATTTCGCTGGCCGTTAGCGTTCCGGTTCTCAGTTTGTGAATCCACGCCGCGGTGTGTACCCGCAGTAAGTCCGTATCCGAAGCCGGCTCCGGGCGTAGAAAGTCGCTGGCGTCGGCGATTCCGGAGCTAACCACTTTTTCAGCAATCAGACGGAATTTTTGTGAAGGAAAAACGTGCGCGCCAAGATTCAAATCATAACGGGGATGGTAAACGAGCTTAAAAGGAAGCATTTCGGCCTGCGGCGTTCAATTCTCTCGCGCAAGAATAAAATCCGGCAGGGTCATCAAAGCACGTCCATACTCGCTGTCGGAATGCCCGTTCAGGCAAGCTTTGGCACGACGGGCGTAATCATGAGCGAGTTCGCGAGCGCGTCCGAGGGCTCCGGAGTCGTGCACCAACGCGACCAACGTTTCTGGACGGACGGAATTAAATTCCTTTTCTTCGAGCACCTGGGCGACGAGTTTACGCGCATCGCGATGCCCGTTTTCCATGGCATAAATAAGGGGTAATGTGACCTTGCCCTCTTTCAGATCGCTAAGCACGGGTTTACCAAGTTGCTTTGCCGATGCGGTAAAATCCAGCAGATCGTCGACTAGTTGAAAGGCCAGACCAGCGTAGCGGCCATAATCCGCGAGGGCTTCCTCCTCNTCCCCTTCGAGCCCCNCGAGCACNGCGCCAAGGCGAGCACACCCGCTAAAGAGGCACGCGGTCTTGTANGTCGCAAGGCGCACGGCGTCGTCTTCGGTGACGTCAATGCGGCCGATTTTTTCAAGTTGAATGAGCTCGCCTTCCACCATTTTTTGGGTGAGGTCGATCAGCACATCGAGGATGCGGAAATTTCGCTCTTCCAGCGCCATCTGGAAGGACTGCATGTACAGCCAGTCGCCGGCCAAAACGCTGCGGTGATTGCCCCACCTCGAATTCGCGGACGGACGTCCGCGTCGAGTATTTGCGCTGTCGATTACATCGTCGTGAATCAGAGTAGCGCTGTGGAGCAGCTCAACTACGGCCGCCAGGCGAATCGCACCGGAACTGTATGCGCCCGCATAGCGATTGCAGAGAAGTAACAACGCCGGGCGCAAACGTTTGCCACCGCCACCCAGAAGATAGCTGGTTATTTCCGAAACTGGTTCGAACGCGGTGGCACTTTGCCGTGAAAGTTCTTCTTCAACGAGGACGAGATCGTCGCGTACTAGATCGAAGATCTCCTTAGCCGTTAGCAGCGCGATGGGAATCCTCCTGGCACCGCTCGAATCATGCGGCCGAACCATAATCGCCGTCGCATCAAGATGTAGCGGCCGGAGACTCTGGCGGCCGGACAAGATGGAAGAAACGCCGAAAATTTGCAGCCGTGGAGGCGGCGAGTTCTTCCGGCGACAAGTTTCTCACATTCGCAAGCGTCCGCGCTACTTCCGCGACATAGGCNGGCTCATTTCGTTTGCCGCGGTACGGTTGAGGAGCGAGGAAGGGAGAGTCGGTTTCGATCAGGATGCGGTCAAGAGGGAGTTCTTTGGCGACGTCGCGGATGTTCTGAGTCTTCGGATAAGTGGAGTTGCCGGCGAAGGAAATCAGGAAGCCCGCATCGAGTCCGCGACGGGCTTCCTGAATCGTGCCGGTGAAACAATGCAGGATGCCGCCGATTCCTGTGGGTCGCCACACCTCCTCGATGAGCGCGAGGCAATCGGGCCAGGCGTCGCGACAGTGAATGATGATGGGGAGTTTGGCGTCGCGAGCGAGCGCCATTTGGTCACGGAATACCTGGTGCTGGATGTCGCGTGGAGAGTGATCGTAGAAATAATCCAGTCCAATTTCACCCCACGCGATTACTTTTGGATGTCTTGCAAGCTTCGCGAGCTCTTCGAGGTGTTGGGCTGTGACTTGCTTCGCTTCGTGCGGATGGACCCCGATGCTGGCGTATATCCAGTCATATTGATCCGCGTATGGCAGCGCGGAATCTAATTTTTCCGGTCCTGGTCCAGTGCCAACCGCGAGCAGAGCCGAGACTCCCGCTGCGCGGGCTCTTTCCAGCATGGCTTCGCGATCATCCGCGAACTGGGGAAAATCGATATGGGCATGGGAGTCGACAAGTTCCATTCGCAAGGGATGCTACTTGAGGCGGGCTCCAACTTCCACATCTTCGAGGAAGCCCGCCAGGACCGGTCTTCCTTCCGGGCCGACACTCGCGGCGACGATCATGCCGTTGGATTCGACGCCGCGCAGTTTGCGGGGGGCAAGATTCGTAACCACCGCCACCTTGCGGCCGATCAACTTCTCCGGCTCATAAAATTGGGCGATGCCGGCACAAATTTGGCGCACTTCCGTGCCGATATCGACGGTGAGTTTCAACAATTTGTCCGCGCCCGCGATGCGTTCGGCGGTTTGAATTTGCCCTACGCGCATCTCGACCTTGGCGAAGTCTTCAATACCGATTTTTTCCGTGGGTGCGGGCGCCGCGGCTGAAGCAGCAGCGGGCGCACTTGCAGGTGCATTTCCAGGCGTGGCTGACGCCGGCGCAGCGGCCGGTTTCTGTGACTGATTTTCCATGGCTTCGATCCTCTCCATTGCTTCTGTTTTTTCGACGCGTGGAAACAAGGCTTGAAATTCTCCGAGCTTGATGCCGGGCAAAAGTTGGCCCCAGCGCAGGTTGTCTAATTCCAGTGAGGCTAAATTTCCAGTTTGGCCTAGAAGCTTCCAGACCTTCGCGGTGCTTTCAGGCAGAACTGGATGTGCCAGCGCTGTTACGATGCGCAAGACCTCGGCGGTCACCCACAGAATTGTTCCGCGGCGTTGCTGGTCGGCGTCGGAAGCGCCCAGACTCCAAGGTTGCTCGGTGGTGAGATATTTATCGGCCGCGGCGATGATGGACCAGACCAACTCGAGCGCGCGTGAAAATTCGAATCTATCGTAGTGTTCAAGGACCTCGCTGATGGAGGTTTGCGCGACTTTGGCGAGCTCCTGGTCTTGCCGCTGGAGCTCAGCGGTCTTGGGGATTTTTCCGCCAAAACTGCGATCGATCATGGCCGCGGTGCGGCTGGCAAGATTACCTAAGCCGTTGGCCAGATCGCTGTTATACCGAGCGATTAGCGCTTCGCGACCAAAGCCGCCGTCTCCACCGAAAACAATTTCGCGCAGCAGGAAGTAGCGCAAAGCGTCTACACCCAAGACGCTCACGATGGGCTGCGCGGATTGAATGTTGCCGCGCGATTTGGACATTTTCTCGTCCTGGAACAAGAGATGGCCGTGAGCGAAAATCTTCATAGGCAGATCCAAGCCGGCAGCCATCAGGAAGGCAGGCCAGTACACCGCGTGGAAACGGATGATTTCCTTACCGATCAGATGCACATCAGCTGGCCAATAACGAGCAAACTCATCTTTCCTGATGGGGTAGCCTACGGCNGTGAGGTAATTCGTCAGTGCGTCGGACCATACGTAGAACACGTGCTTTTCGTCGCCCTGCCAGGGGATTCCCCACTTTAGCGTGGTGCGGCTGATGGAAAGATCGCGCAAACCACCGCGGACGAAGGAAATTACCTCGTTGCGGCGGGCTTCCGGTTGGATGAACTCCGGATGTTGTTCGTAATAATTCAGGAGTGGCTTTTCAAATTTTGAAAGCTGGAAGAAGTAATTTTCTTCCTTAACGCGTTCCGTGACACGTCCGCATTCCGGACAAGTCGCCCCGGGCATGGAGTCATCAATGTACATTTCGTCGGAGACGCAATAATTCCCTTCGTAGTGGCCTTTGTAAACGTAGCCGTTGTTTTGGATCTCACGAAAGAGGTGCTGAACGGCATGGGCGTGTCGGGTTTCGGTGGTTCGGATGAAGCGGTCGACCCGCAGGCCCAATTCTTTCCAGAGGTCGCGATACTCAGCAGACACGCGATCGACGAAATCAATTGGCGATTCGTTGTTATTTTTCGCGGACCGCTCGACTTTTTGGCCGTGTTCGTCGGTGCCGGTCAGGAAAAGCACGTCGAAACCGCGCATCTGTTTGTAGCGCGCGATCGCATCCGCAGCGATGGTGGTGTACGTGTGCCCGAGATGGGGCCGCGCGTTTACGTAGTAAATCGGAGTGGTGATGTAATACTTGGGTTTTTCGGACGCCATTTCCTCTATTTTGACCTAATTGTTCCGCATACAGCTGCGCTGAATTTATTGCACGCTGGTTCGGTTGCCGGGCAACACGCTTCCAAGCTATTGACGCTTAAAACTGAGCTAGCTCTTTCCGCTATTTTCGTACGAGCGTAAGGCTTCGCTGATCACCTGTTGCAACGGAACTTGTTTTTCGACGGCAAGTTTGCGGCAATCATCATACTCTGGTGTGACGTGCAGAATGTGCCCGTTCGAACGTGAAAGTTTGATGCGCACCGAGCCATAACTGGTAGAAACGTTCACCCATTCCCGAGGCAAGGCCCTGCGTTGCGCGCGATGGGTGCGCACACCGAAGGTAGTGGTCTCGGCGAAAATAAGCGACATCATCTTGTCGGTGTCTTCCGGCCGGCACAAAATCGTCAGCAACGTGCCCGGGCGGCTCTTTTTCATTTGCAGGGCGGTGGTATAAACATCCAGCGCGCCAGCCGATAATGCTTTTTCCAGGACGTAACCGTAGATTTGCGGATTCATATCGTCGAGGTTGGCTTCGATGATGGAAATTTCTTCATCGCTCGCAGACGATACCTTGTCCGCGGAATCACCAATCATTAAGCGCACAACGTTGGGCTGCCCTTCAAGGTCAGCCGTTCCGGCGCCGTAGCCGATGGCAGAAACGGTCATGGGCGGCTGCGGCCCAAAAAAATCGCAAAGTGTGGCAACAATGGCCGCCCCAGTGGGGGTGACCAGCTCACGTTGTACCCCATTCGAGAAGGTCGGCGCGCCTTGCAGCAACCTGGCTGTCGCGGGCGCGGGTACGGGCAACACGCCGTGAGCCATTTTTGCCGTGCCGCCGCCTACATTTAGCGGCGAACATGCAAAGCGCGCAATGCCCAGCGCGTGAAAACCTATACAGGATCCAACGATGTCGACAATTGCGTCGACGGCACCAACTTCATGGAAATGAACTTTTTCGATGGGCGCGTCGTGCACGTGCGCTTCGGCCTCGCCAAGTTTTTGAAAAATACAGGAAGCACGTTCTCGAACTGGAGGAGTGAGTTGCGAATTCTTCAAAATTTCAAGGATGGTGGCAAGCGAACGATGCTTTTGCTGATCTTCGGTCTTGACGCACACGTAGGTGGCGGCCATGCCGTTTTTCCAGACTTTTTCAGCGGTCAGCGTCCAACCCGGAACTTGCAGGGATTTTAATTCCGAACGCAGCAAGTCGGCCGAACAGCCGGCGTCGATAAGCGCCCCGAGGGTCATGTCGCCGCTGATACCCGAAAAACAGTCAAAATAAGCAAGTTTCATGGGGTCTTTCGTCGCACGAGAAGATCCTGCACGGCAAATGAAGTGCGGAAGCGGCTAGTTGATAGTAGCCACGGCGCTAAAAGGTGTCAAACACTGGCCATTTATGACACTAGCGGAATTCGAGCACCATGTGTTCTTCGTGGTGGTGCTCGGTGCCAATTTTTATTCCTTTCGGCTCGACACCAATAGAACGGAATCCGAGGGATTGATACAGCTTTCGTGGAGCGGGCTGGTCGACCGCTACCGTTAGCAGAACCATTTCCAAGCCGGGGATGGCCTTGGCGCGCCGAATAGCTTCGGCCATCAAAGACTTGGCGACCCCGCGACCTCTCGCCTCCGGCTTGACGAAGACACCCCAGATCCAGCCCTTGTGGCTTCGCTTGATTGACTTCTCCTGGTAGAAACCAGCCATTCCGAGCGGGGTTTGCTGTTCGAAAGCACCGACAATAAAGGTCGCCGCGTTGTTCGCGCGCAGGCGCGATGCGTACTCATCAACCGAAATGGCCCGTAGTTCCTCGGGCGACTCGACGAAGGACCACGGATCGGTCTCAAGCGCCAGCATGCGCAAATTCCAAAGTGTTTGGGCATCCTGCTCAGTAAATAATCTGATCTCCACGAGGCTCCTCTTAACTGCCGTGCAAACAGAATATCAGTGCGCCTCGGAAACTTGACATCGTCCCGTCAGAAACAGGAGACTCTTCCGCGACATCTGTTGAAATTCACTGATTGCCGATTGCCATTGGAAAGAGGAGGGGTGAATGAGGCCGAACTATGTGGCAGTGTTTGTGGCTGCGCTGGCTTATTGGTTGCTCGGCGCGGTGTGGTACTCAGTGCTGTTCAACAAACCCTGGATGGCACTTGAACATGTCACCCCGGAGCAGATGAGCGGTGCGAATCCCGTCATGCCATACATCATCGCGTTTATTCTGAATCTAGTTATGGCATTTGTATTGGCGCAACTGTGCGCCTGGCGAAATGCCAATACCGCTGCGCGTGGCGCGGCGCTGGGTATACTTATATGGATCGGATTTGTGGGCCCCGCGGCATACACCACATACATGTTTGAAATGCGGCCTAAAGAGTTATTTGCCATCAATGAGTTCTATGTGTTGGTGGGGTTGTGCTTGATGGGCGCCATCCTGGGCGCGTGGACCGGGAAAAAAGCCGCATAAATTTCGTCGCGAGTACGAAAAACCTAATTCATATTTCGTTCGCCGTGTTAGTTCTAGATAGTGAAGTTCATTCAGGGGACTGAGGAAACGTGTATCTGAAGTTGACAAAGCGATTCCGCGATGCATTAGGTGCGCACATACGCGAGAAGTATGGCTTGGATATCGGAATCGTTACGGAACGACCGCCAAAAATCGAAATGGGCGAGGCGGCTTCTCCGGTTAGTTTTGAATTGGCAAAACGGCTGAAGCGCGCGCCTCGGCAGATCGCGCAAGAAATCGCGGCGAATCTCGCGTCCATCCCAGGGATTGCAAAAATTGAAGTTGCGGGTGCTGGCTATCTGAATGTGTATTTTGACCGCGCCAACTTCTTGCGAGAAGTTCAACGCGAGGCAGGCGCCGCCACAGCGTCTGATGATGCCGGCAAAATTATCGTTGAGCACACCAGCATTAACCCCAATAAGGCGGCGCACATCGGGCATGTGCGAAACGCAGTGCTGGGCGACACCATCGCGCGGGTGCTGCGGCACACTAGCGCCGCAGTGCAAGTGCAAAACTACATCGACAACACTGGTGTGCAGGTCGCCGACGTGGTCATCGGATTTGTGCACATGGAAAAGAAGAACCTGGCGCAGGTACGCGAGCTGGCATCGCAGCCGAAATTCGATTACCTATGCTGGGAAGTGTACGCGCGGGCCGCTCATTTCCTGGCCGAAGATAAAACTCGTGCAGCGGCGCTTCGCGGAGAAACGCTGAAGGCCATCGAAGCAGGTCACGGCGAAATCGCCGAGATGGGCGCCGTAATTGCGAATGCCATCGTCAGTCTCCATTTGCAAACCATGGCCCGCCTGGGAATCTTCTACGAACTGCTGGCGCGCGAGAGCGAAATTTTGCATTTGCATTTCTGGGATGCGGCGTTTGAACAGTTAAAGGCAGCGGGGGCGATTCAACTGGCGACCAGCGGAAAGATGGCCGGTTGCTGGATCATGCCCGCAAAAGAAAAAGCCGGCGCGGAAAAAGAGAATGCGGGTCCCGACACGAACGACCGCACAGCCTCCGATGAAGATGCCAACAACCAGGACAAGATTATTGTGCGTTCGAATGGGACAGTGACATATGTAGGGAAAGATATCGCTTATCAGTTATGGAAATTTGGGTTGCTGGGCAAGGATTTTTTCTACGCTAAGTGGCCCAATGCGCCTGGCTCACATACTTTGTGGAGTACCGCGAGCGCAGATGGCGATCCGTCAGCGCCAAATTTTGGGGCTCCTGCGACGACCGTCTATAACGTGATCGATTCGCGGCAAGCGTATTTGCAAGATGTCGTATCGGAAGGGCTGCGCGCGCTGGGTCACAATAAAGAAGCGGATCATTCTATTCATTTTGCGTATGAAATTGTGGCCTTGACTCCGCGGTGCGCAGCGGAGATGGGTTACGAGCTTTCACCCGACGAAACCAAGAAACCTTACGTGGAAGTGAGCGGCCGTAAGGGGTTTGGGGTGAAGGCGGACGACCTACTTGACAAGCTGGAAGCTGCGACGTTGAGCGAAGTGCAGCAGCGGCACGCCGATATGGACAGTGAAACGCAACGACAAACCGCGCACAAGATTGCCGTAGGGGCTTTGCGATTCTTCCTTTTGAAATTTACGCGTAACGCGACTATTGCATTTGATTTTAAGGATGCGTTGAGCTTCGAAGGAGAGACTGGCCCCTATTGCCAGTATGCGGTGGTGCGAATACGTGGCATTCGTCGCAAGGGGATGGAGGCGGGCGCGACACAGGCGGAAGTTACGCAGGAAACGGTANCAGCATTATTTTCCGGATCGGAAGGCAACGGCTTGTGGGAATTGGTGGTGCTCGCCGGCTCGCTTGACATGGCCGTTGAAGCAGCAATTAAAGGACAGGAGCCGGCTTTCGTCGCGAAGTTTGCGTTTCAATTGGCGCAGGCGTTTAACCTGTTTTACCACCGCCATCACATTTTGTCGGAAACCGATGAGCAGAAACGGGCGTTCCTGCTACGGCTAACAGAATTGGTCGAGACGCAACTTGTGACGGCGCTGGATTTATTGGGGATCGAGGCGCCAGAAAAGATGTAGCTTTCTAAGCGTCCCTGGTAAATTAGGAAACGCGCAAAAAATCGCCTGGAGAAATTTAGAAACCGCGCCCCGAAAAGTACAGGGCTGCGGGCTGCGTTGCGCTCCCACTAGTAAGTCATCAACATGTGGACCAGAGTACGCACGGCGGTTCCCGTCGCGCCCTTGGCCATCCATGGTTTTTGGTCGTCATTCCATGCTGTGCCTGCAATATCGAGATGAATCCAAGGGGTATCGCCAGTGAATTCCTTGATGAACATGGCGCCGGTGATGGCCCCGCCGCCTTTCCCGCTGCCAATATTTTGAATATCGCCGACACTGCCCTTGATGAATTCGCGGTAGTCGTCGTCGATGGGCATTTGCCACATTTTCTCGCCCGCCGCTTTAGAACTGGCCAGAAGTCTGTCTGTGAAAGCCTGGTCGGAGCCAAATACGCCGGCGTTGACGTTGGATAGCGCAACCACGATGGCGCCCGTCAAGGTCGCAGCGTCGATTAAATGAGTGGCCCCCAGCTGCTTGGCAAAGGTAATACCGTCGGCCAGGATAAGCCGGCCTTCTGCATCGGTATTCAAGACCTCGATGGTTTTGCCGGACATGGCGGTTTGGATATCGCCGGGCTTCTGGGCTTTTCCGCCGACCATGTTTTCGGTGGAGGGTACCACGCAAATTACCTTTACGTTTGGTTTCAGGGAGGCTATGGCGCGCATAACTCCGAGCATGGCTCCCCCTCCAGCCATGTCGTATTTCATTTTTTCCATGCCATCGGCGGGCTTGATGGAGATGCCGCCAGTATCAAAGGTTACGGCCTTACCAATTAAACCAATCACGGGCAGATCGGGTTTTACGTTTGCAGGCACATAGGTGAGTACCACGACCCGCGGTGGCTCAGGGCCACCCTGCGCAACGCTGAGCAGCGCGCCCATTTTTAAGTCGGCAATCTTCTGCTCGTCCAGAATTTCGACCGCCAGGCCAGCTTCCCTGCCCATGGCCTCGGCTTTTTCAGCGAGGATTCTGGGGGTCAGTTTGTTGGCGGGCTCGTTGACGAGGTCGCGAGTAAAATTTTGCGCTTCGCCGATGGTTCGACCCTTGGCCAAACCTTTTTCTCCGACGGACTTTTGCGCATCGGAGTAGCCAGTCAGCAATACCGTTTCAATGGATTTATCGGTCTTCTTGTCGGTCTTGTATTTGTCCGATTCAAAATTGGCGATGATCACAGCTTCGGCAACGGCCTGTGCAAATTCCTCGGTTCGGTCCTTATCAGGCGCCAGAATCGCGAGCTTCTTTATGGATCGCCCTTTTAGATAACGGAGGGCGGCGCCAGTTACTTTGCGCGCCGCAGCTCCGTTGAATTGTTCGCGCTTGCCGGCGCCGATCAGCAGCAAGCGCGAAGCCTTCAGCCCCTGAGGCGAATGAATCAAGGTGAACTCCAGCATTTTGCCTGACACTTCCCCGCCCTTTACG
>JGI12053J15887_10000129_pt1 | contig 24832 bp, 25 predicted proteins | sample MedBloCAOM1_O3_FD_15887 | JGI IMG/M metagenome (IMG submission 15887)
GCCCCGTCGGCGCGCAAGCCCGCTGCGAAGAAGAAGCCGGCCACGGCTGCCGTGCGCAAGCCGTCGCCGTCAGCGACCGCATCGGCAGCGCCGCCGTCGGCAACCGCGTCGGCGGCATCTCCGCCCGCGCCGGCACCGGCCGCTGCGCCCGCCCCCGCCGCGTCCGCCGAGCCGGCAGCGTCCGCGACCAACTATCCTTGGCCGTCGCGATAGCGACGGCTCCCGGTTCGTAGCAACCGGCGACGACGACCGGCGGCGCCCAGCCCACGGCGGGGCGCTGGGATGCACTGGCCGATGTCCGTCAGAATCCCCATATAGAGAGCGGCGGAGAAGGCCTCCGCCGCTTTTGTTTGTCGTTCCCGGCGCTGATCCCTATGATGCGCGGCCCCGGGACGAGGGGTTGCAGGCTGTATCGGACCCGTAGCGATGGCTTACGACGCGCCCACTCTTGCATTCGATCGCCTCGGGCATGGGACCGCCCCTGCCCTCGTCGATCCGTTCGGGCGCGAGATCACCTATCTGCGCGTCTCGGTCACCGATCGCTGTGATTTTCGCTGCGTCTATTGCATGTCGGAGAACATGGCATTCCTGCCCAAGGCCGACCTGCTCTCGCTCGAAGAGCTGGACCGCCTGTGCAGCGCTTTCATCACGCGGGGCGTGCGCAAACTGAGACTCACCGGTGGGGAGCCGCTGGTCCGGCGTGGGATCATGACGCTTTTCGCCTCGCTTTCGCGCCACCTTGCGGCCGGCGCGCTCGACGAACTCACCTTGACCACCAACGGCTCGCAATTACCGAAATATGCCGCCGAACTGGCTGCTCATGGCGTGCGGCGCATCAACGTCTCGCTCGACACCCTCGACCCCGACAAGTTCCGCGCGATCACGCGTTGGGGAGAGCTCGACAAGGTTCTGGCCGGAATCGACGCCGCGCAAGCGGCAGGTCTCAAGGTCAAGATCAATGCCGTCGCGCTCAAGGGCGTGAACGAGGACGAGTTCCCTGCCCTGCTGGAATGGGCGCATGGCCGCGGCATGGAACTGACCTTCATCGAAGTGATGCCGCTCGGCGATGTGGGAGAAGGCCGCCTCGACCAATACATCCCGTTGTCGATCGTGCGCGCGGGTTTGGGCGAACGCTTCACGCTCACGGACATCGACTATCGCACCGGCGGGCCGGCGCGTTACGTCAATGTCGCGGAGACCGGCGGCCGGCTCGGCTTCATCACGCCGCTGACTCATAATTTCTGCGAATCGTGCAACCGGGTACGGGTGACCTGCACGGGCACCCTCTATATGTGCCTCGGCCAAGAAGACGCCGCGGACCTGCGTACCCCCCTGCGCGCCTCGGAGGGAAACGACTTGCTCGATGCCGCGATCGAGGAAGCGATCTCACGCAAGCCCAAGGGCCACGATTTCGTTATCGACCGGCGCCATCAGCGTCCGGCGCTGTCCCGGCACATGAGCGTGACGGGGGGCTAGGCCGGGGACAGCCGACTGAGGACGAAAGACGAAATAGCGTTCTCTTTGTGCTCGCCCCGCCGTTCCTCCGCATTTATCCATCGTCTGTCGTCCTCCTTCGTCGTGCGTTTTACCAATTGACGTCCGCACGGGTGTCTAGGAAGGTTCCCCTACCCGGCAGCAAAGCAAGCCAGGGGCAACGCTCGGGGTGATAACTGGGCGATCGCGGGGTCCCCATCGCGGGGACGATTTGCATGGGGAACGGTCGGTGCAGGGTTTGCTCAAGCTGAGCCGGGCCATCGACTATGTGAACGACCAGTTCGGCGTGGTCGCAAACTGGCTTGTGCTCCTTGCCTGCCTGATCAGCGCCGGCAATGCGGCCAGCCGCTATCTGTTCAGCGCAAGCTCCAACGCCTGGCTCGAAGTGCAGTGGTACATGTTCGCGGGCATGGTGCTGCTGGGTGGTCCCTACACGCTCAAGGTCAACGAGCATGTGCGCGTCGACCTGTTCTACTCGGCGGTGTCGGAGCGGGTCCGTATCTGGATCGACATTATCGGCTGCCTGCTTTTCCTGCTCCCCATCTGCATCATCCTCATCTACTTCACATGGCCGTGGTTCGTGGAATCCTGGCGCATCGATGAGACCTCGTCGAACGCCGGCGGCCTGATCCGCTGGCCGGTCAAGCTCATCCTGCCCCTCGGATTCGCGCTGATGGCGCTGCAGGGCATCTCCGAGCTTATCAAGCGCATCGAGGCGCTCATCCATCATCACCGGCTGCAGTACGAGTACGAGAAGCCGCTGCAATGATCGAGTTCGTTCGGCAGAATATGGCGCCCCTGATGTTCGGAGGGCTCGTCGTCTTCATGCTGATCGGCTATCCCGCGGCGTTTTCGCTCGCCGCGGTCGGCCTGTTCTTCGGCTTCATCGGGATTGAGCTCGGTCTCATTCGTCCCGATTTCCTCGGCAATCTTACCTATCAACTGTACGGGATCGTCTCCAACGACCTGCTGCTTGCCATCCCGTTCTTCACGTTCATGGGGGCGATCCTCGAGCGCTGCGGGCTCGCCGAGGATTTGCTCGACTCGATCGGGCAATTGTTCGGCTCGGTGCGCGGCGGGTTGTCATATGCGGTGATCTTCGTCGGCGCCATTCTCGGCGCGATCACCGGTACGGTCGCCGCATCCGTCATCGCCATGGGCGTGATCTCAGTGCCGGTNATGATGCGCTACGGCTATTCGACCCGCCACACGATGGGAGTCATCGCGGCGTCCGGCACTATTACCCAGCTGATTCCGCCCTCGCTGGTTCTGATCGTGCTGGCCGATCAGCTCGGCCGCTCGGTCGGAGACATGTATGCCGGCGCCATCGGCCCAAGCCTGATCCAGATTGGGCTGTTCTGCGGCTGGGTTTTCATCGTCAGCTATTTCTGGCCGGAGCAGGTACCCCCGCTGCCGCCGGAAGCCCGCACGCTCAAGGGCTGGGCGCTGTGGAAGAAGTGCCTGCGCGGCATCATCCCGTCGCTCGGACTGATCTTCCTCGTGCTCGGCACCATCTTCGTGGGCCTCGCGACTCCGACCGAGGCGGGCGCGCTCGGCGCGGTGGGCGCGCTTATACTCGCCGCCGCCAATCGCACCCTCACCTGGCCGCTCGTCTACCAGGGCATGTCGACGACCATGCGCATCACCGCCATGGTCGTCTATATCCTGATCGGCGCGCGCACCTTCAGCCTGGTGTTCCAGGGCGTCGGCGGGAAGGAATGGATCGAACACCTCCTGATTTCGCTTCCCGGCGGGCAGATCGGGTTTTTGGTTTTCGCAAATATCTTCATCTTCGTGATCGCGTTCTTTCTCGATTTCTTCGAGATCGCGTTCATCATCATTCCGCTTCTTGCGCCGGCGGCCGACAAGCTGGGCATCGACCTGATCTGGTTCGGCGTCCTCATCTGCGCGAACATCCAGACGAGCTTCATGCACCCGCCGTTCGGCTTTGCATTGTTCTATTTGCGCAGCATCGCGCCGCCCTCGGTGAAAACCACGGAGATCTATTGGGGGGCGATACCCTGGGTCGTGCTGCAGGTCATTCTCGTCGTCATCGTGATCTTCTGGCCTGGCTCGGTGACCTATTGGATCAGCCGCGGCACCGGCATCGACCCATCCAAGATCAACATCGAAATCCCACAGCCCGACGCGCCGCCACCGCTTGACCTCGGCGACGCGCCGAAAAGGCCGTGAACGCGGACCCGGTCAGGGCGCGAAGAAAGGCGTGAGCAATGTCCGCTTCGGAGCGGCACAACCCGGACCTGGGATGAGGTCCGAGTTGAGTCCGCACGGCGCCAGCAGCGGACATCCGACTGTTATTCCGGCAGCCCTGCTCTTCGCAGGCCGTCCACGAAGGTCGCGAGATCTTCCGGCCGGTGGATCGGAAGCCAATCCTTGAGATTGGAGACGCGCAGTGCAGGGTCGAGCCGACGCAAATGTTGCATCGCCTGCCGTGCCTCGTTCATCCGTCCGCCAAGCGCGTGGCTCGCCGCGATGATGCTCACCACCATCAGGAAGCTCGGCAAGTCGCTGAATGCCCTTTCCGCCCACGACGACGCCGTGTCAAAGCGCCTTGCGAACAAATGCGCCACCGCCATTCCCGCCTGCATGCGATACATTTCAGGGTCGAGGGGGCTCAAACGCATGGCGCGCGCGAAGTGCTCGATCGCGCCGTCCGGTTCACCATGCCAGACGCGCAGGAACCCGCTGAGGAACCAGGCCGCCGCGAGATTCGGATTGAGCACAAGCGCTCTGTCGAGCAATGCAATGCCGCCATCAAGATCACCGCCGAGATGGCTGAGCGCATGGCCGGCTCGCGTGAGCGCGACCGCATCGTCCCTCCCCAGCTCGACCGCCCGGCGGGCCAATCGAGCACCCTCGGCCACCTCCTGAGAGGAGTCGGTCATCCAGCCGTTGACCTTGCGCCAGAAATGACACCACGCCGCCATCGCGTAGGCGGGCGCGAAATCGTGATCGAGCTCGATTGCCTTGGCAAACAGCGGCAGCGCCTGGTCAATGGCCTCCCTGCTTCCCCGATGCAGGTTGGCCATTCCATGCAGATAATAATCGTATGCGCTGAGGCTTTCGGTCGGCTTGCGCCTCGCGCGTTCGATCTCGGCGCGCTCCAACTGCGGCGCAATCGCGCCGACCACGCTCTCGGTCATCTGATCCTGCAGCTCGAAGATGTCGTCGAGGGAGCCTTCGAAGCGCTCGGCCCAGATATGTGCCCCGCTCGTCGCATCGACGAGTTGCCCAGTGATGCGCACACGGTTCGCGGCCTTGCGCACGCTTCCTTCCAGCACGTAGCGCACGCCCAACTCGCGGCCCACCTGCTTCACGTCCACCGCCCGTCCTTTGTAGGTGAAGCTCGAATTGCGCGCGATGACGAACAGCCAGCGCATGCGCGACAACGCCGTGATGACGTCCTCCACTACGCCGTCGGCGAAATATTCCTGCTCGGGGTCGCCGCTCATGTTCTGGAACGGCAGCACGGCGATGGACGGTTTGTCGGGAAGGAGCAGAATCTGCGCAGGAGCCTCATTCGACGCGGCGGGCCCGGCCGCAATGGGCCCGAGGCTCTGCGGGAATTGTGCTTCCGTGACCCCGCCAACGAACCGGAAGCCTTTACGGGGGACCGTCCGGATCAGGCGCTGTTCCTCGCCGTTGTCTCCGATGGCCTTGCGGACCGCGTTGATGTGGCTGGTCAGGGTCGATTCCGAGACGATGCGCCCGCCCCACACCGTGTCGAGGAGTTCGTCCTTGGTGACAACGTGCTCGCGGTTCCGCACCAGATGAAGCAGGAGGTCGAAGACCTGGGGCCCGATCGGGATGGCCTCGGAACCCCGGGTCAACTCTCGCCGGTCAGGGTCGAGCACATAGCCTTCGAACACGAACTGCACGGTGACGCTCCACGAACTCGTGCGCATGCAACCGGGCGACTGGACTGATCCTTGGTCACGCTGAGATAGCACGCTGACTATCGCCCGGCAGGACGCGCCGGGCGGTCGCTCATGAGCATGACCATGCAGCAATCTCGATCGTTTGGACAAGTATCCAAGGGAAATTCAAGGGTGCTTGAAGGTCGCCGCAAGGCCTTCCGGCCCGCCTGCGGGCATTCTCCCCTCAGCCGATCGCAACGGATGCGGGCGCCAGAGATCACAGGAGAAGGACATGAAAATCATCGTAATTGGAGGCAGCGGCCTCATCGGGACGAAGGTGGTGAACAGGCTTCGTGAGCGCGGCCATGACGTGGTTGCGGCCTCGCCCGCGTCAGGCGTCAACACCATCACCGGCGAGGGGCTGGCGGAAGCGCTCTCGGGTGCTCAGGTCGTCGTCGATGTGGCGAACTCGCCCTCGTTCGAGGACCGGGCTGTTCTGGAATTCTTCGAAACGTCGGGTCGAAACCTTCTGGCCGCCGAAGCAGCCGCCGGCGTACGGCATCACGTTGCGCTCTCGGTGGTCGGCACCGACCGCCTCCCGGACAGCGGCTACCTCCGCGCGAAGCTGGCCCAGGAGAACCTGATCAAGGCTTCCAAAGTCCCCTATACGATCGTCCGCTCGACGCAGTTCTTCGAATTCGCGGGTGGGATCGCCCAATCGGCGACCGTCGGACAAACCGTTCGCCTGTCACCCGCCCTTTTGCAGCCCATCATGTCCGACGATGTGGCCGGTGCAATGGCCGACGCCGCGCTCGGCACGCCGTTGAACGGCACGATCGAGATCGCCGGGCCCGAACGGATTCCCCTCGACGAAATCGTCCGCCGTTATCTGCACGCGACCAAGGATCCCCGCAAGGTGATCGCCGACACGCACGCCACCTACTTCGGCACCGTGTTGAACGATAAATCGCTCACCCCCGGCGACAACCCGCGCATCGGCGTAACGCGCTTCGAGGACTGGCTCAGCCGATCATCGGCGCCGCAATAGGCCCCCGCCAGCATTACGGCAGGTCAAAGCCTCGGAGCCGGTCAGGCCTCGCGTCCATCTCGTCGCAGAGATCAACGACCGATGGACGCGCGTGTTCGCCAAAGGGCATTCCGCGCGCACGGTCGAACGTGCAACTCGTCCATATCGGAAAGCTGCAGACCATGAACACTACACGAGTCAATTCCGCCATCTCGGTCGGGGTATTCGCAATGGTGGCGTTCAACGGGATATTTCTCGCCGCAAACGGACTCTTCATGCTCGTCGCTCCAGCGGTCTGGTATGAATTCGTGCCAGGCGTGACCGATACGGGCTTCTTCAATCAGCACTTCGTTCGCGACATTGGGATCGTGCAGCTCTTCCTCGGCATGGCGTTCGGAATCGGCATGATCCGACCGCAGCACCGCGTTGAGCTATGGGCCGTGGCGACGGCGTGGCTCAGCGCGCACGCCGTTTTCCACCTTTGGGAAGTCGCGGTCGGCATCTGCTCTCCATCAGCAATCCTCCGTGATTTTCCCGCTGTCAGCCTGCCGGCGATCCTAGGAGCGGTGCTTACCCTCTGGGCAATCGGTTGCCGACGCGCTCAAAGAGCCGCATGCGCCTGAGGTCAGGCACGAAACTTCCGCCACCCATGTGGGCTGGAGCTACCCCCAACTACGTGCGGGTGCGATTGCGCACGAGGTAATTGTCGTAGGTCAATTCGGCGACCTGCCACCACAGATATTCGTCGTTGCGGAACGAGAGCATAGCGTCCAAGACTTTCTTGAAATCCGCGTTGGTTTTTCCGACCTCGGCATAGAGCTCAAACGCCGCGCGCAAGGAAGCGTCCATCACCGGTTGCGAGAACGGCCGCAGCTGCGCGCCCCCCGCGACCAGTCGTTTCAGCGCCGCCGGATTTTGTGCGTCGTACCTTGCCTGCATCCACTCGTTCGCCATCGAGGACGCGGTGCGCACGAGCGATTTGTAGGCCGGCGGCAGCGTGTTCCACTTATCGATATTGATGAAGTTGTGGAGCATGGGCCCGCCTTCCCACCAGCCGGGATAGTAGTAGAATTGCGCCACCTTCTGGAAGCCGAGCTTCTCGTCGTCATAGGGGCCGACCCACTCGCAGGCATCGAGCGTACCCTTCTCCAGCGCGGGATAGATGTCGCCGCCGGCGATCTGTTGCGGCACCACGCCGAGCTTGGACAGGACGCGGCCGGCAAATCCCCCGATCCGCATCTTAAGCCCGTTGAGATCGGGGAGCTCCTTGATCTCCTTGCGGAACCAGCCCCCCATCTGGGCGCCGGTGTTGCCGGCCGGAATGCCGTAGATGTTGAACTTCTTGTAGAACTCGTTCATCAGCTCCATGCCGCCGCCGAAATACATCCAGGCGGTTTGCATGCGGCTATTGAGGCCGAACGGCACCGCGGTGCCGAAGGTGAACGTCGGATCCTTGCCAAAATAATAGTAGGACGCGGTGTGGCACATCTCGACCGTGCCGCTCTGCACGGCGTCGGCGGCCTGCAGGCCCGGCACGATCTCGCCCGAGGCAAAGACCTGAATCTGGAACTTGTTGTCGCTCGCCTCGGCGACCGCCTTGGCGAAGGCTTCCGACGCGCCGTAGATGGTGTCGAGCGATTTCGGGAAGCTCGAGGTAAGCCGCCACTTGAGCTCCGGCATGGATTGCGCGACGGCAGGTTTTGCGACCGCGGTCGCCGCGGCCGCCAGGCCGGCCGCCTGGAGGAATTGACGACGTTTCATTGCGAGTTCCTCCCTCAACGTGCTAGCCGCGCGCACCGCGGCTGCCGCTCGTGCCCGCTTGCGACGCAAGTCAGGCCTGCCTGAACCCGGACCAGGCTGGGCTCCAAAGGAGCAGGCAAACCGGATTCAGGCGCGTAGGCTTGCCGGATCCTCACGTGCGCGTGCGCGTGCGGATCATAAATCCGTCGTAGGTGTATTCCGCGACCTGCCACCACAGATACTGGTCGTTGCGGAAAGCCTGCATCGAGTCCAAGACCTTCTTGTAGTCCGGATTGGTGGCAGAGATCTCGGCATTGACCTCGTTCGACGCCTTCAGGCAGGCGTCCATCACCGGCTGCGGGAATGCACGCAGTTGGGTACCGGCCCCGATGAGGCGCTTCAATGCTGCCGGATTGCGGGCGTCGTAACGGGCGGTTTCTTCCACATTGGCCGCGCCAGCGGCCGCCGTGACGATCGCCTGATAATTCTTCGGCAACTCGCTCCATTTCGCCTGATTGATCAGGAAGTGTTGCGCGGTACCGCCTTCCCACCAGCCAGGATAATAATAATAGGGGGCAACCTTATTGAAACCGAGCTTGTCGTCGTCGTAAGGCCCGACCCACTCGGCGGCGTCGATCGTCCCCTTCTCCAGCGCCGGATAGATGTCGCCGCCGGCGATCTGCTGCGGTACGACGCCGAGCTTCTGCAGCGTCCTGCCGGCCAGACCGCCGATGCGAAACTTGAGACCCTTGAGATCGTCGACAGTCTTGATCTCCTTGCGGAACCAGCCGCCCATCTGCGCGCCGGTGTTGCCGCCGACGAGAGCATAGACACTATATTTCTTGCCGAATTCGTTCATCAGCTTCATGCCGTCGCCATCATAGAACCAGGCGTTCTGCTGGCGGGTATTGAGGCCGAACGGAACGGCGCAGAACAGCGCCCAGGTCGGATCTTTCCCGACGAAGTAGTACACGGCGGTATGGCCGATCTCGACGGTCCCGTCTTGCACGGCGTCGAGGACCTGCAGCCCCGGCACGATCTCGCCGGCGGCAAACACCTGAACCTGAAACTTGTTATCGGTCGCTTCGGAAACGTATTTCGAAAACGTCTCGCAAGCACCGAACAGCGTGTCGAGCGATTTCGGCCAGCTCGCCGTCAGGCGCCATTTGACCTCCGGCATGGATTGCGCGACGGCGGGCGCCGCCACCGCTGACGCTGCCATTCCGGCTCCGGCCACCTTGAGAAATTCACGGCGTTTCATGGGTCGTTCCTCCTGAACACAGGCGCCGGGGAATGCGATGGGCGCCTTCGGTGACGTTGAGATCTTGGAACCGACGGTGGTCGGTTCGCGGTTAGATTGTCTCCCGGTCGCGGCGCGCGCAAGGGGGCGAGCTTGCGACACGACGGTCATTTACGGTGCCACATCGACATAGAGCTCCATCTTCGGATGGATGCCGCAGAAGACGAGGAACGAGCCTGTCGCGGGAAAAGCGATCTCGACCGTTTCGCCCGGCTCCTGGGCGCCGGAATCGAAGTCGAGCGCGGGATCGAATATACGCACATTGTGGGTGCGCGTGTCGTTGTTGACGATCCACAATCGCCCACCGGATGGAATGGCGACATGGCCGGGGTGGAAGGTCTTGTCATCCTGGGAGACCGTACTGACCTGCTCCGCCGGGACCGTCGGACCGCTCGCCACCGGCACGATCTTGTCGGGCAGTGCGGGCACCTTTTCGCTGGTCAGCGTGCCGAGAAATGCGATGAGGTCGGCCCGCTCGGCATCCGACAGCCTGATCCCGCGGGTCAGGTCCTTGGACAAGGTCGGCCGATCGACGATGCCGCTCACGTAGTGGCGAAGCACATCCTCGAGCGTGGCGAGCGACCCGTCGTGCATGTAGGGAGCGGAGCGACCGATCTCGCGCAGGCCCGGCGTCTTGAACGCGTGCTCCGCCGCATCGAGCCGCAGCACGGCGCCGCGGCCGCGATCGTCGCCCGGCAGCCCGATATCGTGGAACGCATAATCGGTGAACGTAAAGCCGCTGTGGCATTTAACGCACTGCGCCTTGCCGGTGAACAGCCTGAACCCGGCGATCTCGCTGGCGGTCAACGCCTGCTCGTCGCCGGCGATCCAGCGGTCGAAACGCGTGTCGGGCGACACGAAGGTCCGCTCATAAGTCGCGATCGCCTTTGCAAGGTTTGATGCATCGACCTTGGGCGCCTCGGGAAACGCATCCGCGAAGGCACGCACGCTGGCGGGATCGGCGGCAAGCCGGCCGACCAGCGCAGCAAGCGGCTGCGCCATCTCGTCCGGCGATTCGATCGGCCCGGCGACCTGTTCCTCGAGGCTGCGGGCGCGCCCGTCCCAAAACACCGGAGAGGACCAGGCGAGATTCCACAAGGTCGGGGTATGGCGCTTGAGCGGACGCCCGGGTACGCCGCGACCCTCGACCTTGCCGTCTGCGAAGCCCTTGCCGCGCTCGTGACAGCTTGCGCATGCCAGGCTGTTGTCGACGGAAAGCCGCTTGTCGTGAAACAGCGCCTCGCCGAGCGCGCGCTTTTGCTCCGAGAATGGATTGTTGGCTGGAAACGGTACGTTCGCGGGCCGGCGGAACGATGCCTTGAGCGCGGCGAGATCGTCTGCGGCATGCGCAAGCGGCGCCGCCTGCACCGCCGGTGGCGGCATCAAGAAGGCTGCGCCCGCGCCGATGCCGCCCCCGGCGAGAAACGCCGCGGCGAGCAGGCGCATGGTCACCCGCGCCGGCATGACCTTCACATCAGCTTGCCGGCGGCAAGCTCGATCCTGGATACTTCGGCGAGCACGCCGCCATAGTCCTTGACCGGCGTGCGCGGCGGCATCGGCGACGGGAAGGCCTTCTTCAGCTCGACCAGTCCCGCGCGCACCTGATCCAGCGCCGCGGGATCCTTTTTTTGCAGATCAGGCGCGACGCTCTCGATCATACGGTCCGCCTGCAGAATGAATCCGCGCGCGTCCTGGTATTCGACCGGCTTGGCGATTCTGCCGCCGACCACCGCCTGCTGGTATTCGCCGGTCGCGGCCTTGAGCGCCTCGACGGCCGCCTCGACCACGAAGCCGGGCCAATTGGCCTGCTTGGCCTTCATGGCGGCATCGGCGGCGGCGAGCGCATCGGTCACGGCTTTGAGCGCCTTGGCGTAGTCGACGCCACCCTTCTTGGCCTTGACCACGTCGGACAGGGTCTTGAGCGACGCATCGAATGGCGGCACCCGGTAGTCGGCGAGCTGATCCTTGATGTCGCCGTAAATCTCTTCGGTCGGGTGCAGAAAGTGCGGCAGCGCCGCGTTCCACTGCTGCTGCCTAACCAGTTCGTCTCCGACCAGGAGATGGCCGCGCAGCAGCGTGACCCTCGCGGCAAAGGCCAGATCAGGGGGCAGGTTGGCAAGCCCCTGCGATTCACCCCCCTCTCCCGCATCCTGGCCGGCATGCTGAGCGATGACCACGCCCTGCGATCCAGCCGGCGGCATCGCGGTGTCGGGCGGCAGGGCGGGCATGCCGCTCATGCCGGACACGGTCTCGGCGGCGATTGCAGGAATAGTGCCCGTTGCACCGGTCCCCGCGAGCACGAAGGCCCCTGCACCAAGCCAAATCTTGGTTTTCGTTTTCATCCCAAATCCCGACGACGAACGGTCCGGTCGCCCCGCACCTGATCGCAACATGTCCCCGCCACGCAGAGCAGTCAGGCGGGCAGGCAGACGCCGGATACATATGGCCGTGGCCGGAATCCGTCCAGTAACGTCTTAGTTTCTCATCATTCCAGCCAGAAAGTCACCATGGCTCCCCTGGGGATAGGAGTCGCAGAACAGGACTTGCCGCGGGCCCGCGATTGCGTGTTCGATCGTCGACCGGATCATGCCGGGCAGCCGAGGAAACCTGATGCACATCGCAATCGCCAATATCCTCTCGGCCGAGGAGATCGAGACCGTGCGCGCCGCGGTTGAGCGCGCGCTCTTTGTCGAGGGGGAGGCAACCGCCGGCTTTGCGGCGCGCACCGTCAAGAATAACCGGCAGGCGGCAGGGTCCGACCGCTCCCTCGAGACTGTCCGCAAGCTTCTGGCTGAACGCATTCTCGGCAACGAGCTGTTTCATCTGGCGGCAAGGCCGAAGGCGCTCTCGCCGCTGCTGCTGTCCCGCTATGAGCCCGGCATGCAGTATGGCAGCCACGTTGACGACGCGTTGATGGGCGGCATGCGCACCGATGTCTCATTCACGCTGTTCCTATCCGAACCGACGAGCTACGACGGCGGCGAGCTCATCATTGAAAGCGCATCAGGCGAGGAAACGTTCAAACTTGAGGCCGGCGCCCTCGTCGCCTATCCCGCCACCTCGCTCCACTGCGTCGGCGCCGTGACGCGCGGCGCAAGGCTCGCCGCGGTCGGCTGGGCGCGGAGCTTCGTGCGCGATCCGGCGCAGCGCGAACTCCTCTTCGATCTCGATACGGCGCGGCGGCAACTGTTCGCCCGCGAGGGCAAGTCGGCCGAATTCGATCTCATCTCGAAATCGTTCGCCAACCTCCTGCGGATGTGGGCGGACGATTGAACCGCAAGGCGCAGACGTCCCCGCGTCATGCCGGCGCCGCGAGCGGCAGCGACACGCGGAAGCGCGCCCCGCCGCCGGGGCGATCCTCGACCCCGATCACACCGCCGTGGCACTGGACCAGGTGCCTCGAAATGGCGAGGCCGAGGCCGGCGCCGCCGCGCTCGCGGTTGCGCGACGGATCAAGGCGCAGGAACGGTTCGAAGATTCGCTGGCGCTCGGCCGCGGGGACGCCCGGGCCCCGGTCGTCCACCATGATCTCGACGGCGGCCGTGCCCGCGATGACCGACACCTCGGCCTCCCGGCCGTATTTGAGCGCATTGTCGATCAGGTTGCCGACGACCCGCGCGAGCGCGGCCCGCTCGCCCGCGACGATCACGCGCTCAGGCGGCAGCTCGGCGCGCACGGCACCGCCGGTTGCCGCCCGCTCCGCGCATTCGTGCCGCACGATGCCGACCAGATCGACAGCTTCAGGCCGGCTGCCGCTGAACGACGTGCGGGCAAAGACGAGCGCATCCTCCAGCAGAGCGTTCATGTCCTCGACGTCACGCGCCGCCCGTTCGCGGAGGTCTGTGTCGGGCACCATCTCGACCCGCAGCCGCAGCCGGGTCAAATAGGTGCGCAGATCATGTGATATGGCCGCCAGCACGAAGGCGCGACCGCGCACGAGCTCGGCAATGCGCGATTGCATGCGATTGAACGCGCCGATCAGCGCCCGCACCTCGCCCGCGCCGCGCTCCGGCAGGGGCACGGGCTCGATCGCCTCGGCGAAGCGCTCGACCGATCGCGCCAGCCGCGCGAGCGGGGTCGTTTCGCGCACCACCGCGTAAAGTGCGAGCGCAGCGACGGCAAAACCGATGATGCCGGCCCAGAAGCCGGGCGGCAGGCCGAGAACCCGCACGGTGAGCTCATCGACCGTCTCGGCCACCAGCACACCGCCGCCTGCCAGGGGGGAGACGATGCGCACCGGCCTGAAGCTGAACGTCTCGAGCGCGGACTGGTTGCGCTCGGGGCCGATATAGTACGCCCGCACCATGCTTGCGTCGCTGCCGTCGAGATAACGTGCGACGGCGGCCTCGATCCATGGGGCCCGCCGCAACGGATCGGGCTCGGGCGGCGCGCGGCGCTCGATCGCGACCCGCAGGCCGACGCCATTGACGACGCGCAACACCAGCGGGCGCTGGTCGGCCGGCGTGCGCTCGACGAGCTGCACGATCGCCGCGATCTGATCGGGCAGCGGGAGGCGAAAATCCGACTCGGTCGCGCGACCGCGCTGGATGTAATACGCCGCCGCCGCGATGATCTGGATGGCGACCAGCGCCGCGATCACGATCAGCGCGACGCGCCACGCCAGCCCGAGCCGCCGCATGTCAGAGGTCCACGATTTCGGCTGAGAACAGATAGCCGCCGTTGCGCACGGTGGTGACGATTGCCACCGCGGTCGGATCGGCTAGCTCGAGCTTCTTGCGCAGCCGGCTGACGGTCACATCGATGGTGCGGTCGAATGGATCGGCGCTGCGGCCGCGCGTCCAGTCCAGGAGCTGGTCGCGGGTAAGGACCCGGCGCGGGCGCTCCACGAAGCACGCAAGCAGATCGAATTCAGCGGCCGTGAGCGGCACGCGCGCTCCCGCCTTGGTATCCACGCTGCGCGCGTCGAGGTCGGCGACGAAGCCCGCAAACGATCGCAGCCGGCGCGCGGGCGGAGCAGACCCGGATCGTTCGGTTCGACGCAGAATGGCGCGAATCCGTGCGAGCAGCTCGCGCGGATTGAACGGCTTGCCGAGATAGTCGTCGGCGCCGAGCTCAAGCCCGACGATACGATCGACGTCTTCGCTCTTGGCCGTCAGCATGATGATGGGCACCGCGCTGCGCGCCCGCAGGCGCCGGCAGATCGACAGACCGTCTTCTCCCGGCAGCATGATGTCGAGGATCACAAGGTCAGGCTTTACGCGGGCCAGCGCGCGATCGACGGCGGCACCATCCTGGGCGACTTCCACGGCAAACGCTTCGCGCACGAGAAAGTCGGCCAGCAGCGTGCCGATATCGCGATCATCCTCGACCAAGAGAATGGACTTGCCGATCATGCCGGCACTGTAGAGGCGGAAAGGACACAGGCAATGTCGAACAAACGCGCCGTTACAAATCGTTACAAATCTGCCGCGCGCTGAAACATGCCGGCAAAGCGAACCGGCGAGGCTGCCCTCCGTTCGGTTGGGAACGGGGTCCGCGAAGTCGAGAGGAGACGTCCATGACCAAGCCGTTCGCAACCACCACGCTGCTCGGGCTGCTGCTGTTCGGAATGATTACCGTCGCGGCGTGGGCCCCACAAGACACCGTCGTTGTCGCGCCTCTGCTCAACTGAGGCCGCGACCAGGCGCCGGGCCGGCACGTTCCCCCCCGTCCCCCACGGAGCCGGCCCGGAGCCCGCTTGCACGACTGACGATGTGCAAAACGGCTTGCGACCTCGCCATCGCGCCCGCGGCGCTGCCCGCGCGATGGGGACGATGCTTGCGGAATGGCTCTATGTTCTGATCGCTAAGATGGTCGCGACACGCCCGGCATCGTCTGCCCCGCTGCTGGGGTCAGCGCTCGATCACGATCTTCGGTCCGGTGCGGCCGGCACCGCCGCCCTTGAGCTGATCGCGCACCCGCGCGGCGATGTCGCGATAGATCTTCGCATGCGGGCCGTCGGGCTCGGTCGCGACCACCGGAAGGCCGGCGTCGGACTTCTCGCGGATGGTCATGTGCAGCGGCACCTCTCCGAGGAACGGCACGCCCAGGCGTTCCGCCTCGTGCCGCGCCCCGCCATGGCTGAAAATGTCGGAGCGCGTGCCGCAGTGCGGGCAGACAAAATAGCTCATGTTCTCGATCACGCCGAGCACCGGCACGTTGACGCGCTTGAACATTGAAATGCCGCGCCGGGCATCGATGAGCGCGAGGTCCTGCGGCGTCGACACGATGACCGCGCCCTTGAGCGGGACCTGCTGGGCCATGGTGAGCTGGGCATCGCCGGTGCCGGGCGGCATGTCGACGACCATCACATCGAGCGTGCCCCACTCGACCTCGCGCAGCATCTGGGTGAGGGCCGAGATCACCATCGGCCCGCGCCAGATCATCGGCGTCTCCTCGTCGATGAGGAAACCGATCGACATGACGGTGAGCCCGTAGCGCGTGATCGGCTTGAGCCGCGTGCCACCGAGCGTCTGCGGCCGCTCCTTGATGGCCAGCAGCTTGGGCAGCGATGGGCCGTAGATGTCGGCATCGAGCACGCCGACCCGAAGCCCGAGCGCCGCGAGACCGAGCGCGAGATTGACCGCGGTGGTCGATTTGCCGACCCCGCCCTTGCCCGAGGCAACCGCGATGATGGCCTCGACCCCCGGCACGCCCTGAACGGAGTCGCCGCGCGGAGCAGCACGCGGACCGGCCGGTGCCGCGCCTTGCTGTGGACGCGCGGACGGCGCGCCAGCCTTGCGCTCCGCGGTCAGCGCCACGAGCGCGGACTGCACGCCCGGCAGCGCGCGCACCGCGTCCTCGGCGTGCTTTCGCACGACCTCCCACGCCTTCACCTGCGCGGCATCGACCGAGATGGAAAAGAACACCTTGCCGTCGCCCGCGACCACGTCCGAAAGCGTGCCGGTCTTGGGCAACGGCATGCCTTCGGGGCTTTTCACCCCCTCCAGGCACGCCAGCACCTGCTCTTTAGTTACCGCCATGACACACGCTTTCTGCCGAGGGCAGGCCCCCTCCGGGGGCGACACCATAAGAGCCTTGCGGGCTCGGTCAACGCGATCACCGTTGACGCCGCGCCCGCGCCGTCGCAATCACTGCGGATATAGGTATCGGCGCAGGCGCGTTGCAGTGCGCTCGAGGGAGGACAGGATGGCGAAGGTAGCTTTTCTCGGTCTCGGGGTCATGGGGTACCCCATGGCGGGCCACCTCAAGAACAAGGGCGGCCATGACCTCACCGTCTACAACCGCACCGCCGCCAAGGCGGAACAATGGGTCGGGCAGCATAAGGGACGCAGCGCGTCGACGCCCAAAGCGGCCGCCGAGGGCCAGGACTTCGTCATGTGCTGCGTCGGCAACGACAACGACCTGCGCGAGGTCACGCTCGGGGCCAACGGCGCCTTCCATGGGATGAAGAAGGGCGCGGTGTTCGTCGACCACACGACTGCTTCGGCCGAGATCGCGCGCGAGCTTTACGCGGAGGCGAAGAAGCGCGGCTTCGAGTTCATCGACGCGCCCGTCTCCGGCGGCCAAGCCGGCGCCGAGAACGGTGCGCTCACCGTGATGTGCGGCGGCGAGGCCGAACCCTATGGCCGCGCCGAGAAGGTGATCGCCGCCTATGCCCGCATGTGCAAGCTGCTCGGGCCAGCCGGTGCGGGCCAACTGACCAAGATGGTCAACCAGATCTGCATCGCCGGCCTGGTTCAGGGGCTCTCCGAGGGCATTCACTTCGCCAAGAAGGCGGGGCTCGACATCGAGGCGGTAATCGACACCATCTCCAAGGGCGCGGCGCAGTCGTGGCAAATGGAAAATCGCTACAAGACCATGGCCGCCGGCAAGTTCGATTTCGGGTTCGCGGTGGACTGGATGCGCAAGGACCTTTCCATCTGCCTGGGCGAAGCGCGCAAGAACGGCGCCAGCCTGCCGGTGAGCGCGCTGGTCGACCAGTTCTACGCGGAAGTGCAGAAAATGGGCGGCCGGCGCTGGGATACGTCGAGCCTCATCGCGCGGCTGGAGCGGTGAACGAAAGCATCAGGCTTTCAGAATTCGATCACCGCGCCGTCCTCCGCGACGAGCGCGCCGACGGCTCTCACCTCGTCGAGATGGGCGAGCATGATCGGGTTCATATGCGTCAGCATGATCCGCCGCGCGCGCAGATCGGGCAGTCGGGCCTTGAGAACCTCCCAGCTGAGGTGGCCCGGCATATGCCCGGAATAGCCATAGCACTCGACGATGAAGAGATCGGCGCCGTCGGCGACCGACATCAGCGCGTCGACCCATTCGGTGTCGCCGGAATAGGCGAACAGTGTCTTGCCGTCGGACAGGCGTAATGCCGTCGAGGGCGCGCCCGAATAGTGCACGACCTCGGTGGTCGTGACCGAATGCCCCAGCACATCGGTCTCTTCGCCCACCACGATCTCCATCACTTTCCACGAAAACCGCCATTTGTTCGTGGTGGACCGGGGGAAGAATACTTCGAGCGCCGCATCGAGCCGTGCGCGCGTGCCCGGTGGTCCCGCGATCAAGAGCGGACGCTCGCGCTCAGCAAGGAACTGGGCATCGAGCAGGAGGAACGGAAGCGCGCCGAAATGGTCGCCGTGCAGATGCGAAAGCACGATCCCGTCGACGCGATTGGGATCGAGGCCATGCGCCTTGAGCGCGACCAGCGACGAGGCTCCGCAATCGACCAGGAGCGTGCCCTTCGCCGATTCGACGAAAAAACACGTGTTGAACCGGCCGCCGGAGCCGAAGGCATCCCCCGATCCTACGATCGTCAAGCGCATGCTCAGGCCGACGCGCTCGGCCGCCCGGAAACATCGGCGTGCCAGCGTTTGAGATTGGTGAGTTCTTCCGGCACCGCGAGTTTGGCCGGCTTCATGAAATCTACGGCGACGAGGCCGGTAATGTCCGCGACCGAGAATGCATCGCCCGCGATAAACGGGCGATGCTTCAACTCGGCATCGAGCAAGCTGATGAATTCCTGAATGCGCGGCTTGTTGGCCTCGGCCCAGGCGGGTACCTGCGGCACTTCCATCTCCTTCATCGCCGGATGCGAGTTGCGAAAAACGTGGGACACTGGAAACAGGAAATGCAGCTCGAGGCGCCGGTTCCACATCTCGATGCGCGCCATCTCCAAAGGACCGCGCCCGAACAGCGGCGGGTCGGGATGAAGCACCTCGAAATAGCGGCAGATGGCGATCGATTCCGTGATCACCGTGCCGTCGTCGAGCACCAGCGCCGGCACCCGCATGAGCGGGTTGACTGCCGCATAGGCCGGGGACCTGTGCTGCATGGCGCCAAGGTCCACCTGCTCGATCGGGAGCTGAATGTGTTTCTCGGCCAGGAAAACCCGCGTGCGCCGCGGATTGGGCGCCCGGCCGCCGTCGTAAAGCTTCATCTGGACCGCCCTGCGTCGCGCCCGCCACAGTCCATCATACTGACGTGCGGTTGTAAATTACCTCTTTTACACTCCAATGCGACCAACTCACGGTCAAGGTGAGCAATCCGCCCACCCACCGCGGACCGCTGCACAGCCGAGCGCGGCGACGGCACCCGGCGCGAGGCCGTGCGCAAGCGGGATCGCCACGAGCGATTGCCTTCCGCGCCGACGTCCTTATCTTGCCCCGGCATATTTCCGTGACGACTCATGAGCGGCATTGAGAGCCCTTGCAATAAAGTGTGCACGCTTGATCCGATCTCGGCGCTTTGCATCGGGTGCGGGCGCACTCTTGCCGAAATCGAGGCCTGGAGTCGAATGAGCAGCGGTGAGCGTGCACGCATCATGGCGGAGCTGCCGCGACGCCTTGCGGTGCTCGGCCGATCCTGCGCCGACCGCGCGGATTTGGGCTGAAGGGCATCGNCCGTGCGCCGTCTCCTCTGGATCCTGCTCGCCGCGCTGACGATTGCCCTGCTCATACTCGTGATGCGGCAGAATGAAGCGGCACTCGACGAACTCGCCCATTTCGAGAGCGCTTCGCTCGAGACCAAGATCATGGCGGCGGTCCTCATCGGGATCATCGCGCTCACGCTGTTTCGCCAGCGTTTCTCCCACATCCTCGAATCGGTGCTCATCTGGACGGCGGTTCTGCTACTTCTGCTGCTCGGATACACGTATCGTTTCGAGTTGCGCGACGTCGCCGACCGGGTGCTGGCCGAGCTCATGCCGGGGCGCGCCGCGACCAGGGGGCGCACGGTCGAGATTGCGCGGGGCGGCGGCGGCAGCTTCTCGGTCACGACTCAGGTCAACGGCGCGCGCGTCGCGATGGTGCTCGATACCGGCGCGAGTTCGGTCGTCCTCACCCAGGAAGCGGCCAAGGCGGCGGGTCTGCCGCTCGAAGTCCTCAACTATTCGGTCCAAGTCGACACCGCCAATGGCCGCGCACGCGCCGCGCCGGTCACGCTAGACCGAATCTCTATCGGCAATATCACCGAGCGTTCCGTCCCGGCGCTGATTGCGCAGCCCGGACAGTTGCGCACGAACTTGCTCGGCATGAGCTTCCTCAACCGGCTGGAAAGCTGGGAGGTGCGCGGCGACAAGCTTCTCATGCGCGGCTATCCGTGACGCTCATCCGATCAGGCTCGCGGCAAAGCGCACGCAGACGATCAGCAAGAAGCAGCCGAAAGCGATCTCGAGCCGACGCTTCGAAAGCGCGTGCGTCAAGCGCGCGCCATAGGACGCGGTGAAGCTCGACACCGGCGCCATCAGCGCAAAACCGATCAGCGAGACGAACCCCAGCGACAGCGGCGGCATCAGCGACTGCTCAGGCAGGCCGGCAAGGATATAGCCGATGGTCCCGGCGATCGTGATCGGCACGCCGAGGCCGGCGGAGGTCGCCACCGCGCTGTGCAACGACTTGCCATACAGCGTCAGGATCATATTGGAGATCGAGCCGCCGCTGATACCCATCAACGAGGCGGCAAGCCCGACGAAAAAGCCGTAAGCCGTCATGCCGCCGGGGCCCGGCAGATCGTCGGCGAGCCGCCAGCTGTCGCGGCCGACCAGGAGCTTGATGGAAATCACGCTTCCGACCAGGACGAACGCGAGCTTGAGCACCGCGCCGGGTGCGAAGGCCGCGATCGCCGAGCCGAGCGCCACGCCGATCACCGCGGGCGGCGTCCACGCCCGCACCACATCCATCATCACCGCACCTTTGTCGCGGTGAGTGAGGAAGGAAAGCACGTTGGTCGGCACGATGATCGCGATCGAGGTGCCGACACAAAGCTGGAAGCGGACCTCGTCCGGCACGTCGAACGCGCGGAAGACTTCGTAGAGGACCGGTACGATGAGCGCGCCGCCGCCGATGCCGAAAAGGCCGGCCAGGATACCAGTGATGAATCCGCCGACAATGATCAAGGCCGCAAGCAGCAGCAGTTCGCTCACCGGCACGCCCAGGATCATGTCCCTGCTCCGAAGGGCAACGGCACGAATGGCCGTCGAGGATCAAGCGGCGGCGGTGTGCGCCATCCGCGCGTCCATGTCCACCACGAGATCGAGCGCGTCGCAGAAGGTGCGAGCGTCCGCGCCTGGCTTCACCGCCTCGGTTGCCAGATGGCGGCGGAAGGCACGCGCGCCGGGAACGCCACGGAACAAGCCGAGCACGTGTCGCGTCATGGCGTGCAGTCGCGTGCCGCGTGCGCGTTCGCGCTCGAGATACGGGACCAGCGCCTCGGCCGCTGCCATCGGCGACGCGAAGCGGGCGGGCTCGCCGAACAGCACCGGATCGACGGCCAGCAGACGCCACGACTCCTGATAGGCGGCGCGCCCCATCATGACGCCATCGAGGTGCGAGAAATGGGTCACGGCCTGATCGAGATCGCCGATACCGCCGTTGAGCACGACAGAGAGACCGCGATGCGCCGCCTTGAGCCGGTAGACGCAGCCGTAGTCGAGCGGAGGGACATCCCGGTTCTCGCGCGGCGAGAGACCCGCAAGCCACGCCTTGCGCGCATGCACGATGAGCGCGGCCACGCCGGCCTGTTCCACCGCATCGGTCAGCGCTTCGAGCGCCTCCTCCGGATCCTGCTCGTCGATACCGATGCGGCATTTGACGGTCACCGGCAGCTTGATGCTGCTGGTCATGGCCGCAACGCAATCTCCGACGAGCGCGGGCTCGGCCATCAGGCAGGCGCCGAAACGGCCCTCCTGCACCCGATCGGAGGGACAGCCGACGTTGAGATTGACCTCGTCATAGCCGAAATCCTCGGCGATGCGGGCGCATTGCGCGAGCGCCTGCGGATCGCTGCCGCCGAGTTGCAGCGCGAGGGGATGCTCGGCCGGGTCAAATGCCATAAGCCGCGCGCGGTCGCCGTGGAGCACCGCACCGGTGGTGATCATCTCGGTGTAGAGCAGCGCCCGGCGCGTGAGCAGGCGATGGAAGAACCGGCAGTGCCGGTCGGTCCATTCCATCATGGGCGCAATGGAGAAACGCCTAACGTTGATGTCGTTCACTTTTCCAGCTTCGATCGCGATTTTACAGGTGTTTGCGCTCGTGCGGTTTCCGCGCATTCCGGCTTGTTTTCTGCCATTTCCCCAGCCAAAGTACGACGGCGTCGTACCAGCAGGGGCAATGTCGTACCGATGGGCACCATCATATCACGGAAGCGGAAGGACGGAACAGAAGGGCACACGGCTCAAATTCTGATCAAACGCGAGGGGAAAATTGTTCACCGCGAGGCAAGGACCTTTGACCGAAAGCAGGCCGCTAAGGCGTGGTTAGCTCGCAGAGAGACTGAGCTCGCGGCCCCCGGCGCGCTCGAGCGTCGGCCCGATCCGCCGCTCTCGGCGGTCATCGACCGCTATCTCTCAGAATCGAAACGCGCCATAGGCCGCACCAAGGAGCAGGTCCTCCGGACGATCAAGACCTACGACCTTGCCGACCTGCGTTGTAGCAAGATCACAAGCACGGAGGTCATCGCATTCGCGCAGGCGCTGCCCGTGGCGCCTCAAACCGTGCAGAACTACCTGAGCCATCTCGCCGCCGTTTTCGCGATAGCCAAACCCGCCTGGGGCTACCCGCTAGAGAGGCAGGCCATCAAAGATGCCTTCGTGGTTGCGAAGCGGCTTGGCGTAACTGCAAAGGGCGGTCAGCGGGATCGGCGGCCAACGCTCGGTGAGCTCGACAGCCTCATGATTCATTTCGGGATGGTTCGCGCGCGCCGGCCGCGATCGGCTCCGATGCTAATGATCACCGCATTCGCGATCTTCTCGACCCGCCGACAAGAGGAGATCACGCAGATCGCCTGGGCCGACTATGAGACTACGCGCGTGCTTGTACGAGATATGAAGCACCCCGGCGACAAGCTTGGCAACGATACCTGGTGCGACCTACCGCCCGAAGCATCCGACATCATCGAGATGATGCCGAAGCACAGCAAATTTATCTTCCCCTATTCGACCGACGCCATCAGCGCAGCATTCACGCGGGCATGCAAGGTGCTCGGCATTGAAGATCTGCACTTCCATGATCTACGCCATGACGGGGTGTCGCGGCTATTCGAGATGGGAAAAACGATTCCACAGGCCGCCAGCGTCTCAGGTCATCGAAGCTGGCAAAGCCTCAAGCGCTATACGCATCTTCGCCAGACCGGCGATAAATATGAGAACTGGAAATGGATGGCAGAACTAAAGAGGCACGGATGAGCTTGGCGCGTCACTATCGCCGGTGCGAACACGGCGCGCGCTGCATGGTCCCGTGCCCGGGGTGTGAGACGGTCAGGAAGCCGACCGCCCTCGCGCCCGTGAAGGCGGCCATCAAGGGTGCGCTCCTCGCGTACTCGACTCCCGACGGTGTCTTCCAGAGCGTCCACACTGAGGACGAGGACATGCTTGAGGAAGCAGCCAAGGATGTCGTGAGGGTCGACAGCGCACGACAACGAGTTGCCACGCTCGAGGCCGGGCTCCGGCACGTCCTGCATGTGCTCAATGACAAGCAGGAGAACGGCCGGCCGCAGCCGGCGTCCATCCGCGCCGGCGTGGCCCGCATCGCCGCTGAGAAGGCGCTGGAGGGCGACACGATGGCTCTGGATGACCTGCTGGCCGACGCGGAGCGCGCGGCAGGGAGGGAAAAATCTGATGCGTGCGATCTCCTTATGGCAGCCTTGATCATCGCTCTGGTGCGCCGGCCGGAAGATCCACGAACCGCGGGTGGCTGGCCGACCTCAATGACCCCCGCGTCGAATTCCAGGGATAGCCGCGCCCGTTGTCGGCATAAGCCCGCCAGCACGCCGGGAGCCCTGCCGTATGGGTAGATCCAAGGTGCACTTGGCCTTTGAAACCGCGCAATCAGGATCAGGCGCGACTAGAGAGATGGAGAATGTTGGTCCATCCCTCTCGCTAGGGCAGTACTCGCCCTATTAATAGCCGACGACATCACCTAATCGGTTTGGGAGCGGCGTGAGCCAAACCAGCAGGAGCCGGTTCAATTGATCGCCCGCGGCATTCGCCGCCGGCGGGTTGGCCTCTGCTCCAACATCCGAACGAGTAACGTGATCGCCCGTTTACTCCCTTTGATCGCTGTTCTGGTCGCCATCGCGAGGAGCATCTGCCGCATGATTCTCAACCCTAGTTTGAGTTCGCGGCTGAACTCGTTGGACAAAGTCTCCTCGTCGATTCCGAGTCGGCGGGCGATCTGTTCGTGTCGCATGTTGTCCGCCACGCAGCGCATGACTTGTGCGCGCTGATTGACTGTTGGCTTGAACTTATGTCCCATCAAAGAAGCCTCCTGGGGCATGCTGTAGTCCGAAGAGCGCTTGGTGACTCTCGTCTCGCCCTCTTCACATTCGCGCGGACTTGGCAATTGACCAGCACATCTACGACGTGGAGATGGAATGCCCCTTACCAGCAGCTCGGTGTTTCTGAACCGCTACGCTCTGCCTTTCGTCTGGCACATTGTTCATCATGGCAAGCAAATACCGCGCGCTATTCGTCCCTTCAGCGGCAGCCTTTTCGAGCGCGGCAACAAGCTGCTCCCTAATGATTGTCGGCCCGTCCCGTAGCTCGCAGCTAAAATGCTGGGCCAGGGTTTTGACGTCTATCCGAAGGTCAAGAGCAATGTCCCGCCGTGACATGCCAGCAAACGCGAAAAGCATCACCCATTCGCGCTGTTCGGCCGTTGATCGGAACTGTGGTCGGGCCATACGCATGAAATGGGAATAATGGCAAATAAGTTCAATCAAAATCGGCATTGCCCGTCTGGAATATTGGTTAGCGAAAAAAAAATCTGCGCATGGGACCCCAAGCGGTGCGGCCCCCCTTCCGCTCCAGCCTTTTCGCCCCCGCCCCCTGCCGCCCGTGTGCCATAGTGGAGTCGATGGTTGATCTATCGACTTACCGAGTGATTGTGCGTGCGCGGACCAAGCCCGGCGCCGGCTACACCTACATGATCACTCGATTGGATG
>JGI12053J15887_10000130_pt1 | contig 24828 bp, 18 predicted proteins | sample MedBloCAOM1_O3_FD_15887 | JGI IMG/M metagenome (IMG submission 15887)
CCACTGCTAAAATACTTGTCAGCAAACAATCTGCTTGAATTCGGTCCCGTCTGCATTCCCGCTTGGATCGGTTTCGAAGATTTGCGAATTCAGGAAAATTAACGAATGACCATTATTTCTATCGAGGAAGCCGGCAAGTACGAGGGGCAGGAAGTAACCATACGTGGCTGGCTCTACAATTTGCGCGAATCCGGCAAATTGATGTTTCCCATTTTTCGCGACGGTACCGGAATCATCCAGGGGGTGTGCGCACTCAAGGAAAATCCGGAAGCGTTTGAGGCATTGAAAGGTCTCACCCAGGAATCCAGCGTCATCGTCACCGGTAAAATTCGGGCCGAGCAGCGCGCCCCGGGCGGATTCGAGATGGGCGTTTCAAAAATTCAGGTGCTTCAGACAGTTTCTGAAGCGCAGCCTTATCCCATTCAGCTCAAGGAGCATGGCGTTGATTTTCTTCTCGATCATCGCCACCTGTGGATTCGCACTCCGCGGCAAGCCGCCATTTTACGCATCCGCGCTGAAGCCGTTCGCTCCGCGCGAAATTTCATGGATAGCCAGGGTTACATCCTCACCGATGCGCCGATGTTTACGCCAGCGGCCTGCGAAGGTACGTCCACGCTCTTCGAAGTGAATTATATCGATGACCAGAAAGCGTATCTTACGCAGAGCGGTCAGCTTTACATCGAAGCTACCGCTATGGCGCTGGGCAAGGTGTATACCTTCGGGCCCACGTTTCGCGCGGAAAAATCGAAGACCAGGCGTCACCTCACAGAGTTCTGGATGCTCGAGCCGGAAGCCGCTTACGCCGAACTCGGCGACATGATGAACCTCGCCGAAGGCTTGGTGAGCGCCGTGGTGCAATCCGTGCTCAAAAACAAGTCACGCGAGCTCGAAACGCTGAAGCGCGACACAAAAAAACTGGAAAACGTGCAGCCACCTTTTCCACGCATCAGCTACGAAGAAGCCATCGGCATTCTCAACAAGCACAACAATCCCACAAAATTCGGTGACGACATTGGCGGAGACGAAGAGACCATAGTCTCCAATGAATTCGACCGGCCGGTCATGGTGCATCGTTACCCGGCATCCATTAAAGCTTTTTACATGCAGCCCGATCCGCAGCGTCCCGATCTCGCGCTCGCGTTCGACATGCTTGCTCCCGAAGGTTACGGCGAAATTATCGGTGGCAGCCAGCGCATTCACGACTACGATTTGCTGGTGAAACGCCTGCACGAATACAATCTGCCGGAAGAACCGTTTCAGTGGTATCTCGATCTGCGCCGCTATGGCAGCGTGCCGCATGCGGGATTTGGTCTTGGCCTGGAGCGAACCGTCGCGTGGATTTGCGGCGCGGAACACATCCGGGAAGTGATACCCTTTCCGCGCATGATTTACCGGGTATATCCTTAGTATCCGCGACAGAAAGAAAACAAAATGGCGCAAAAAGTCAGGATTATCGGTGTGCCCATGGACCTGGGGCAGAGCCGCCGCGGCGTGGACATGGGACCGTCGGCTTTGCGTGTCGCAGGATTGCAGGCGCGCCTCAAACAACTTGGCCATCAGGTCGAAGACATCGGCAACATCCCCGTCAAGCAACCTGAAGAAATGCCGGTCGGTGAAAAGCGCGCCAAGTATATGGCGGAAATCGCCGAAACCTGCAAAGACCTCGCCGAAATTGTTCAAAAATGCCTGGAAGAAGATTTCGTGCCCCTGGTTCTTGGCGGCGATCACTCCATTGCCGCAGGCGCCGTCACGGGCGTGGCCGCGCATTTCCGCAAAGCGAAAAAACAAATTGGCTACATCTGGCTCGATGCACACGGGGACATGAACACGCCGGAATCGTCGCCATCGGGCAACGTGCACGGAATGCCGCTGGCCGCGGTGATGGGTTACGGTGCACCGGAGTTGGTTGATCTCCTTGGTTTCAAACCAAAAGTTGAACCGCAAAACATTGTTCTGGTTGGCGTGCGCGACCTGGACCTTCAGGAGCGGCGCCTGGTCAAAAAGTCCGGGGTGCGCGTATTCACCATGCGCGATATCGATGAGCGCGGCATGCGCGAAGTGATGGCCGACGCTCTCAAGTACGCTACCGATGATACCGATGGAATCTCTGTGAGCCTGGATATGGATTTCGTCGATCCATCCGACGCGCCTGGTGTCGGCACGCCTGTGCGCGGAGGCGTAACTTACCGGGAAGCTCACCTAGCCATGGAAATGATTGCGGACAGCGATGCGATGGCATCCATGGAAGTAGTGGAAATTAATCCCGTGATTGACGAACACAACCGCACGGCATTGTTGGGTGTGGAATTGATTTTGTCTGGATTGGGCCAGAAAATTCTGTAGGACTAGACTTTAAAACCTAGCACCCGAAGTTGTGCAACATCCCGCGCGAAAGAACGTCGCGTTCTTTTTATCCGCCGAGTGCGCCGCTGGCACCTTCCGGTAGCTCGATCTGATACTTGGTGCGTGCTTTTTCTTGATGCTGCTCCAGCGCCAGATCGATCAATTTGCTGATTAGTTCGCGGAAGGGAATGCCGTTTGCTTCCCATAATTTCGGATACATGCTGATGGAAGTGAAACCCGGAATGGTGTTCACTTCGTTCAGAAAGATTTTTCCGCCGCGCTTTTCGATAAAAAAGTCCACGCGCGCCATTCCACTCAATTCCAGTGCGCGGAACGCTGTGACCGCCATGGCCTGGACCTTCTTGACTTCTGATTTTTTTAGTTTTGCCGGGATCAGTAGCTGCGTACCTTCTTCCAAATATTTCGCTGCGTAATCGTAAAACTCGCGGTGCGGCACAATTTCGCCGGGAATAGATGCTCGCGGATCGTGATTGCCCAGAACCGAAACTTCGATTTCACGAGCACTTACCGCGCGCTCGACCATAATTTTCATCGCGAATTCCGCCGCTAAATCCAGCGCGGGCCCCAGCTCAGCGCGAGAATGAACCTTGGTCATGCCCACGGAGGAGCCGAGCGTCGCAGGCTTCGCAAAAACTGGATATTTAAATTTCTTCTCGATGGCACGACGGATGGCTTGTGGGTCCCGTTCCCAGTCTGCGCGTTGCACGGCGATCCACGGCACCACGGGAATCCCGGCTACCTGCATCAATTTTTTGGCCACATCCTTGTCCATGCCAATCGCGGATCCCAGTACCCCTGCGCCTACAAATGGCAAGCCGGCAAGCTCCAGCAGACCCTGCATGGTCCCATCTTCGCCGAAGGTTCCGTGTATCACCGGAAAGATGACATCCAGTTTTTGTCCTCGTGCGCTCCCGTCGATGGGCATCAACGCCGATTCGGTGGGATCGGCGCTCATGACCACGCGCTGACCCGTCCTCAAAACTTCAGGCAGCATTTTTTGTGCACCTTCGCCGATCAGCCAGTGGCCTTCCTTGGTAATGCCGATGGGCACCGCTTCGTATTTCTGAGGATCGAGCCCGCGAATAATGGAGGCTGCGGAGGCCAGCGAAACTTCATGTTCGCCAGAGCGTCCGCCAAAAAGCACGCCGACGCGCAGCTTTCGTGAATGACCGTTCAGTGGTACTTGCATTCGCTTAGGATGGCACTATTCTGGCGGGAAACTTAAGGACTTGTCTTTAGTAAGCACCCAAACGCTTACTACCCTGGTCTTGTGGCTTTTTTCCGCATCGCTGGCGTCGGGCAGGGGTGAAAAAGGGCTGGTCGCTACTCGCACCGCAATGGCATTCGCTTTTGGGGGCGCGTTTACCTTCAAAATTTTGTAACTCTTCACCGGACCGTAGTAACCCTGCGGTCCCCAATCGGCCATGAAATCTTTCATGGCGTAACTCGGACCTGGTTTCCATAAGCGGTAGGCGGTGTCGGTATCGCCGGCTACCAATGCGTCAAAAAAATGTTCGGCAGCGCGTCTTTCGGGATAGTAGCGGAAGGCAAAATAGCAAAGTACGATCACGAACAGGGCTAGTGCCCCTACCGTGAAAGCCATGGCACGGGATTTGTTAGATTTTTCGGCAGGGGTGTCAAATAACGTCATGTTTTTTCTCCTGCCCCGCGAGCAGTGAAAAATCAGTATAGCTTAAGCGCGGATTTCTTCGAGCAAGCTGTCGGTTAAAACTTACAGAGGTGGGTCGAACTTAAAATTCCTGAAATTAATCGGCCGCGATCTTGGCCTCTTCCGGCAACATTACCGGAATGTCATCGCGGATGGGATAGACCCTTTTGCATGCCTGGCATTTGAGCCCCGAGCCATCGGCCAAGAGCTTTACGGGAGCTTTGCAAAGCGGGCATACCAAAATATCCAGCAAATCCTGTCGTACTGCCATGCGAAAGCCTCCGTATGGTAAAGAAACAAGCGCGAATGCGACTTTATCAAAGTGCGGCACGCCCGGTAAACCCGCTACTCATGAAACCGGTGGTGAAAAGCATTCAGCTTGGGTTCAATTAGGGTTAGGATACTGCGCGTCGTCTTNCCCTATCGGCTATGGACAAAAGATCTTTTCTCAAACTGGTCTCCCGTGCAATGTCCGCTCCAGTTCTCTCGCCGCTCCTGGCCTGGGCGGCGGGAGACAAATTAACAAATTGGGCTGGGAATATTCAGTACGGTACGGATGGCCTATACTCCGCGACTTCCGTTGAGCAGGCGCAGGAGTTTGTCAGGAAGCATACCAGGATGAAGGTGCTCGGCACGCGGCATTGCTTCAATCACATTGCCGACAGCAGGGACCAATTCTTGTCGCTGCGTCCGATGAATAAGGTGCTTGAGCTTGACGCGAAAGCACGCACAGTGACCATTCCGGCGAACATGAGCTATGGGCAACTGGCCCCTTACCTGCATGAACACGGTTTCGGGCTGCACAACCTGGCGTCTCTGCCGCATATCTCCGTCGCGGGCGCATGTGCCACCGCGACACACGGATCGGGTGAGAAGAACGGCAACCTTTCCACCTCAGTATCCGCACTGGAAATGATTACCGCGTCGGGCGATATCGTTACGCTCTCGCGCAAACAAGATGGCGAAGGATTTTCCGGGGCGGTTGTCGGGTTGGGTGCACTCGGCGTGGTCACAAAAATTACCCTGGATCTTCAGCCAACCTTCATGATGAAGCAATACGTTTATGAAAACCTGCCGCTCGGCGAGATGCAGGAACATTTCGATGCCATCGAGGCCAGCGGCTATAGCGTCAGCCTTTTCACCGACTGGCAGAAAAAACGCATCAATGAAGTGTGGATCAAGACCCGCGTGGAACCTGGGCAAGAATTTAAGCCCACGCCGGAATTTTTTGGAGCCACGCTGGCCACCCGGAATCTTCATCCTATCGCCGCGCTTTCCGCCGAGAATTGCACGGAGCAAATGGGCGTGCCCGGGCCCTGGTACGAGCGATTGCCACACTTCCGCATGGGATTTACGCCCAGCGCGGGAGATGAGCTGCAGGCGGAGTACTTCGTTCCGCGCAAGCACGCGGTGGAGGCTATCCTCGCGATAGAACGGATTCGCGATCAGGTCAGTCCACATTTGCTGATTACGGAAATCAGGACCATTGCCGCCGACGATTTCTGGATGAGCCCGTGTTACAAGCAGAATTCCGTTACGATTCACTTCACCTTGAAGCCGGATTGGCCGGCCGTCAGCAAATTGTTGCCGGTGATTGAACGCACGCTATCGCCATTTGAAGTGCGCCCGCACTGGGGGAAACTTTTCACGCTGGCGCCAGAACGATTGAGGGTGCGCTACGAAAAGTTGCCGGAGTTCGTGGAGCTCAGCAGGAAGTACGATCCCCACGGGAAGTTTCGGAATGACTTCCTCAACACAAACATTTTTTCGTAGAGTTACTTGTCGGACCCTTCGAAAGTTCGAGCGGTCTTGGTGCCCAACGCCGAAGTGTTCTCCGTATTTTGCTTGCTTTCATGCAGCCGTTCCGTCATCGCTCGCGCTTGGTCGAGCGTGAACAAGAGCGCACCCTTGTTGGCGCTGGCGAGTTCTTGAAGATACCAATGCGCCTGCATGATTCCGGAAGCAGAGTGGGAATTCGTTCCCAACAATAGATGCGCGATCTCGTGGGCCATGATGTGGCCAAGCAACGCCGCAGGGTTTTGTTCCTTGCCGCGCTGTTGCGCTACCCTTTGGTAGAAAACATAGCTGTAGCAGCCGATTCCATCCGGAGACATGTAAGAAACGCCTAAAGACGATTCGCTCAGGCCAGGGTCCGGCGGTACGATCCGCATTTGAAAATAGGTGGGGAAAACCGCCTTCCGGCAAATTGCCGTGTCCGGCAAATCTCGAGGTACCACCGGGCAATTGATCCACCGCACATTTACTCCGGCTTGCTCAAAAACCCGCGCGGCGATGATTTCCGCTTCCACTACCAGGCGAACAGGCACGCCGACATCGTTATAGACGGACACGCTGACCGAATTTGTCGAGGAACTTGGGGCCCTCGCCGACACTGTGGATACCGGCAGCAACAAAACTAACCCTAACCAAAGGTACGCGCTTCCCGTCTTTCTTAGCACCGTTCACCTCCGGGTCAGGCGACTGTGGCAGAGGGTGCGGGTACCTCAATGGTTGGCGGGTTACGAGCAGCGCTTCTGTTGGTAACGAGCTAAGTGGCCAGGGAAGAGTCAGATACCGTCGCGGGTAACGCGAGAATCCTGAAACATCGCAGGCAGAAAAACGTAATTAATAGGTAGCTATCGAAATCGGGGAACTCATATGGCCGGCACCTTGCCCTCGAATATCGTTCGTTTTGGGATTTTTGAAGCCAATCTTGAGACCGGCGAACTTCGGCGAAACGGTGCCAGGGTCAAACTTCAAGATCAGCCCTTTCAGCTTCTGGCGTTATTGTTGGCAAGGCCCGGCGAGATTGTGACTCGAGAGCAATTGCGGTCTCAGTTGTGGTCCGACGATACGTTCGTAGATTTTGACCATGGTCTCAACGCAGCTATCAGGCGACTTCGAGATGCTCTGGGCGATAGCGCTGACAACCCGAGGTTCGTGGAGACTCTTTCGCGGCGGGGTTATCGTTTCGTCGCACCGGTCCAAGCACAAACAAATGAAGCGACAGAAAAGGAGCGGCAGGAAAGCGACTCAGGTTCATCAGCGGGACTTTATTGGAGAGTTGCGCTGGCAGTCGTAATCGTACTTCTGGCCGGAAGCGGTGCAGGCTGGATAGCCGCCCGCCATTTTAACCCTGCTGCTAAGGATATTAAATTTACCGAGCTGCGACTCACCGCCAACCCTTCCGACGATCCGGTCTTTAATGCGGTGATCTCTGCGGATGGCAAATATTTGGCTTTTACTGACCGGAAAGGGTTTTATCTGAAAGTCGTTGCAACCGGAGAAACACATTCCATTGTTTTGCCAGAGGGTTTCATCGCGCGACCAGTGAGTTGGTTTCCGGATGGAAGTCACGTTCTTGCTGACAAATTTCCAGGATCTGGAGAACAGTCCAGTGTGTGGCTGGGCTCGAAGTCGTCGAGCACTGAAGAACCGCCGAGCATGTGGAGTATTTCTGTTTTCGGGGGAAATCCGCGCAAACTCCTGGAGAACGCCGAGGCGCGATCCGTTTCGCCGGATGGTTCTCAAATCGCGTTTGTCAGAGGCGAGAAAAACCAGGAAATCTGGCTGGCCTCGTCAGACGGGGAACAAGCGCGAAAAATCGTCGGCGAACCGGGAGATATATTTGGGGCCGCAGCGTGGTCGCCGGATGGCCGCCGTTTGGCTTTCGTGCGGTATNGGTACCATCCGGGCGCTTATGAGGGCTATGTGTCTATCGCGGTGTGCGACCCCACGACTAAGGAAACCAACATCACTCTTTCAGATTTGAAGTTGGGTGATGCGCTGGCTTGGGCTCCCGACGGGCGTTTGATTTATTCTTTGGCGGAGCCGCCGCCCAACCAGAGTGGCTCGAATCTGTGGGCCGTAACATTGGATTCAACGACTGGGCGCCCGATTGGCGCGGCGACACGCCTCACCAACAGTCCCGATAAAAAAATGGGATTGAGCGTATCCGCGAACGGTAAGTCTTTGGTCTTCTTAAAATGGAGTGGAGCGCCACAGATCTACCTGGCCCAGATTGAGGCCCGCACGGGCCGATTGTCGTCTCCCCGCCGTCTGGGCCTTCCTGAGGGGAGAAATCTTCCCTACGCATGGACTTCCGACAGCAAATCCGTGCTTTTCACTTCGGATCGGGATGGACCGACTCACCTGTTCAAACAGGCCGTGGATCAACCGGCGCCGGATTTACTCGTTGGCGGAAAGGATTCAGTGATTCTCGCCAGGGCGAATTCTGATGGCTCAGAAATTTTGTACCTGGTGAGCTCCGATGGGCATGACAATCCGGGCTACGCCAAAATTATGCGCGTGCCTCTCTCCGGAGGCGCTGCAAAATTGGTATTGCAGGATGAGGCTATCGCAAACCTTCAATGCGCACATTCCCCGTCTGTGCTTTGTGTCTTCAGCCAGTCCTTACCGAACGCTGTTCGATTCGTACTTTTTGATCCTGTGAGTGGCGCGAAAAAGGAACTGACGAGCATCGAGGGTGCCACGGGATACAAATATAATTGGAGCCTTTCCCCGGACGGCTCCGCCATCGCGACTGCAGTATGGCGAGGCAATCAAATTCAATTTCTTTCAACCACAAATGGTTCGACGAGATCGCTGGTAGTGAAGGGTCAAGGCGGAATTTTGGCCCTTGACTGGGGTGCTGATGGCCGGAGCCTCTGGGCAAGTTCGTCGGCGCCCTCGGGAGCTGAAAGGCTCATCCACATAGATATGCGCGGGGAGATGAGACCGATGTTGGAGGATCCGGACAGGGACATTGGGTGGGCGATCCCTTCGCCAGACGGGCGTCGCGTCGCACTATGGGAAGCAAGTGGAAGCGCGAACGCTTGGTCGCTACAAGGATTTTGAGCAACCGATAGGATCCGTCGGCCCCATCAAAGGATAATCGCGGCTTCTTTTCTGGACTGGCAAGCATATAAAATGCCCTGATGATCCAGGCGGCCGAAATTGTTTTTCTTACAATGCTGCTTTTCGTGGTGGTTTTCGCAGCACTGGCTCGCAAGCTGGAGACCCCTTATCCAATTGTGCTGGTAGTGGCCGGGTTGATACTCGGCTTTGTACCGGGAATCCCCAGGATTCCGCTGAATCCCGACGTAATTTTTCTGCTGGTCTTGCCGCCACTGTTGTACTCCGCGGCGTGGCTTACTTCGTGGCGAGAGTTCAAATACAACCTGGCGAGTATTCTTCTGCTGGCATTCGGGCTGGTTGGATTCACGGTGCTGGGTGTGGCGTATGCCGCGCACTGGGTTTTCCGGGGATTCGACCTACGGCTCGGATTTGTGTTGGGAGCAGTGGTGGCNACTACGGACGCGATTGCCGCGACNGCGATATTTAAGAGGATAGGGCTTCCCAAAACCATCNTCGATATTCTCGAGGGCGAGAGTCTGATGAATGACGCTACGGGGCTGCTCGCGCTGGAATTCGCGGTGGCAATGGTTGTGAAAGGTGAAACACCTACGCTTGCGTCCGGGGTGCTGCGGCTGACTTATCTAATCGTCGCGGGAGTGGCGATCGGAATGGCAGTGGGATTACTGGTCAAATGGATTCAGCCGCACATTGATGACGGTCCAATCGAAATCGTAATCAGTATCTTGATTCCTTACTCGGTATATCTGGCCGCGGAAGTTGTCCACGCTTCGGGAGTAATGGCGGTTGTGACCTGTGGATTGTATTTGAGCCGCCAGAGTTCGCACTTATTCACTGCGAGCGTGCGGTTGCAAACGTGGGCGGTGTGGGATTCGCTGACCTTCGCGATTAATGGGTTAGTGTTTGTGCTGATCGGGCTGCAGTTGCCATACGTGTTAGCCGGGATTAGGGATTATAACGTGCGTCAGCTTGTGCTGTATGGGGCGTTATTCAGCGTCATAGTGATCGTGCTGCGGCTCTTGTGGATGTACCCTGGCGCGTATCTCGCTTATTTCATTCGTTCACGGATTTTGCATCAGAATAACGTGCCTCCATCTCCAAAACAGATTTTCGTGGTGGGGTGGACGGGCATGCGCGGGGTTGTCGCGCTGGCGGCGGCCATTTCCTTGCCGGAAACGCTGGCGAATGGCAGCGAATTCCCGGAGCGGAATTTGATTATCTTTCTGACTTTCAGCGTGATTTTTGTGACCCTCGTGCTGCAGGGACTGACGCTGCCTCCGCTGATCCGTGCTTTGGGACTGGCTGAAGGTCACGGGAGCGACGCCGAAGAAGAACAGGAAGCGCGCAGAATTATCACCAGCACGGCGCTTGCGCACTTGGAAGAAGCGCGTGGGCAAGACGTTTCGGATTTCGATTCGGTGTACGATGATATCGCGCGTCGTTATGCGCGGCGGCTGGCAAGTCTGACCAAAGAAGGCACCGAGGGCGATGCCATGAGCAACCGGGAGTTGCTACGCTATCGCACTATTCTGGGAGAACTTTTACCGTTAGAGCGAAGAACCGCCGTTCGGCTTCGAAATGAAGGGCGCATCAATGACGAAGTTCTCCGCAAGATCGAACATGAACTGGATTTGAGTGAATCGCGGCTCGCGTTGAGTTAGGTGGAGGCGAGATCGTCAATCGGGATCCTGATGTGTGACGATGTGGACATCCACAGCTGGAGCGTCGCGCAAGAAACGGTGAATGGCCCATAAGTAAAAAAGTTTGCGCAAACCAGTCACAGCGGCGCGACCAAAAATTACTTGCGTGACATGTTTTTCCCGCGCGAATGCTGCCATGGTATCCGCGATGCTTTTACCTTTTATTCTAACCACCTTTGCTCCCAAGTCGCCAGCGAAGCGGATGTTGGCCTCTAAAGATTTATGACTGGGGCTTTGATTTTCCGTCTCGGTGTCCACATGGACGACGTAGAGCTCGGCGTCCAGGCGCCGAGCCATGCGGGCGCCGCGAGCGATCAAGTATTGGCCGGAAGGATTCGAACTGATGCAAACGGCCAATCTTTCGCGCACCGGCCAGTTTTTTTCGATGTCCTTGGCAGCCATGTAAGATTCCAGGCTGCGATCGACGTGTTCAGCGACCTGGCGCAGGGCAAGTTCGCGCAAAGCGATCAAATTGCCGCGCCGAAAAAAATTGTGCAGCGCCTGATGCACTTTGTGTTTGGAATAAACGTCCCCGCGTTCCATGCGCTGCTGGAGCGCTTCGGGAGTAAGGTCCACCATCACCGTTTCATTGGCCATTAAGGGGACCCAGTCGGGAACCGTTTCGCGCACGGTGACGCCGGTAATGCTGTGGACCGTGGGCGCCAGGCTTTCCATGTGTTGAATATTTAACGTGGAAAGCACATCGATTTTGGCATTGAGAAGTTCCTGCAAATCTTCGTAGCGCTTGCGATGCTTGCTGCCGGGAATGTTGGTGTGGGCCAACTCATCCATGAGAACGACGGCGGGATGGCGGGCGATGATGGCATCCACGTCCATCTCTTCAAAGACCGTGCCTTTGTATTCAATGCGGCGGCGAGGCACGGTTTCAAGGTCCGGCACGAGGTCTTCAACGCCCTTGCGGCCGTGAGTTTCGATGAAGCCGATGACCACGTCTTCACCGCGGTTGTGGCGCCGGATGCCTTCGCTCAACATGCTGTAGGTTTTTCCCACGCCGGGGGCATAGCCGAGAAAAAGTTTGAAGATGCCCTTGGATTTCTCCGGGGCGCGAGTCTTCTCGAGCCAGTCTTCAGGTTTTTTCGGCATCGGGCGTCTTACACCATCAAGGTATGAACGGCTGAGCTAGAATACAGCGGTGCTCTCTCGTCTTCCAATTCGCTTCCTGCATGCCGTTGCAGCGCTGGGCATTTTGGCCGTTATTACCTTTTTTTATCGCGACGTACTGCGAGTCAATCAAACCACCGTAGCGCTTACTTTTGTGGTTGCGATTTTAGCAGTTTCGACCTTTTGGGGCTTTACCGTTTCGGCGTTCATGTCCGTGGCCGCGATGCTGGCTTTCAATTACTTTTTTCTTCCCCCGGTCGGGGCATTTACCATCGCCGATCCGCAAAACTGGGCGGCGCTGTTTGCGTTCCTGGCGGCATCGCTTATCGCCAGCCAGCTCGCAGCACGCATGCGTAAGGAGGCCGATGAAGCGCAGCGGCGGCGTAATGAACTGGAGAGGCTTTACACCTTTAGTCAGACATTGCTGGTGTCGGGAAATGTAATTACTTTACTTAACGCGATTCCCAGTCACATCGTCGAGACATTTGAAGTGGGAGCGGCGGCGCTTTACCTCGAAAACAAAAACAAGTTTTATCACTCCGGCGGCGCGTCGCACTTCGAGGACGAAGAGCTTAAGCGAGCGACTGTCCGGGATGAACCGTTGCGCGATCCAGGGCGCAGCCTGTCTTTTGTTCCTGTACACATGGGCGCCCGCGCGATCGGGAGCCTGGGAATCTCGGGTCAAATGTTATCGCGGGAAACATTGGACGCGCTGGGCTCCATGATTGCCATTGCCTTCGAGCGGGCACGCGCGGTGGAAGAACTGGGAAAAACAGAGGCCACCAGGGAAGGCGAACGTTTGAAATCAGCCTTGCTGGATTCCGTGACGCATGACTTTCGCACGCCGCTAACCTCCATCAAGGCGTCGGTGACGAGTCTCCTGTCCGAGCACCACGTGGCAGACCCACAAGAACACGAACTGCTGACGGTGATCGACGAAGAGTGCGATCGCCTGAATCAGCTTGTAGGTGACGCTGCAGAAATGGCGCAGCTGGATGCGGGCGAATTCGAATTGAATCTGGCGCCGAACGCGATGAATGAAATTGTTTCGGCGGCACTGACGTATTGCAAAATGTTGTTGGGATCGAGAACGATACGCATGGAGGTCCCTGAGACGCTTCCCTCCGTGCGCGCCGACTTTAATCGCATACGCGACGTACTGGTGCGGTTAATTGAAAATGCCGATGCTTATTCTCCGAAGGAGAAGCCGATTACTATTACGGCTGAGGCCAACGCGAATTTCGTACTCACCAGCGTGGCCGACCAAGGGCCGGGAATCGAAGACATGGAGCTGGGGCTGATCTTTGACAAATTTTATCGTGGGAAGGATCAGCGTTACCTCGTTCAAGGAACGGGGATGGGATTGCCGATCGCAAAAGCCATCATTCAAGCGCACGGCGGAACAATCAGCGTGGCCAGCCAGCGCGACCATGGTTCCGTGTTTTCTTTCACTCTGCCCATCGATTCGTCGGCGAGCAAGACGCGATGAAAGCCGCGACGATACTGGTCGTGGACGACGAACCGCAAATTCGCCGTGTACTGCGCACAACGCTGACCGCAGAGGGCTACACCATCATTGAAGCGCGCGATGGCACGGAGGCCTTCGAGAAGGTCCGCGACGCTAAGCCTGATCTGATTCTCTTAGATATGAATATGCCCGGAGTGGACGGGCTGCAAACATGCCGCGAGATTCGCACCAGTTCGGAAGTTCCCATCATCATGCTCACGGTGCGAAGCGCGGAGAAAGACAAGGTTCGGGCGCTGGACGCTGGTGCCGACGACTACGTAGTGAAGCCGTTTGGTATTCAGGAATTGTTGGCGCGTGTCCGCGCGTTGCTGCGACGCGCAGCGGAAGATCAGGATGCGGGCGCGCTGGTATCGAAAGAACTTAATTTTGATTTTGAAAAGCGCGACATTTGGGTGCGGGGGGTGCAAGTCCATTTGACGCCCAAGGAATTCGCTGTGCTTAAGGAATTGGTGGCCGCGGATGGCCGGCCGATCTCACATCGCAGGCTGTTGCAGTCCGTCTGGGGGCCTGAGTATGGAGAAGAGACGGAATCGTTGCGTGTGGTAATCAACCAGCTTCGAAAAAAAATTGAACTGAATCCAGCCAAACCAAAATATATTCACACCGAGCCGTGGGTAGGTTACCGCTTCAACGTGCCGGCAGACGCGAAAAGCCAAAATCTGTAGAGATGCGTTTTGTGAGGTCTTGAGCGGATCAGTCCGGGAAGTTGAGCCGCTTTTGTAGAGCAATGAAGCGAGGATTAGACCGCAGCGGGTCAACCTCGGGCTCAACCTTGAGAAAGACCAGACCGTTCGAGCGATCTGCGAAAGCCCTTTCCATCCAGTCCATGGCCGTTTCGGTTTTGCCTAACCCGATGTACACGATAGCGACGTAAAACGGGGAAACATACTGTTTCTTGGACTGCGCCATCAGCTGCTGGAGTAATCGCAGCGCTTCCTCCTGATTCCCAGAGAGCGCGTCGGCATGCGCCAGGGCGGAGATCATCAACGGGCTGTTGTGGGAAAGTTCAACGGCCCTTTGCAGCTCGGCGCGGGCGAGATTGAATTCACGCTTTTGCTCGTAGGCCTGGCCAAGTATGAAATGCGCCCACTCGTAGGAGGGATCCATTTCCAAAGTGTCGCGGAGTTGCTCGATGGAGCGGTCGTACTGACGCGCCAGATATAAACGCCATCCCAAGCTCGAATTAATGCTGATGGAAAGCGGATCGAGATCGCGAGCCTTCTTTATTTGTTCAAGGCTTTCGTCAAAGCGTCCCATAGCGATGGAATACAGAGAATATCGCTGGTAGGCGGTGGCGTATCTAGGGTCCATCTGAATGGCCTGCTGGAAACCTTGCGCCGCGCCAGTCCAATCCCAGTCATAGTTGAATTTCGCAGTGGCGAGAGAGGTCTCGGCCTCGGCCAGAGTAGGATCTATTTCCAGCGCGCGAATCGCGGCGGCTTTGGCTTTGGGCGCAGCCTCGGCGGCCGGCAGACTTCCATAGATGGTCGCGCCGATGATTCCATAACAATCCGCCAGGCCCGCATAGGCCAAAGCATATTGCGGGTCTCTGCGGGTGGCGTCCTCAAAGTATCCGATGGCCTTTGTGAATCCCTCGGTGGATCTTCTGTTCCAGTAATAGCGGCCCTTCAGATAATCCTCGTAAGCAGCGGGGCTGACGGAAGGATTTGTTGCCAAGCGCTGTTTATCTTCGGGGCTGAGGTTGATGCGAATCTGGTCCACGATGGCGGACGAAACTCGATTCTGCAATGCCAGCACGTCGCCGAGCTGGCTCTCATACGTGTCGGCCCAGAGATGATGATCGGTGGAGACTTGAACGAGCTCGGCGGTGATTCTAACGCGGTTTCCAGCCTTTAATACCGTGCCCTCAACAACGGCATCGACTTTCAGATCTCTGGCGATTTCGGAGAGTGGCTTGTGCGTGCCCTTGTACGCCATAGCTGTTGAGCGCGAGATGACTCGCAGTGAACGGATTTTGGCGAGATTAGCGGTTAGTTCGTCGGTCATACCAGCGGCAAAATAATCTTGCTCCGTGTCGCCAGACAGATTCTCGAGCGGTAAGACAACCAGCGACATGTTGTGTGCGGGATTTATTTTCCCGGACTCCCAACCTCTGACGAAATGAACGGCCAAGCCGGAAAGGACAGCAAAGAGCAGCACTGCCGCCGACAGCAGCGCAATGCGTGGCAGCGTTAGCCAGCCTCTGGCATTCGAGCGAGTGGCCAATTCATGGTGATCGGCAGAGAACTGCGCCGGAGCATCGGGTGAAAGTAAACCGGCAGAAGAATTCAGCTGCGGGTCGCTGCCAGGAATTATTTTTGGCGCCGAGTGGATTTCTTCCACGGGCGCAATGAAGCGGTAACCGCGTCGCGGCAATGTCTCGATGAAGCGGGGTTTGTCGGGAGAATCGCCGAGCGCTTCTCGCAAGCGCATCACGGCGTTGTTCAGTCCGTGATCGAAATCTACAAAGGTGTCGCCTGGCCACAGACGCACGCGGAGGTCGTCGCGCGTAATTACCTGACCGGGTTGTTCCAGAAGTATCGCGAGAATCTGAAAAGGCTGTTCGGCCAACTTTAGGCGTAAGCCATGCTTACGCAACTCGAACGCTTTGAGATCGATCTCAAACACGCCGCAGCGAACCATCTTGGAAGGATGGGAGGGGTGCTGCATATAGTCGGCCAAGCCGTGTGGGAGTATAGCGCCCGAAGACGTACAGCGTCAAAAAAGGCTCGTGACTTTAATAGCTAAGTCGCTATTTTTCAGTAACAAAGGAGGCGATGCAGAAAGGGCTTCGATAGGATGCATTACGGATTGTGCTGATTCAGGGAATTACGCAAAGTGTCGCCACTAAATCGCAGCCGCTTAAAAGCGATTGGCATACTCGTGCAGGAATGAACCGCACAGTTGTGGCGGTCAACTTTAGCTCGTCGTGCGCGTCCGTGGAGGGAATATGTCCTTAGTCTCAAAAATATACATGCGACTACATTGGCTGCTTGTCGTTGCGCTGGTCGCAAACTTCCAGACGGCATGGGTGGCACCTGCCAAAGCGCAAGTCTCAGGTGCCACGCTATCGGGGTTGGTAACTGATGAGCAAGGCAGCCCGGTGGCCAACGCTACTATTAGTATCAAGAACGCCGGTACCGGCGTTACCCGGGAAGTAACCTCCAACTCGGACGGCATTTATTCGGCGCCCAACCTATTGCCGGGCGAATATGAAGTGACCATTACTGCGCCGGGTTTTCAGAAGCTGACGGAAAAAGGCATCACCTTAACAGTAGGCGGGCAACAGTCTGTGAATTTGAGCCTGAAGGTCGGTTCACTGAGTCAAACGGTGCAAGTAAACGCCGCGGTCGCCGAGATTCAGACTACATCTTCAACGGTAAGTTCCACGGTAGACTCCACAACTGTCCGGGAGTTGCCATTGAACGGACGAGATTGGACTTCGCTCGCGGCGCTTGAGCCGGGCGTCAACAATATTCCGAACCAAGTGGGGACGGGATTCAGCGCCAATAAAGGGAATCGCGGATTTGGGAACCAGTTAAGCAACAGCGGGCATCGCGCCAATGAGAATACCTACCGTGTAAACGGCGTCAGTATCAACGACTATTCGAATGGTTCCCCGGGTGGAGCCTCGGGCTTGAACCTAGGCGTGGATGGTATTCAGGAGTTTTCCGTACTGACCAGCAACTATACGGCGGAATACGGGCGGACGTCGGGAGCGGTAATAAACGCAATCACGAAGAGCGGTACCAACGATCTGCATGGAACGGCCTTTTTCTTCGATCGTGACAAAGTCTTTGACGCCAAGAATTACTTTGATGGGCCCGGTCCGATTCCCTCCTTCCGACGCGTGCAGTTTGGCGCGTCCGGCGGCACAGCCATCATCAAAGATAAAACGTTTGTGTACGGAACGTATGAGGGAGTGCGTCAAAACAGGCCCGGCACACAGTTAATTCGCGTGCCTTCCAATGAGGCACGTAACGGTTTGTTGTGCGTACCCTCGACGCCGGGCGGAAAAGACTGCGCTGCGCTTGTAGCCGTTCCGGTGGATTCGCTGGTCGCGCCTTATCTGGCGCTATGGCCCTGCCCGGCCACATGCCAAACTGCAACGAATACGGATTCGGTGCAGTTCGGAGTAGCTCTGCCGACTATTTCAAATGAAAATTATGCCACCGGGAGAGTGGACCAAAAATTTTCCGACAACGATAACCTGACGGTCAGCTACTTTTTCGATTCCGGGCCACAGTCGCAACCAGATCCGTTGCAAAACACAATCCATCAGGTTTTTTCTCGCCGACAGACAGCCAGCGTGGAAGAGACGCATATTTTCAACCCGGCATTGATCAATACCGTGCGGGTAGGACTCAGTCGTGTTCGAGGGGATATCAATTTGCCGGTTTCCGGCGACGCCGTTGCCACCAATAAGAGTCTTGAGGTGGCGCCGGGCGCCATTGGTCCGCCACAAATCGGAGTTCCTGGAGTGGTGACGACTGCGATTGGTCTCGGCGGCCTCAATCGCTTCTTGCACCGCTGGACCTCCGCCCAAGTTTACGACGATGCTTTCGTGAGCAAGGGGGCGCATTCCATCAAGTTTGGGTTTGCGTTCGAACGTATGCTGTACAACGTTCTGGAGCAATTGAGCCCCAATGGCAGAGTGAATAACTTTGCCCAGCCAAAAACCGGCCCTTGTTCCGTATTTACCTCTGGTGGTTTGTGCCTGCTGCTAGAGAATGCTCCGCAGAGATTAAATGCGCTGGCACCTGGTGGCTCGAGTGAAGTGGGTATCCGAGAGAGCCTATTCGCCGGCTACGTTCAGGATGATTGGCGTTTCCGACCGAACCTCACATTTAACATCGGGCTGCGCTATGAATTCACAACCCTGCCGAGAGATGCGAACAACAGGATTCAGGAAATTACCACCCTGGTCAATTGCGCTACACCGGGAGTTCCTCCCAGCCTCAGCAGTCCATGCGGTCCGCAACAGGTCGACACCTTTATCAGAAACAATCCCACCACTAAAAACTTTGAGCCGCGAATCGGCTTCTCATGGGATCCGTTCAAGGACGGAAAAACAGCAGTGCGTGGTGGCTTCGCCATCTTTGATGTGCTGCCACTACCCTACGAATTCGGGCTCAACACCGCGGCCACAGCGCCATTTCAGATCATTGGATTTGACAACAAGGCGACATTGGGCAGTGGCATCGATCCAAACATCAGTTTTAATCCCCAAAACATCAGAAATCGTTATATCGACCAGAACCCCCATCGCGCTGATGTGCTGAATTGGAACTTCAACATCCAACGGCAGATGGGGTCTGCCTGGACGCTAATAGTGGGCTATGTGGGCTCCCGTTCTGTGCATCTTTCCGTGGCAGCCGATGACATCAACTTAGTTCCGCCAGTCCAAACGTCTGCAGGAATACTCATTCCGTCGAATACTTATCAACTAGATCCGAACTGGGCGGGTGCCAACGGAGGAGTCGTGCCCGGGCCCCCTGGCGGAGCCGGAATCCGCCCGGTGATTTTTGACGGCGAGTCGACTTATCACGGCTTCCAGACGCAATTGAAAAGAGAAATGACGCATGGGTTACAAGGACAGTTGTCCTACACGCTCGGCAAATGCCGTGACACGAGCTCCGCGCCAGTAACGGGCGACACCTATGTGAATTCCATCGCTGTGCCTTTGCTTCTGAGCAAGACGTATCGAATCGGCGCATGCGATTTCGACGTGCGTAACACGCTTGTGGGAACGATGATCTGGGATGTCCCTGGTCCCAAAAGCGGTGTGGCGTCGTACGTGGCGGGAGGATGGGAAGTCGGAACGATTGTTACCGCTACGAGTGGATCTCCATTCACGGTGACATTTGGCGGTGGCGGCGATCCTCTCAATACCGGCTTCAACGGTGACTTCTCCATGGATTTTGCGGACCTGATCGCCGGATGCAACGCCACGCCAGGAGTTGCCAGCAATGCGAAAGGGCAGTTACTGGCGTTCAATCCGAGTTGCTTTACGGCTGCGCCGGCGGTCGCGGGAGGAGTTTTGGTTGGCAATTCGGGCCGTAACCGCTTCTATGGACCTGGGTTTACCACGGTGGATTTTTCCTTGTTTAAGAACTTTTCCTTCAAAGAAAGATTCAGGGTGCAATTTCGTTCAGAGTTTTTTAACATCCTGAATCATCCCAACTTTGCAGCACCAAATTTTTTGAATGACTCTAACAATTCCTTCGAGACTACAAATGCTGGAGTCATCGGTTCTACATCCACGTCCTCGCGTCAGATTCAATTGGGGCTCAAACTGGTCTGGTGATGCACTCACTTCGCTGAGCAAGGTAGACCGGCAACGTTGCTCCTTGCTCAGTGTTTGTTCCCGCAAGTGTGTGGCAGTAGAAGCAAGATCCGCGTCAGCTCTGTTGCGGTTCGAATTATTGACTAGTACCAGATACGAGACTTACAGGTTTGTTTAAGATCATGAACCCCACGATTCATTCCAGCGACCGTAAGTCCAAGGTATGGTCCGTGATCCGCGTCTCCAGCGGAAATTTCCTGGAGATGTACGACTTCATGGTGTTTGGTTACTATGCCGCCGCCATAGGCAACGCATTTTTCCCGAGCGGAAATCCGTACGGTTCGTTAATGCTGTCGTTGATGACTTTTGGCGCGGGATTTTTGATGCGCCCCTTGGGAGCTTTGGTGCTCGGAGCGTACACGGACCGCAATGGCCGGCGCGCTGGGTTGTTGTTGACGTTAGGAATGATGTCGATCGGGATTTTTTCCATCGCGTTCATGCCCAGCTACGCGACCATTGGTTTGCTCGCCCCAATACTTGTTTTGACTGGACGGCTTCTTCAGGGATTTTCCGCGGGAATGGAACTCGGTGGCGTCTCGGTGTATTTGTCGGAGATCGCCACTCCGGGTCACAAGGGATTTTATGTAAGTTGGCAATCGGGCAGCCAACAAGTGGCGGTGATGTTTGCAGCCTCCGTGGGCGTGATGCTTAATTCCATCCTGTCTACTGAAAAGATGCAGCGTTGGGGATGGCGCGTTCCACTGCTTCTCGGTTGCCTTATCATTCCGTTTCTATTCAGACTAAGAAAATCTCTGGCGGAAACCGACGAGTTCCTGGCGCGCAAACACCGGCCGAACACCGCGGAGATTTTTCGTTCGCTAAGAAATAATTGGGCGATCGTGCTGGTGGGCACGTTCATGGTCACCATGACGACCGTGTCGTTCTACATGATTACCGCGTACACGCCCACGTTTGGAAACTCCGTGCTGCACCTGGCGAGCATCGACAGCTTGATTGTGACTTTATGCGTGGGCGCGTCGAATCTTTTTTGGCTGCCCATCATGGGTGCGTTGTCTGACCGCATTGGAAGGCGGCCTTTGCTGTTCGGGTGCACGTTGCTGATGTTGATCACCGCTTATCCGGCGATGCTTTGGCTGGTCAGGGAGCCATCATTTGCCAGGTTGTTGACTGTCGAATTGTGGCTATCCTTTATCTATGGTAGCTACAACGGCGCCATGGTGGTGGCGCTTACGGAAATTATGCCGGTGGACGTCAGAACATCGGGATTTGCTCTGGCTTACAGCCTGGCTACGGCAATTTTTGGCGGATTCACACCGGCACTAAGTACGTACCTGATTCATATTTCAGGCAACCGTGCGGTTCCAGGTTTGTGGCTTTCTTTCGCCGCCGCGTGCGGGTTAGTCGCTACGATTTTCGCCAAGCCTCAGTCCGTGAAAGCGGACGCGCAGCAGGAACTCGCGCTGCAATCTTGAAGCAGCACCCTTACTTACAGCCGTCTTCATGGCTTCGAATTCGATAGAGAAGGTATATGACTACCGCGACATTTATGACCAGCACCAGAATTTTCGTAGCGCTGGAATCGCGATATAGCTCGTAAACCTCCAACGGCACGAGCGAACTGGTGATGATTATAGTGAACCACTCGGCCCAAAGTTTCACGAGCCAGAGTCCGATTCCCTCGGTTAGAAACAGTCCAGCATAGATAAAGCTTACGACACCGAGGCCCCTTACTTTAGCGGGCGAAAGATTAGACACCTTCTCAATCCCTCTCTCCAGCCAGCGGTTTTCGGGATCCAGACCGCACGTAGTAATCCAATATTCCAGTGTGCTACCCATGTCCCGATGAATGAGCTTCAGGGCGCCCACGCCGAGGGCGATGAGAATTAACGCTTTTACCAGCTTAAATAGCGCAATTAGTCGAATCACGGTGCTGTCAGAAGATCTCATGTGGGCGCTTATTGTAGCGCCAATCGGCGAAAGCACTGACGCTGCGAGATGAATCCTCAAGCAAGGCGATTTCAAGTGCGTAAATGGACTGTTTTAAAATTTCCACGCGCTATTTTTTATGGTCCGGATGAATGCCCTAACCAGCACATAAAAGCCATACGTTAAACACCTTAGTAAAATATTACAGGATTCCGGCGTTGAACACTCCCAATCAGCGAGTCATACTTTTATTTGTGGAGTGTACGAATCAGTTAGTCGTGGAAGTCATACCCAAGGAGGAATAATGAAAGCTGGATACCGATACCTTACTTTTCTTTTCCTGACGGCTGCACTAAGCGCACCCGCAGCCGTAGTTAGCAGAGCAGCGACGCAGGATGAACACCGGGACGAACATCGTGATGAGCATCGCGATCACAAACGTGTATACGATCGCGCTCACAAGGATTATCACAATTGGGATGACAATGAGGATCACTACTACCATCAATATTACAACGAGAATCACAGAGAGTACCGCGACTACTCAAAGCTTAATCGGAGAGATCAGGACAATTATTGGAAGTGGCGTCACGAACATGGTGATGATAATCACTAAATTCTAGCGTTCACACACGCAGTCAAAATGCACGGGGCAGCCTTAACGGGCTGCCCGTCGTATTTTATAAAGGTGGAATTCGCCGTCGTGCCCCGGGGTGCCAATTTTTTGTCATTCGCATGTTTACCTGCTGGCGCGTAAGGTAGACGTAGCCCGGGAGGGCCAGAGATTCTTGAAGGGCGAGTTCCGCATTTTATTTCTTTATGAGGTTGCCGAGGCTATACGCCTGGATGTGCTGCGAGCTCTGGTCGAACCAGGTGGTGTGCAGCCCTCGATCGGTTTGACTCCTCCGATCCCGCACTATTTGCACTTTGAGAGATCGCCGGTTGTCGAGGCCATCCATCCGATGGTCTTGAAGGCCGGTGAACACCTAGAGGGGAAAACCAATTATTACGACTACGGAGTGGTCAGCATTGAGCTTGAGTTACCGTTCGAGTGCGACGATTGGGGTACTTTGGTTCAGAAGTCCAGTCAATGGATTGGCGCGCCGGAACTCGAAAGCCGGGCCACCGAATTACTTCACACGGCTTTGAAACACGCCACCCCTGCTCTGGTAAAACCTTACGATACCTGGCTCAAAGAGGACTATTACGTTATACAACTCCGCGAAATACGGGGAGCCGATGGCCACAGCCTGGCCTCTGAAGAATTGCTTGCGTCGCACGGCCCAGAAATAGCCCAACTGGTTCGAGGGGAATCGGCATTGTTATCCGATGCGGAGCGGCAGGAAGTCTTGCAATCGAGCATCTCCTACTCCCACATGGATTTGCTGGTAGTAGGTTGGGGTGGCGCTCTAGTCTACGGAAGCTCGGAAGTCGCGGCGACAACCATACAACTGCTGGAATATGCCAATACCCAGCTGCTGGAATTTCGTTATTACGACACATTGCTCACGAGCCTCCTTGACGGAGTGTATCGTTCACTTGAGCGCCAAGGCGGTTTGCTTACCGCCTGGAGGCTCTCCCGTGAAGCGGCCCGGTTGAACACCATCCGTCTGGATGTTATGGAATTGACCGAGAAGGTTGATAATGCGGTAAAGTTTTTGAGCGATATGTTCTATGCGCGCCTTTACAATTTGATTGCCGCTAAGGTTGGCGTGCCCGATTATCGCGGACTGGTGGACCAGAAACTGCGCACCGCCGGTGAGCTGTACAGATTTATGGTGGACCAGTTTAATCAAACCCGCAGCTTCGTCCTGGAGCTGGCGGTAGTAATCATTCTAATAGTTGACCTCGCCTTTCTGTTTCGTGGCAAGTAGCGAGCCACCCGCNACCCTAGGAGCACAACTGCCCGCACCCAATATTAAGCNCGGCTGTATCCAAACACCGGTTACTATTCGTCCCATAAATGAGGGGTCTCTGGGCCCCAGTCCCGAATAACGTGAGGATAAGGAACCCCTTTGCCTGCTGATCAGAATGAGCATCCAGCTATCGGGCCCGAACATCAGCTATCTCCGCCGACAGACGCGCCGCCACCCAGGCGGAGTACAGCCGTGCGGGTCATCATGTGGGTTGTGATCCTGCTGGTGTTCGGGCTGGGCTTCTGGCTGGTATTGCGTCACCAGGATGCAACCACGGTCAAAGCACCCAGAGGAGGCGGTGGGCCGGTTACGGTGACGACGGTAACTGCACAGCAGGGCGACATCGGCGTATACCAGGATGCCATCGGCACGGTAACGCCGGTTTACACCTCTTCGATCACCAGCCAGGTGAATGGCATTGTGACCGAGGTGTACTACAAAGAGGGTCAGATCGTGCACAAAGGCGATCCCCTGATAGAGATTGATTCCCGACCGTACCGCGCCACGCTCATGCAGGCGCAGGGCACGCTGGAGCGGGACCAAAATGTTTTGGCGATGGCCAAAATGGACCTGCAGCGCTACCACGAAGCGTGGGATCGCCGAGCCATACCAAAGCAACAACTGGACGATCAAGAAAAAATTGTGCTGCAAAACCAGGGTACGGTGAAGCTTGACGAGGGCACCGTGCAGTTCGATCAGGTCCAGGTGAGCTACTGCCATATCGTGGCGCCCATTACCGGCAAGGTTGGTTTGCGGCTGGTCGACCCGGGAAACGTGGTGCAGTCTTCGGGAACAACAACGCTGGCGGTCATTACGCAAATATCGCCCATCACTGTAATTTTCACTATTTCGGAAGACAATCTCGGGCCAGTGCAGGAGCGTTTACGCAACAAGGCGGTACTGACCGTAGATGCATTTGACCGTGGCGGGCAACAGAAAATAGTTTCTGGAAAATTGCTGACGCTGGACAACCAGATCGACACCACTACAGGAACAGTCAAAGCGCGCGCTTCGTTCGAGAACAAAGACGGTGCGTTATTTCCAAATCAGTTCGTTAATGTTCGATTGCTGGTGAATACGCTCCACGATGCCACCTTAATTCCCAGTTCGGCAATCCAACATAACGGGCAGACTGCGTTTGTTTATGTCCTGCAGGACAACACCGCACATATGCGCACGATTAAACCAGGCGTGACCGACGGCGGAATTGCGCAAGTCACGGGCGTGTCTCCCGGGGAAGTGCTGGCAAACAGCAGCTTTGATAAATTGCAGGACAACTCGAAAGTTGTCATCGCCTCCAATCCACCGACGCCCAGCAACAGTTCTGGCGGACCCCACCCGCAAGGAAGTGGTTCTGGCGGCAGAAACCCCAACGCGCCAGGAAGTGCCGGTAGTCCCGGAAACGCGGCTGCTCCGGGGCA
>JGI12053J15887_10000131_pt1 | contig 24814 bp, 27 predicted proteins | sample MedBloCAOM1_O3_FD_15887 | JGI IMG/M metagenome (IMG submission 15887)
AGCCCCCTCCGGTGCCAGCACTTCGATCCAGCGGCGGGTCCAGTTCACCTGTCGCGGGAACTGACGCGACTTCCAAGGGTGTCGCTGGCTACCCGGTGACAGGCAGTCGGTCCGCCTGCGGAAACGCTGTCGCGGTGCGGCTTCGCACCGCGCCCTGCCGGTTTAGCCAGTGCGGGTAGCAATCTTCATAGTGGTCTCGGCCCCCGCAGGTGGCGGGGACCGAGAGGGTGGTGCAGCCGGGGCTAGCCGACCCCGGCCCTTTTAGAACAGGTTGGCCAGGCCTTCCAACCCTGCGCGTGGAGCACCTTTTGGGCGATGGCGATCTGCTGCGCCCGGCTGGCCCCACTGGCGGTGCTTGCGTAGGCTCCACCACCGAAAGACCGCCACGTGCTGGGGGCGAACTGCAGCCCGCCTGAATACCCGTTGCCGGTGTTGGTGCTCCAGTTACCGCCGCTTTCGCACTGGGCCACCGCATCCCATGGATCCTGGCGCATCGGGGACGCCAGGGCCGGGGCTGCCAATACCAGCGGAGCCGTCAGTGCGGCCGCAGCGATACCAATACGTGCGAGTAATCGGGAGGTCCTCGTCATTTTTATTCTCCGTGAAACGCGCACACGACTGCTGGTATCGACAATTGCGCGGAAATTCGCCGATCCCGCGCTGACCGATCGCCAGGCTGCGCCCCGTCCCGATTCAGGGTGAGCTTGCGGTATCCGGGACCGAGGGACGGGTTTGGCGCACCGGGTCCGGATTCCCGCGCCAAGGTGGCTCCTTCGAGCAGGACAAGGTCGACCGTACGGATTGCGATGGGCGATGCAAGGGGTGACATCAGGGGCCGTCCGGCGGGGGCCGAGTCGCAAAACTGTTACTCAGCGCAACAAGCCCGCATGTTTCCGCAGGTTAACCACGGATGAAGAAGGGGCTTTGCGAACGCGATTTGCCGGATTTGTGAACCGTCCGACGTGAAGTCGAATCACCCGATCGGGCGCGTTCAAAAGGTTTAATTCGGCATCCCAGCCGCCTCGGTGCGCCGCCGTTGTAGCGGTCCGCCGCCGCGGTGACCGTGACCGCTGTCACCATTGTGGGGGAATCGGCCCGGTGCACCGCGGCGGCCCCACCAAGATCACCAACTGTGTGACCGTCGCGACAAGAAATGTCACCGAAGTGACCCAAAACGTGATCAGCGCCACTATGTATTCGGTATCCCGGTTCACATCGCGGAACATCTGATTCAGGTCGCGACCGTTATTGGAGCGTGACCGGATGCCGGCGCATGCGAAATCAGCCACCGTCCTGCCGCGCCGGCTCGAGGCCCGGAGCGGGCGGGCTCCACGCCCAGCTACCGCCGGTCGACGACCCCAGGGTGTACCTGTCTGAGGCAGACGGTGGCCGGCATGGCGCATTGATCGAGCCTGACTGGGTATGAAGAACTCCAAGCGGCACATCGAGGCCTCGGGAGGCAGCATGGCTGGACGCGCAGATGCGACAAAAGCCGGGACGACAAGTAAGACGAGCTCTGAGCCGGACCTGCTCGGTATCTACCTCAACGATCACCTGGCCGGCTTGACTGTGGAGGTCGAGTTGGCTCGTCGGGTGGTCGGGGCGCACCGGGACTCGGATATCGGTGCTGCGCTCGAGCGGTTGACGGCCGAAATCGTCGGAGATCGTGCCACGCTGCGCGACATGATGGCCGCGCTCGGCGTTCCGGTCCGGCGCTACAAAGCGTACGGGGCCTGGGTGGGGGAGAAGGTGGGGCGCCTGAAGCCCAACGGCTACCTCAGGGGCCGCTCTCCGCTGAGCATCATAGTGGAGCTGGAAGGCCTGCGGCTGGCAGTGGAGCATAAAGCTCTGGGCTGGCGCACGCTGCGCGAACTGGCGGTACACGACGACCGCCTAGACCCGGGGCGGCTAGATGGGCTACTGGATCGGGGCCGCCGGCAGGCCGATACGCTCGAGGAGCTTCGCGCCCGCAAGGTCGCCGAGGTCTTCGGCCCTGCTGGGCTGAATTCAGCGAGCTAGCTCCGACGAGCGGTCGCACCCGCGTGCAGGTGCCGGTGCAGCAGCCGAAGTGCCTCGGCGACCGCTTCGGCACATACCTCGGCCGGATCGTCGCAATCGATGTAGCGGTGTTCGACGTGCGTCTCCACGCCGTCGGACAGAGCAAGGAACACCGTGCCGGGCGGTTGGCCGTCTTGCCCGTCCGGGCCGGCCGCCCCGGTCAGCGCCACCGCGACGTCGGCCCGCAGCAGCCGCCGAACACCGTCGGCCATCGCAGCGGCCGCCTGCGCATTGACTACCGGCCCAGGCGGCACGGTGAGCAGCTCGTGTTTGACGTCGCTGGCGTAGGCCACTACCCCACCCCGAAACCAGTTGCTCGACCCGGGCGCCTCGGCCAGCGCGCTCGCTACCATCCCGCCGGTCAGCGACTCGGCCACCGCGACGTTCAGCCCGGCGGAGTCGAGCAACGAGGCGATCACTCCGGCCAGTTCCTCGCGCTCAGCGCGACTGTGACGATGACCATTACTATCCACCGCGGTACCCCGGCATGCCGTCAGCGACTACCGCCTCGCGTTGCCCCATCGGCCGCGGCTGCCCGATGGTGGTGTCGCGCTCGGTCTGGTATTCGGCCTGGGCGTTGATCTCGGCTCCGAGTAGGACGACGTAGCTGGTCAGGTAAAGCCACAGCAGGAGGACGATCACGCCGGCCAACGCGCCATAGGTCTTGTTGTAGTTGCCGAAGAAGTTGACGTAGAGGCTGAACCCCGCGCTGCCGAGCAACCACAACAGCGCCGCCACCACGCTGCCCACGGTCACCCAGCGGAACTTCGGTGGNTTGCGGTCCGGCGCCACCCGGTACAACACCGCCAGCCCGAAGATGATCAGNGCAAGAAGCAACGCCCACCGCAGTACTTGAGCGAGAACTGTTCCGACCGGTCCCAGCGGCATTGCCTGCAACACCACTGGCACGACCGCGATCAGCGCCAGCGTCAGCACCAGGAACACGACCGTACCCAGGGTAAGCAGCAGCGCGATCCCGCGAAGTTTCAAAAAGCTCCGCGTCTCCTTCTCCTCGTAGGCGATGTTCACCGCCGTCATGAGGCTCGATGTCCCACTCGATGCGCTCCACAGTGCCGCCAGCAAGGACACCACCAGCCCGATGGTCAGGGCGCCACCGCTGCTCTGGGTGATGGCATTGAGCTGCTCGGAGATCAGCTGGCGGGAGGCCGGCGGTAGCCCGGCGGTGAAGCTCTGCACCTGCTGGGTGATCTTCGCGGGATCGGCGATCAGGCCCACCAAGGTCACCAACGAGATCAGCGCCGGGAACAATGCAAGGAACCCGAAAAAGGCCACCCCCGCAGCCAGCAGCGAAATGTTGTCTTCCTGGCTCGACTGCCATGCGCGGCTGAGCACCTGCCGCCATCCCCGCACCGGAATCTGCGTCGGCGAGTCCGCCCGGCTGCCCAGGTCGCTATCAGTCACCGCACAGATCTTCCCCGAGACGGCACAGTTCATGCGGCAAACGGGGTACTTGTTCGGTGTCCTATGCGCCAGCGAGGAGGGTCCAGTGCGGCTGCGACGCGTCGAGCCCAGCGATCCCGGATACACCCGGCGTCGTCGTGGCCGGGGTTTCAGCTATCACGACGAGGACGGCGCTGTGATCACCGATCCGGCCACGGTGGCCCGGATCCGCGCTCTCGCGGTGCCCCCTGCGTGGCGCGATGTGTGGATCTGCGCGCTTCCCGGTGGCCATATCCAGGCGGTGGGCACCGACGCAGCTGGGCGGCGCCAGTACCGTTACCACGACGAGTGGCGACGCCGCCGCGACGCCGCCAAGCATGACCGGGTACTGCGGCTGGGCCGGCGGCTCCCCGTGGTGCGGGCACAGATCCGCGAGCAGCTCGACGATCGCGGGCTCAGCTGTGATCGGGTGCTGGCCGCAGCCCTGCGGATGCTCGACATCGGGGCGTTCCGGATCGGCGGCGATGAGTATGCGCCCGGTCCCGAGGCGGACGAGGGCAGCTTCGGCCTAGCTACTGTGCGCCGCGAGCACGTGCGGCTTCGGCGCGACAGTATCGAGCTGCGGTACCCGGCCAAGGGTGGCATCGATCAGGTGATCACCTTGCAGGACCCGGCCCTGCACGCGGTGGTGCGCGCGTTGCTCCGGCGCCGTGGCGGCGGTGAGGACCTGCTGGCCTACCGGACCAAGCAGGGCTGGCACGACGTGTGCGCCGCGGACGTCAATGCCCGGCTCAAGGAGTTGGCCGGTGCCGAGTTCAGCGCCAAGGATCTGCGNACCTGGAACGCGACGTTGCTCGCCGCAGTCGTGCTCGCCGAGGGCGCCGCTCGTGGTGTGCCCAGCTCCCAGCGCAGCCGCGCGCGGGCGATCAACGCCGCACTGGACGCGGTGGCCGAACACCTGGGTAACACCCGGGCAGTCGCGCGAGCGTCCTACGTGGATCCGCGCGTGCTCGAACACTACGTCGAGGGCCGGACGATCCTGGCCGCGGTGCGCCGCGCTGGAACCTTCGACCTCGTCGACGAGCAGGTCCGCACCCGCCTTGAACGAGCCCTACTGCGCCTGCTCCGAACCTAGAAACTGCTCGCCCTCCCACGTGCTCGCATCCTCCCCTAGGGATGATCAGGGTTGCAGGAGGATCTTGATGGCGCCGTCTTGCTTCTTCTGGAAGATCTCGTATGCCTGCGGGGCTTGGGCCAACGGCAGCTTGTGGGTAGCGAAGCCTTCTACACCGAGCGGGTCGCCGTCGGTGAGCAACGGCATAATGTCGGGCACCCACCGCCTGACGTTCGCCTGCCCCATCCGCAGCTGGATCTGCTTGTCGAAGATCGTCAACATGGGCAGCGGATCGGTCATGCCGCCGTAGACGCCGATCACCGAGATGGTGCCGCCCCGGCGCACGATGTCGATCGCCGTATAAAGGGCGTTGAGCCGGTCGACGCCGGCTTGCTGCATCAGCGGCGCCGCTACCGCATCGGGGAGCAGACCGGCCATCTGCTGGGCGATCTTCGCACTGGGTGACCCGTGCGCCTCCATCCCGACGGCGTCGATGACCGCGTCCGGCCCACGGCCGCCGGTCATTCCACGGATCACGTCGCCGAGGTCATCCTGGTGCTCGCGCAAGTCGAGGACGTCAATGCCGTGCAGTCGAGCGCGCGCGAGGCGTTCGGGCACCAGGTCGACGCCGATCACCCGCTGCGTACCCCGATGCCGGGCGATCCGGGCGGACATGTCACCGATCGGCCCAAGACCGAGCACCACGATGCTGCCGTCCTTGGGGATCCCGGCATACTCGACCGCTTGCCACGCGGTGGGCAACACATCGGACAGATAGACGAACCGCTCGTCGGGTAGACCTTCGGGCACCACGATCGGCAGCGTGTTGCCGAACGGGACCCGGAGGTATTCGGCCTGGCCGCCCGGCACCTGCCCGTAAAGCTTGGTGTAGCCAAACAGCGCGGCCCCCATTCCCTGATCCTTGACCTGGGTCGTCTCGCACTGTGAATGGAGTCCCTGCGCGCACATGAAGCACGTGCCGCAGGAGACGTTGAACGGGATCACGACGCGTTGACCGGGATGGATCTCGGTGACGCCGGGGCCAACCTCCTCCACGATGCCCATCGGTTCGTGGCCGAGAATGTCACCCTCGCTCAAGAACGGGCCGAGTACCTCGTACAGGTGCAGGTCGGATCCGCAGATGCCGGTCGTCGTGATCCGCACGATCGCGTCGGTCGGGTCTTCGATCTTCGGATCGGGGACCGTGTCGACGCGGATGTCACGCTTGCCGTGCCATGTCACTGCCTTCATTTGCGTTCTCCTGACGCTCCGGTCGGTTCGACCGGGCATACCCGCTGCGGAGCACGGGTACTCCCGGGTATGTCAGATCTAGCCGAGCTGCGTCGGAAAGCAGCGGGGTGCACGGCATGTGAGCTCTACGCTGACGCGACGCAGACGGTCTTCGGCGCGGGGCCCCCCGGTGCGTCGACGGTGCTGGTCGGCGAGCAACCCGGCGATCGGGAGGACATCGCGGGTGAGCCGTTCGTCGGCCCAGCCGGTCGGGTGCTCGACCGAGCGCTGGAGCGGGCCGGGGTGGCCCGAACCGACGTCTATGTCACCAATGTGGTGAAACACTTCCGGTTCCGGCGCGAAGACCGCCACGGCGGAAAAGGCACAATCCGCATCCACCGCACCCCCGGGGTCGAACACGTCCGGGCCTGCCTGCCCTGGCTGCATGCGGAACTCGCCGCGGTAGGTCCGCAACTGCTCGTTACGCTCGGGGCGACGGCTGCCAAGGCGTTGCTCGGCATGTCGTTTCGCCTCACCCAGCACCGCGGCGAGGTACTGGCGTACGCGGAGTTGCCGCTGGTGGCCACGATCCATCCGTCCGCCGTGCTGCGTGGCCCCAAGGACCGCCAAGCCGAGATGTTCGATGAGCTAGTCGCCGACCTGGAGCTGGCCGGCCGCACCCTCAGCGGCCTTGGAAGAGGTGGTTAGCGCCCGAATCCGGGGACTGGTGCTCCGCCGCGTACTCGCGCTGGCGAAGCGGAAGCAAGAACCACAGCACGCTGAAACCGACAACGGTCAGCGCACAAGCCAGGGTGGCCTGCCAACCGCCGAGTACCACGTCGGCCAGCAAGAAGATGGTTGCGCTCATCGCGATGGCCAGACTCACCAACCCGGTGATCGCGAACCGGTTGGACACCCGCAGGATCTCCGGGCGCTGGCGCTGCCGAAACAACAGCCGGTGCCACGCCACCGGGGCCGTCATCAACGCCATCGAGATCAACGCGAACGCCACCGCCACCAGATGCGCGTCGTGCTGCACGTTGGTGGCCCGTCGATAGGTGTCGGTGAAAACGATCGAGAGCAGGAAACCGAACAGGATCTGCACACCGGCCAGCGCCACCCGCAGCTCTTGGAGTAGGTCGTTGATGTTCCGTGCCAGCCGCTGGGACGCGTTCTCAGGAGCACCGGACATACGCCACCTCGCAGGAGCTGCTCACAGTTGACTCCGCAGCGCGGGTAAATCACCCCGATGCCGGGTATGTCGTTGAGACTACGGGTGAAGGGCCAAGGAGGAGGCAATGACGATTCGCGAGCAGGGGCAGACCAGTGGGTCTGACGCATCCGTCGGCCAGCTGGTGGAGCAGCTATCCGCACAGATCTCCGCACTGGTGCGCGACGAGATGGCGCTGGCTACTGCTGAGATGAAGCGCAAAGGGGCTCAAGCCGGTATCGGTATCGGTATTGGGGGCGCCGGCGCGGTCATGGCATTGCTGGGGCTCGGCGCGCTGGTCGCGGCGGCGATCCTCGGGTTGGCGACCGTGCTGGCCGCTTGGCTGGCCGCGCTGATCATCGGTGTGGTGCTGTTGGTGGTCGCTGGGGTGATCTCGGCAGCCGGGATCACGCAGGTGCGCAACTCGGCGCCGCCGGTGCCTGAGAAGGCCGTGCAGAGCACGAAGCAGGACATCGAGACGGTAAAGGAGAGCGTGCGTCGATGAGTAGCAGCGAGCAGCAACGGCTCGAGGAAGCGCAGCTTCAGGAAGAAATCGCGGAGCTGCGCAGCGATCTGGGCGAGACCGTGGAGGCCTTGGTTCATAAGGTCGACTTGCCTGCTCGAGCCAAGGACCGCGGCAACGAGTTGAAAGAAGAGGCAATCGAACGCGGGATCGAGCTGCAACAGCAAGCAGTCGAACGCGGCACCGAGTTGCTCGAACGCGGCAACGAACTCAAGGGCCAGGTGGTCGAACGGAGCAACGAGTTCAAGGGTGAGCTGCTCGAACGGGGCAACGAGTTGAAGGGCCAGGCGCTGGCGCGAAGCAGCGAGCTGCGTGATCGGGCCGTCGAAGCGGCCGAGCGAGCTCGCGAGGCAGTGAGTCAGGCCCCGAAGGAGCGGTGGGTCAAGCTGGCCTGCGCCGGGCTCGCAATGATCGCTGTGATGGTGATCGTTCGAAGGGTGCGCACCTCGTGATTCCCCGCAACAAGGCGACTCACAAACTGTTGGGCGTTGCCAGTGGCGTCCTCGGCGGCGCGCTGGCTGGTGCCTTGTTTAAGAAATATTGGCGCGGGCTCTTCGAGGAATCACACGAAGTACCTGAGCCGACGGCGCTGGATCGCGACATCCGTGAGGTGTTGATCGTCGCGGCGTTGCAGGGTGCGATCTCCGGCCTGATCAGAGCGGTACTTGGTCGGATCACGGAACACGGTTATCGACGGTTCAGCGTTGAGGAATCGGAACGCTGAACTCAGCCTTAGCGTCGCCCGATGTCAGGCGACGCTAAGGCTGTGCTGGGTTGACTCTTAGGCTAAAAGGCCCGAGTTAGTGCGTCAGCCGCCCTGATCTCCCCTGTGCGTGGCTGGTCCACTAATCTGGTCTTCGTCGGAGACTCCGGTGTTCAATCGATCTTCGCGATGCGAGTCCTCTGACATCGGCGCCATATCTTGCCCAGAGGTGGTCGTCGATTGTCCCACATTGTGTGGGCCAGCCGGCGCCATGTCAGTGTCAGACACGCCTCCGCTCTCGGCGTCGGATACGATCCTCGGACCGGCTTCTGAAGAACCCGTCCCACCCCGCTCGCTGACTAGCTCGTCTTCGCTCTTGCCATCTTTCTGGCGGTCAGAATAGGGAGGCTTCTCGCGGTCGCTGCCGGGCTCCTGCTTGCCTCCCGAGTGGACATTGGGCTCCCGCGGATAGGGCGTCTGAGCGACTCCCTGGCCTTGCTCGGTCATCACTGGCTCCTTCCCAATCGACATTGGCAGACATCGAAGTCGCCGGCCGACTTCGCAGCGACCACCAAGCGGTCGACTTGATGGCTGGCACAGGGCTACCCGCTCTATGCGGTGGGCAAACGTGGGCGCAGCGCAACCGCTGGTACAAGTTGGTCATCAAGAGTTAACCGGACGTCTCCGGCGCCGTCGCGCAGCGGCACCCACACCAGGCCGTACCACTCGCCCCGGGACCCACGGATCCAGCGCTTCAATATGCCGGGAACCTGGCCGGTGAGTTCAAGGCCGTCGGCGACGACCCGCCGGCGGTGCTCGGCTGGTAGCGGGAACACCACGTCCAAGTCTATCCATACCGCGCGAGCGCGGATCGCCTGACCGCCGGTGATGCCCTCACCGCCATGGGCGCCGATCCATCCGAGCGTCACGCGCTGCTCCCTGGTCGACTCGTGCTGAGGTTCTCAGCTGCGCTGAGGTTCTCAGGTGCTCAGTCGAGCGCGGGGGAGCGCGCCTACGCCAACCCAGTATGTCCCGCCGAAGCCGACGGCGTCGACTACGAGGGTCGATTATCCGATGATGCGGGCCAGGTCGGCGGCACCAACGAGGCCGGCGTCGGGACCCAGTTGGGCGATCCGTAGCTCGGCGAGCGGCCGGTACCCGCGACCGGTCAAGGACGCGGCGAACGCGGCGGCCGCGGGAGCGCGCAGCACCTCGCCGGCCGCGGATACGCCACCACCGATGACGAACAGGCCGGGGTCCAGGATCGCGGCAAGCCCGGCCAGCCCGCGGCCCAACCACACCCCGACCACATCGAAGCACTGCAACGCCATGGCATCACCAGCGTGCGCAGCCTGGGTGATCATCGCGCCGGTGACGTTCTCCGGCCAGCCACCGGCCAGGCGCAACAGTTCCTCCGCCCTCCCGGGGCAGTCACGGGCGAGCTGCTGAGCCTCCCTGACGAGCGCCCGGCCGCTGACGTACTGCTCCCAGCAGCCCCGCAAGCCGCATCCGCAGCGCCGCCCGTCCGGGACGACGGTGATGTGGCCGAACTCTGCTGCGGCGCCGAACTGTCCTCGCAGCAGCCGACCACTGGCAACGATGCCGCCGCCGATGCCGGTCCCCACGGTGACGGCCACCATGTGGTCCACCCCGCGGCCGGCGCCGAACCGGGCCTCTGCCCAGGCAGCAGCGTTGGCGTCGTTCTCGACCACCACGGGAAGCCCCAGCCGGCGCTGAAGCGTCGCCTGCAGCGGCTCGCCGCGCCACGCGAGGTTCGGGGAGAACATCACCGTGGAGCGCTCCGCGTCGATGAAACCGGCCGCCCCGATGCCGACCGCCGCAACGTCGTATTTGCTGGTGAGGTCGCCCACCGCGGCGGCTATCACGCCTTCGATGAGCGACACGTCCTCGGCGGGAGTGTTGCGGTGCGCGGTGGCGACGATCGTGCCGTGCTCGTCGACGACACCGGCGGCGACTTTCGTGCCACCGATATCCACCCCGATTGTCAAGGTTCCCATCGTCACGGCTGGCTGTGCGCCAATGCGTTCAGAAACTGCTGCACCTCCCCCGTTGACTCCAGAACGAAATCGGCGGCGGTGACCCGATCGGCCTGTTCCTCGTCCCCGAGGTCAGCGACGACGACGCCGATGCCCTGCCCATTACCGGATTCCTTCAGGGCTGTGAAGGCGTCCTCATCGGTGATGTCGTCGCCGAGATACAGCGCCACGAATTCTTCGCCCTCCACTCCCAAGGCATGGCGCAGGTACTGGACGGCCTTGCCTTTGTCCCAGTCGACCTTCGGCTGGATCTCGTAGACCATCTTGCCGGGGGTGACTTTGAGTCGGTCGGGATATTCGGCCAGCAGCGTGTCCACGGTCGCGGTCACCGAAGGCCGATCCTTCGGCGCCACTCGCCGGTAGTGGACCGCGACTGAGAACCGCTTCGGTTCGATCACCGCGCCTTCAATTGATCCGACTTCGGTGTTCAGCCGGTGGGTGACGGTGGACAGCAGGTCCTCGAAACCGGTGACCGCATCGTGGCGGACGGTCCCGTCGCGGTGCCCGCCGATGTCGAAGCCATGGCTGCCTGCCACCACCAGACCGTCGATACCCATCCATTGATCGATGATCGCTCGATCTCGACCGCTGACCACGCAGACCGTGGTGCGTTCGGCGAGCCTGCGTACCGCGTCTCGCATGCTGTCGGAGATGACGGCGTCCTGTGGCCGCTCCACGATCGGCGTCAGCGTTCCATCGTAGTCGAGGAACACCGCCGGCCGGCGACTATCCAGGCGCTGGGCAAACTGCTCGCTATCGCGTAGCGCGTGTGGCAGATCCGCGATGCGTGACAAGTGCACTTGCGTGACTCTACCGGAGTCCTGGAGTGGGCGGTGACTCCACCGCGTTAAACGGCAGTGCGAGCCACTGTCCAAGACTAATCGGCCGGATTATTCACCGGTGTTACCGCTCCCATCGCCAGGACCAGCAATCATTCGAGCGATCCCAGAATCTCGGTGACCTTCATTTCTGCCCCTCCATCCCTTTCCTAGCTACTTCCCTTCCAAGAAGACGCTAGAATGGCCCCTGCTGCCGATACCCGGCCAGCGTGTGCCGCTTACGCGAGATAATCGCTACAAGGGATAGGATGTTTCGCGGCGCTGATAACGCCACCGCATCCCGCATCACACGAAAGAGTGATGAAACCGGGCGTACGACTTCGTCGATGGGCTGGGGCTCTACACCGGGACAGACGCTTTCCCCTCGGGCTGCGGCGGCGGACGATGCCGATCAGTGCCCTGTGGCAGGTGCGTCCCTGTGGATGTGCACGGTGACATTCATGCCGGGAACGAGGTCGAGATTATCGACGTTGTCAAACCCGATCTTGACTGGGATGACCTGCGTAACCTTCTGGAAGTTTCCGCCGCTATTGCTCTGCGGGAACAACGAGAACACCGCGGCGGCTCCCCCTTGGATTTCCCGGACGCGGCCAGTGAGTGGGGTACTCGGGTAGGCGTCGACGTCTATGTCGACCACCTGCCCGACACGGACCGCTTGGATGTCAGTCTCATCGACGCGGGCGGTGACGTAAATGTTGTTCAGGTTATAGGCGACGGCGAGAGGGGTGCCGGTGGTGACGAACGTGCCTGGCACGCCGTTGTCGACTGCCACGGTGCCATCGGCCGGGGCCCTGATGCTCATCAGCGGTTGGGCGAACCCGTCTTGAATCTTAACGCGTCCGACAATCTCNTCCTCGTGGACGGCGCTGCCCTGATTGATGCGCCAGTCGGCGAGGGTCCCGGTGGTGGGAGCATTGATACTGATCTTGTCACCGTCGACCTGGGCGTTGTCGGTACTGACGTAGTTGCGGGCGTTGATGAAGTAGCTCGTGCCAAAGCCGGCAGCGGCGACCAGGGCCAAGATCAGGATAATAATCAGGCCGATGCGAGTGGAGCGCTTGAGCTTGCGCCGGGGCGGGGTAGCCGCCGCGGCGCCGTCGGTGGGCGCCTGATCGGTCTGTACGGGGGGCGCCGATACCGGGCCTTCCATGCGCACACCTTCCGTCGATGTGGGGGAGCCTTACCTATAGGCTACGTGCCGTACCCTAATTTGGGGAGGCTGCCAGCGCGACGGAGTTATTCAACTCATATGCGGATCAGCGGCATGATCACCTCGTCGACGATCTCGACCAGCACCTGGTCTGGAACCGGTGAGCGATGCGCCAGGAAGTACTGGCGCAGTAGTTCAGGACCCACGCTCGCGATGCGGGTGGTGAGTGCGCTGGGACGCACCTCGCCGCGTACGGCGCCGCGCCGCAGCACATCGAGAAAGACGTTGACGCCGGGTTCGACAAAGCGGGTTCGGACGACTTCCATGAGGTCGGGGTCTCGGATGGTCTCGGCCATCAGGCCGCGGACCGCTTCGCCGGAGGGACCGTTGAGCAGTTTGGCGAATCCGCGCAGGCCGCCGAGGATGTCCTCGCGCACGCTACCGGTGTCCGGTGCCTCGCCGCAGCCGGGAAGGGTGTGGTGCACCGCGTCGGCGACCAGCTCGGCGCGGCTGGACCAGCGCCGGTACAGAGATCCCTTGCTTGCCCGGGCACGGTTGGCCACGCGTTCCATCTTCAGTTCGGCGTAGCCGACCTCGGTCAGCTCATCGAGAGTGGCTTCGAAGATCGCGGCGTAGAGCGCGTCGCCGCGGCGTCGCGGCCCCTTCCGATGATCAATTGTGACATTCGCGGGCTGGCAAGTCTCGCTGACGCTGCTCACCGTCGGTACCTCCTCGTGCGCTGGCTATCACAGAATGTCACGCAGCGGAAGAACAGGCTAGAGCACGTTGCGTTCCGATGGCACAGTAGATGTCATGACCCGTCCTGCGGTAGCGAGCTCGGCTGCGAGCCCCAACGGGGCAGCTGCCCGGCCGGTAGGTGGTGANGCGCGCAACGTGGCCGCTTCGGGCGGCTGGGGGTTGCCGCTGGCGGTGCTGGTCGCNGGCATGTTCATGTCGGTCCTGGACATCAGCATCGTCAATGTGGCCATCCCCACCATTCAAAACGACTTCGGGGCGACCACCGACGATGTGCAGTGGGTGGTCACCGGGTACACGTTGGCGCTGGGCGTGGTGGTGCCCGTCACCGCGTGGTTGGGGGATCGTTTCGGGCTGAGCCGGGTTTACAACCTCGCGCTGCTGGCATTCGCCGCCGGCTCGGCGCTGTGCGGCCTGGCCTGGGATTTGAACAGCCTGGTGATCTTCCGGATCATCCAGGCGATCCCCGGTGGGATCCTGCCGGTAATCACGCTGTCGATCCTGTACCGGATCGTGCCGCGGGAGAAGCTCGGCGCCGCGATGGGCCTCTACGGCCTGGGCATCGTGTTCGCCCCGGCGGTCGGCCCGACGTTGGGCGGCTATCTCGTCGAGTACGTGGACTGGCGGCTGATCTTCTACATCAACGTGCCGGTCGGGATTCTCGGCGCGGTGGCCGCGGCTCTGGTGTTGCCCCGGTTCCCAACGGTGGCCGGCCGGCGCTTCGATGCGCTCGGTTTCGTCACCATCGCCAGTGGCTTGTTCGCGGTGTTGCTGGCGCTGTCGGAGGGCGAGTCCTGGGGATGGACGTCCTACCGGGTCCTGATGCTGATCACCTACAGCGTGCTGAGCCTGGCGTTGTTCGTGGTGGTCGAGCTGCAGGTGGCCGACCCATTGCTCGATATCCGCATCTTCCGCCACCGCGCGTTCACCTACACGCTGCTGTTGATCGCGGTGCTGATGGTAGTGATGTTCGGGGTGCTGTTCTACATCCCGTTGTTCCTGCAGCAAGCCCAGGGATGGGGAGCATTCGACGCCGGACTCACCCTGCTGCCCCAGGCGCTGGTGATGGGGTTTTTGATGCCGATCGCCGGGCGGATCTATGACCGCATCGGGCCGCGCTGGCCGGCCGCGATCGGCTTGACGATAGTGGCGATCGGTACGTATCTGCTGCACACCCTGACCCTCGACACCCCCCGCGCGGACGTCATGTGGTTGCTGGTGTTGCAGGGCGCCGGTTTGGGCATGGCAATGATGCCGATCTTCACCGGAGGAATCGCGGTCATCCCGATGAACCAGGTCAATGCCGCCAGTGCGTTCAACAACGTCGTGCAGCGGGTCTCGGGTGCGTTCGGGTTGGCCGTGCTCACCGCGATCCTGACCACCCAGCAGGCCCAGCAGATGGCCGGGCGCGCCGCATTGATGCCCGCGAATACGCCGGTTCCAAATCTCGGCCCGACCGCCCCGCCGGTGGCAGGTCTGTACGCCACCTACCGGATGACCCAATTGCAAGTGTTCGTCGGGGCCATCGATGACTTGTTTCTGATCGCTTCCGCGCTGAGCGCGCTGGCCGCGGTGGGGGCGCTGGTGCTGCTGCGGCCCGGACCCACTCCCGCGACTCCGGCCGGCTTCGCCCCGCCCAAGCAGGCGCCCGCGTCGCCGGCATCGCTCAACGGCGACGCGACCGTCCAGCGCCCCCTCGTCGGGTCCGCCAACGCCAACTCAGCCCCACGCGATCCAGCTCGCCAGCCGAGCTCCCGACCGGCTTGACCATCCCTGATGTTCCCGAACTCCGCAGCAGAGCTGTTCCACATCGGGTGAACAGCCCTGGTGTGGAGTTCGGCGCAACAAGGGCACCGGTCCGCGCTGCTCGCTCACATATGAGTAGAGAACGGATGCTCAAGGACGCCGGCGGCATCCCCGCGCACGGCAACCAAAGATCCGAATGGGACACCGGCCGCCGCTTCGACATCGAAATCCGGACTACCGCTGACGTTTCCGGGTACGTATACGCATGGCCAAGCCGTGGACCTTCGCCGGGGTGAGTGCGAGCCTGGGCAGAGCTGGTGGTGCCGTCACGCTCATCGAGGAAACGTCGTTCTGCCTGTCCGACCGCAGCGGTGACATCCAAGCCGGGAAGCCACAAGGGGTCTTCGCCCTGGACACCAGATTGCTGTCGCGGCTCGAGCTGCGGGTCGGTGGTCACCAGCCGGAGCCGTTGTCGGTTGCGTCGGATGCGCCGTTCGCCGCGACGTTCGCATTGCGCACCCATCCGCACGGCAAGCAGGCGGACAGCCGGCTCATGGTGCTGCGCCGCCGGTCAGTCTCCGGTGGCTTACGCGAGACGGTTGAGCTGCGCAACTACTCGACCGAAGAACTGCGCACCACCGTGACTCTCGAGTTCACCGTCGACTTCGCTGATCTGTTCGCCGTGAAGGAGGACCGGGTCGACGAGGACATCAAGCCGAAGGCCGAGGTCGACGGGGACGAGGTTCGTTTTTCCAGCCCGCGCTCATCCGGCGTGCAGCACGTGCGGGTCGAGGCCCTCCCGTCGCCGGATGCACAGGGCGGTGAGCTCACCGCCGACCGGGCACAGTGGCACGTTGTTCTTCCGCCGCATGGGCGCTGGTCAGGCTCGGTGTCGGTGTCGGCCTATCCCGACGACGGGAATCGGCTGCACGCGAGCCACGGTACGGCGAGGGATCGGCTGGCGGAGTGGCGCCAGACCACACCCTCCCTGCGCACCCACCTGGTGCCGCTTCGGACGGCGTACCGCCAGTCGCTGGCCGACGTCGGGTCGCTGAGGCTGTTCGACACGACCGCTGACGGCCTGCCAGTGGTCGCCGCTGGTGCGCCGTGGTTCATGACGCTGTTCGGACGCGACTCGCTTCTCACGGCGTATATGGCCCTGCTGGTAGCTCCTGACCTCGCGCTCGGGGTGCTCCACAAGCTGGCGGGGCTGCAGGGTGGCTCCGTCGACGAGCGTACCGAGGAGCAGCCCGGCCGGATCCTGCACGAGGTCCGCTACGACGGCTCATCGGTCTACTACGGCACTGCGGACGCCACACCGCTGTTCGTTCTGCTGCTGGGCGAATGCCTGCGCTGGGGCCTGCCATGGGAGCGGCTGGAGCCTCTCGTCGCGAACGCCGACCGGGCGCTGGACTGGGTCGAACACTACGGCGACCGCGACGGCGACGGCTACGTCGAATACCAGCGGATGACCCCTGAGGGCCTGGAGAACCAGGGCTGGAAGGACTCCTGGGATGCGATCGTCTTCGCCGACGGCCGGCTCGCCGAGCCGCCGATCGCGTTATGCGAGGTGCAAGGCTACGTCTATGCCGCCTACCGGGCCCGCGCGGCGCTGGCCCGCCAAACCGCGGACATCCTACGCGCCGAGGAGTGCGAGGAACGCGCGGCGGCGCTGCGGGAGCGCTTCAACCGGGATTTCTGGCTCCCGGAGCGCGGCTGCTTCGCGCTGGCCCTCGACGGCAATAAGACCCAGGTCGACGCGGTCGCCTCGAACATGGGGCACTGCCTGTGGACTGGGATCGCCACCCCGGAGCACGCCGCTGCGGTCGCGCGACACCTGACCTCACCGGAGATGTTCAGCGGGTGGGGAGTGCGCACGCTGGCGGCGTCGATGGCGTCCTACAACCCGATGAGCTACCACTGCGGCTCGGTCTGGCCGCACGACACCGCAATCGCCGTGGCCGGCCTCATGCGCTATGGCTTCGTCGAGGACGCTCAGCGCATCGCGCTGGCGCTGCTCGACGCGGCTGCAGCGGACGACGGCCGGCTCTCCGAGCTGTTCACCGGGCTGGCACGGGATGACGTGCGCAGTCCGGTCAGCTATCCGAGCGCGTGCTCGCCGCAGGCGTGGTCGGCGGCCGCGCCGCTGCTGCTGCTGCGGGCCCTGCTGCGGTTGGACCCCGACGTGCCCGCTGGCCGGCTGTTCCTCGACCCGGCCCTGCCGGAGCAGTTCGGTGAGGTGGTCCTCGACGGGGTGCCGCTCGCCGGGTGCCGGCTCACCATCACCGGGACCGGCGCGGTCCAGGTGACCGGTGCGCCGCCTGCGGTCGAGGTGGTGCGGGCGCTCGCGGCCCCGCTGCCACGTTAGAGCCGAGCCGGGGGCCTCAGCCGGTTTCGTAGAGGCGGGTGGCGTACGCGGGGCCGTAGTAGCGATCGAGGTCTTCCAGCGCCACGTCCGGCTGTTCCAGGCGCTGGGCGAGCCGGGCGCGGGAGGGCACCGCGGTGGGGTTCCAGGTGGCGGGCTGCCACAGGTCCGAGCGCAAGAACGCCTTCGAGCAGTGGTAGAAGACTTGCTTGATCTCGACGACGAGCGCCAACAGCGGCCGATGTCCCTTGACCCGCATCTGATCGAAGAACGGGGCGTCGGACACCAGACGCGCTGTGCCGTTGATCCGTAAGGTGTCGCCGCGCCCGGGAACGAGATAGATCAGTCCGACGTGCGGGTTGGCCAGGATGTTCCGGAAGCCGTCGGCGCGCCGGTTGCCTGGGCGTTCCGGGANGGCAATCGTCGTGTCGTCGAGCACGAGCGTGAAACCTGGCGGATCGCCCTTCGGCGAGACGTCGCAGCTGCCGTCCGCGCCTGANGTGGCCACAAGGCACAACGGAGAACTGGCGAGCCACTGCCTGTCGTACTCGTGCAGCGTCTTGCGGTCCTTCGCGGCGACTCTGGGGAGCGGCTCGCCGAGCAGCTCACGCAACTGCGCCTCCGAGGTGATCTCCGTCATGTAACCAGTGTCCAGGTCAGCCGACCCGACGCACAGCGGATGAGGAGCAGGCGGCCCGGGAACGACGACGTAAGGTCAAATCTGGAGGTCGGATCATGGCGCTGCGACGCGAGGTACTGCGGGCCGCGCTCGACCGGTTTTTAGCCACTGGACTTCACGATGTCCTCTCCCGCCCGGCACCGGGCGAGGCGGAGCAGCGCGCGCTGGCCCTGTTCACGTCGGTGGTCGAAACGGTACCGGCCTACCGGGCGTTCCTCGCCGAACACGACGTCGACCCCGCGGCGGTCCGGACCGTCGACGACTTCCGGGCGCTACCGCTGCTTACCAAGGACAACTACCTGCGCCGGCACCCGCTGGCACAGCTATGCCGGGGCGGCGAGATGGGGAGCTGCGACATGATTGCGGTGTCCTCCGGATCGACCGGCGAACCCACCTTCTGGCCGCGGTCGGTGGCCGACGAGTTCGCGGTGGCCACCCGGTTCGAGCAGGTCTTCCACGACAGTTTCGACGCTGATCAGCGCACCACGCTGGCTGTGGTGTGCTTCGCGCTGGGGACCTGGGTCGGCGGGATGTACACCGCGAGCTGCTGCCGGCACCTGTCTGCCAAGGGCTACCCGATCACGGTGATCACGCCGGGTAGCGATGTCGACGAGATCCTGCGGGTGATCACCGCACTGGGCCCGCAGTTCGAGCAAGTGGTGTTGCTCGGGTACCCACCGTTCCTCAAGGGCGTCATCGACACCGGCCTGACCCGTGGCGTGCCATGGCCGGACTACCACGTCAAGCTGGTGCTTGCCGGTGAGGTGTTCAGCGAGGAATGGCGCGCGCTGGTGGGCGAGCGTCTGGGCGGTGGCAAGCCGTGTTTCGGCTCCGCATCGCTCTACGGCACCGCCGATGCGGGCGTGTTGGCCACCGAGACGCCGCTGTCGATCTGCATCCGCCGTTATCTGGCAGCGCACCCGGACGTCGCGCGGGAGCTGTTCGGCGAGGCGCGGCTGCCCACTCTTGCCCAGTACGACCCGCGCAGCCGGCTGTTCGAAACTCGCGAAGACACCCTGCTATTCACCGGCGACAACGGGATCCCACTGATCCGATACCACATCGCCGATACCGGCGGGCTCACCTCATTCGACGCGATGCTCGCTTTTCTCGCCGATCACGGCTTCGCCTTGGACGCCGAGCTCGGTGCAGGCCGGCGAGGTATCCGCGAGCTGCCCTTTGTCCATGTGTTCGGCCGCTCGCAGTTCACGGTGTCGTACTTCGGCGCGAACATCTATCCGGAGAACGTCACAGTCGGTCTGGAGCAGCCACCGGTCGCGGCCTGGGTCACCGGCAAGTTCGTGATGGAGTCCCGGGAGGACGCCGACCATGACCGGTATCTGGCCATCGCGGTCGAGCTGGCCGCAGGGGTGACCGGCAGCGCGGAGATGCGAGACGGGATCGCGCAGTCGATCGTCGGTCAGCTCCGCCGGCTCAACAGCGAGTTCGCGCACTACGCGCCGCCGGAGCGCCAGCTCCCGCGGGTGACCCTGCACCCGACCGGTGATCCGGAGTACTTCCCAACCGGCGTCAAGCACCGGTACTCCCGCTAATCAAGGTGCCGAGAACCCCCTTAGCTACGAGAACCATCCCTTTTCTGGAATGGAACGCTCGATAACGACGACAATAATAGCAAGTAAAAAGCCTGAGATTTAGCTGAAGGTTTCCCGAGAAATCGCCATGAGGCGTACCAACTGAGCCCGGCACCGCGATCCAACGGGCATGAAGTGCCTACTGGCGCTGGCCGTGACAGCGCTGCTCTGCACCGCTGGTGCGGGACTGGCCTCTGCGGAGATCACGCCTGCGGCCCAGGCATCGATGGTGGCCAGGCACTCGACGTCGACCCCACCCACACGCTCTGCCACCGTCCCAGCGCCCGCTGCCAGTGACGATATTCCTCCGGCCGCACCGATCGCAACGGTTGCATCAGCAGCTGACCAAGCCAGCACCGCGGCGACAACGGCTCAGCAGGCGATGCACGCAGTGCTCCCGAACGCCCAGGACGGCTTCGAGGTCTTCGATCTAGCGACCGGCGCGGTGCTCACCAGTCACAACGCCGGCCAGCAATTCGCTGCCATGTCGGTGGTCAAGCTGCTGATCGCCCTTGACGCATTGGCTCGCAATAACTGGGAATCCCCGGATGGGGCGACACAACAGGAAATACACCAGATGCTTGCTGACAGCGATGACGAAATCGCAGACCGCTTCTGGACTGCCGGCGGTGGCCCCGCCATCGTCACCCGAATGGTCGACCAGCTCGGGCTCACCGGCACCCAGCCACCAGACGATCCCGGCGAGTGGGGTGACACGCTGATCACGCCACAGGACATGGTCACGGTGTATCGCTACATCACCGAACAGGTACCCGGCGCCGACCGGAGTCTGTTGCTCGGTGCGCTCGCCGACGACCCGAGGATTGCCGCGGACGGATTCAACCAGTACTTCGGCATTCCGGACGGGATGCCACATACCACCTGGGCGATCAAGCAGGGCTGGGGCACCAGCGGCTCCCAAGCGGTGATGGACAGCACGGGCCTGGTCGGGACAGATTTGCGCTACGTGGTTGTGGTACTGGCGTCCGCGCCGGCGGACTCATACTCCACGGTCCCTGCGGTGGTCACCGCCGGAGCCGGCGCATTGGCAGGCTTGGTCAATGCAGCCGCGCCATAATCCGGGCCGGCGCGCATCGTCACTTCAGCTCGGGCAGACGCGCTGTGGAGCTCGGGACGCTGAGCGCAGCGGCCAGCAGAGCGCTCGACTACGGCGCGGGACTGTGGAACGCCTCGGTACCGAGAGCGAGCGCGACAGTACCCAGGCCGCCGTGAGCGTTGAGGTAGCTCAGCTCTCGGGACATGTCCCCGATGCCATTGCTGCCGGCCAGCGGCGCCAACGCCAGCGACGTCAGCACACCCAGCGCCTTGCCATCGTTGGTCAGCACGGCGCTGCCCGAATCGCCGGGGACGCCGGGCGTCAGCGTGTAGCAGGTGTGTGACCAGCCCCCGCCCTCGTCGCCGAGGCTGAATCCCACCTTCGGGGACAGCGCGGAGATGCCACCGCGTAGTGGCGAGTTACCGTAGGTCAAGATCCGATCACCGACGGCGATCGCGGTGGTGGAGATACCGGTCGGTCCACCGAAGAACGGCACGGTGGGGTTGACCTTGCCCCGATCGGCCGGGTCGATCTTGACGAGTGCCAGGTCATTGAAGCTGCAGGTATTGGCGTCCTTCTCACCGTTCTTCGCCATGGTGATCCACGAGCTGTATACCAGCGTGCCCGGCTTGCTGGCCCCGCCGATCTTGACCGGCGTGCCCAGCGGCATGGTGGCCGAGGTGCAGCCGCTGGTCTCGGTCGGCGCCCCCGTGCCGGCGCAGTGCGCCGCCTGTCCGATGAACTCGTCGGTGGCGTTGTAGAAGATGAAGTTGGCGGTGCACTCACCTTTCCCGGTGATGGTGTTCACCCCGGGATGGATGGGCGCCTGCGCTGCGGGTGCCCAGACCGGCCCGGCGGCTGCGGCGGTACCGGGAACCAGGACAGCGACCGACACCACCGCCGCGACAGTGGCCAACGCCGTGGCTGCGCTCGTCACAACAGTGCGGACCACGCGGCGGGGGCGTTTCACGATGCGGTGGTGCATGCGAGCTTTTCCTCCTGTATGACGCTGACTTCAGAATCTGTCACTCTCCGCGTCGGGCACGCCGGCACGCCGGTTGCGCGCGAGTCGCGAGAGCGGGATGAGGGTACACAACGGACGTGCGCGGGCTGCTTGGTGACCCGCCGTCCCGCAGAGAAAGAGATCCTAGATCCTGAGCGCACCTGCAACCTGCGGGAGCACGCTATCTTCTGACCGGGCGCAGCCCGGGGATGATCAGCGGTACCTGCTGGCGGTACTGGTCATAGACCCCCCCGAGGGTGCGGTCGAGCAACCGTTCCTCGGCGCGGATCTTCAATCCGACCAGCAGCACCCCCAATCCGAAGAAGGCCACCCACCGGCCCAGCCCATCGATCGCAGCGGTGCCGGCCAGCATGCCGAGCAGGCCGGTGTAGATCGGGTGCCGCGTGACGCCGTATGGCCCATCAGTGCGCAGCGCGTGATCGTTCTTGACCACGGCCGAGGATGTCCACATCGTGCCGAGTGCCCATCGAGCCCACAGGGTGAAGGCGGTGGAGACGACGAGGACTGCAACGCCGAGCACAACGAGCCACTTGGCGTCCACCGTGATCGAACGCCACCACCGCGCGGGCACGAGCCAGCCGAGCACCAGGACGGCGGCGGGTCCGATGAACCACGGCGACACCGAGACCGACCGCTCCCGCACGGCCGGTGCTCGACGAGAGTTGTAGATCGCCCCGGCCAGCCAGACCAGCGCGAACAATGCCCAGCAGACCGTGACGGTCAGGGCTGGCAGCCAGTGCCACGCAGGCATGCGTAAAGCCTCCTCTTCGCGCCGCGACGCGCCAAGCGTCGCAATGGCGTCGGCGTCCGCAGTAAACCCCTTGTGCGCGACGTCGAGAGCGGGTTACGTCTTGAGGAATGAACCTGCGAGAGGCGGTTCGGATAGCGCTTCGCGGATTGCGCGCCCACCGGCTACGCTCCGTGCTGACGATGCTCGGCATCATCATCGGAGTCGCGGCGGTGATTTTTCTGGTCGCCATCGGGAATGGGGTGCAGACCTCGGTCAACGCAAAGATCCAACCGCTGGCCAACCTGATCACCATCGTGCCCTCGACCGGCAACGTCCCCGGCGGCGGCCCGCCCAAGGACTTGATCGACGACGACGTCACGGCGCTGCGAAAGCAAGTACCCGACGCCGCCGCCGTCATCCCAGCCGCTACTGGTCAAGCCCTGGCCGAGACTGACACCACCCAATTCCGCGCGTCTGTGATCGGCTCCACCGATCGCTGGCTGGATGTGAGCAATCGGGATCTTCAGGTGGGGTCGTTCTTCGACGAGGCCCAGGTTCGTTCCGTCGCCAGGGTGGTGGTCCTCGGATCTACCGTCGCGAGCACTCTGTTCGGTGATGCCGGGGCCGCGCTAGGTCAGACAGTGCGGGTCAACCACCAGATATTCAGGGTCCTCGGCGTGATGCAATCAGTCGGGGAGCCGGGCGACAACGATGTCGTGATGCCGCTGGACACCGCGCGCCGCTACATCTTCGGCGGCGGCGACAAGCTCAACCAGATCATCGTGCAAGCCAGCCAAGCGGCCGCCGTGCCCACTGCCGAGAACGACGTGATTCGCACTCTCAGCGACCGGCACCGAATCCAAGACCCCGCAAAGCGGGACTTCGAGGTGCAATCGCTGCGCAGCCGGCTGGATACCTTCAACCAGATCCTCCAGCTTCTCACCCTGTTCACCGCGTCCGTCGCGGCGATCTCGCTTTTTGTCGGCGCCATCGGCGTCTTGAACATCATGTTGGTCTCGGTTACCGAGCGAACCCGCGAGATCGGTATCCGCAAAGCGATCGGAGCCACGCGCCGGGCGATCCTTCAACAGTTCCTCATCGAGTCCATCGTGCTGGCCGGTCTTGGTGGGATCATTGGGGTCGGCGTCGGGGTCGGGCTGTCTGTGCTCGGTGCCGCCATCGCGCCGTCCTTCGGCGCCACCGTCGGCACCTTCGCCCCCGCTGTGTCGATTCCCTCGGTGGTGCTGTCGTTCGGGATCAGCCTCGCGATTGGACTCGTCGCCGGCGGTTATCCGGCCAACCGCGCCGCCCGGCTACGGCCTGTCGAAGCTCTCCGATACGAGTAGCCGCTGAGCAGCTGTGGTGATCACCCGTTGTGTGCCTTAGACGGCACGTTCCCATCTGACGGGCACTCGCCGACGCCCTTGTCGCCGACCGTATTGACACCGGATTATCCCGGGACTGGTGCTGCCCTGCCGGGTCGAGTCTGCGGCGATCCCTTCGACCTGCCAGATCCTCGTGCAGGGTCGGCGTTCCCGGCAGCGTGCGGGTTGCACAGTAAACAACGCACTAGGAGGACTCATGGCGAAGGAACTTCAGGGCATGAGGGTGGCGATCCTGGCGGCTGACGGGGTCGAACGAGTTGAGCTCGAACAGCCGCGTGGCGCGCTGTACGGCGCAGGCGCGACCAGTGATCTGCTGTCCATCCATCCTGGGGAGATCGAGGCCCGACAGTTCGACATGGTGTCCGCGGCCACCCTCGCGGTCGATCGGGTGGTCTCCGACGCGTCGGTGGACGACTATGACGCGTTGCTGCTTCCAGGTGGCACGGTGAACCCGGACAAGCTGCGGATCGATAGCAACGCGGTCGACTTCGTGAAGGCCTTCGTGGCGACAGGTAAGCCGATCGCTTCGGTGTGTCACGGCCCGTGGACGCTGCTGGAGGCCGACGCGGTGCGAGGCCGCCGGCTCACGTCCTGGCCGAGCCTGTGGAGCGACTTGCGTCGTGCCGGCGCTGAGGTCCTGGATCAGGAGGTCGTCATCGACGGGCAGCTGACCACCAGCCGCTCTCCTGCGGACCTTCCGGCGTTCTGCGCGGCGATTGTCGAGCAGTTCGCTCAAGCCCGCCAACCGATGCGCGGCTGAACGCTCGATGGCGAGCACGACTCGCACGGCCACCACTGTGTGGATCGGCCCGACCGGTCGCGACCGCGGTGAGCTACTGGTCGAGATAGACATCGACCAGCACCTGGAATGACCGTAGAAGGTCCGGGCGACCGGTAGCGTGCGGTCTCGTGACTGCCAGGGCAGTAGCGGTGATCATGCTCGCGACCACGACGCTGGTCGGGTGCGGGACTGCGGGCCAGCCTCCCGCGCACATGCTGGAAGTGGCCCGGTCGGCTGATCCGGTGCTGGTTCCGGCGCTGACCGGCGCGCAGCCGCAGGCCGCGGAGGATCCTCGCGCGCTGGCCCGGCAGCTCACTGTCGCCGAGACCGCCGTCCGGGACCGGACGACGCCGCCCGAGCTGGTCGCCGCGGCCGGCCGAACGGCGCAGGTCGCCTACCTTGCTGTGCTCGACC
>JGI12053J15887_10000132_pt1 | contig 24702 bp, 21 predicted proteins | sample MedBloCAOM1_O3_FD_15887 | JGI IMG/M metagenome (IMG submission 15887)
CACTGTTGTCGTTATCCGTTTGTTGAGGCGTGGCGTGGCAAGTACCTGCCGCCGCCATCGCCACATTTACAATCATCAGATAACGCGCCACGATGCATCCTCTCATTATTGATTCACAACTCTTCTCACGGGTGGATGTAAGCGATCGCAAGCACCACGGAAGTCGCCACTTGTGCCGATTGGATCAGCGGAATCCAATTGCGGCTTCCAATGTTGGGCGCTCTCTCGGGCACCACGATCATGTCTCCTGGCATCAATACAGAATCCATCGGATTGCCAGACCACATTCTGCTGTTATTGTTTTTTGCGGCCAAAACGGACCCGTCAGCGCGGATCACAAATGCGGCCTTCTTGTCCGCCAGCTGCGTAAACCCTCCAGCTTGCCCTAAATACCAATTGGCGCTCCTGCCTGCCACGAAACCAACAGCCGTCGGGTTGAATATTTGTCCTTGAACGACGACGTAGTTTGGTTTCTTGGGTACGACAATCACGTCACCGTTTCGCAGCGGTGTGCCCTCCGCGCGACGGTCAAACGATTTCTCATCGGGCGAGGTATGGATAACCACCCGCCCGACCGGCAAATTCGTTTGTAGTTGCGTTAGTGTCGTTTCCGTCTGTGCGATGGCCGTAAGCTTCAAGTTCTTCTGGTCAGCGTCATTCTCGGGAAGTGACTTCAGCTGTGTCTCTTCGGCTTTGACTCTAGTGACTAGTTCCTGATGTGAATGCATCTCCAGATCACGGACCTCACGCCGCGTCAGCACGATTCCATAGCTATACGCTTGCGATGTGAATCCGCCGGCCTTTTCGAGCACAGAACTGAGTGACTCGCCTGGGCTGATACCATATGTCCCCGGATGTTGCACTTCACCCCGCAGGGTGACGGTGGCGCCGAGATCGTTCCAGTTAGGATTCTGGCGGACAGTAAGAACGTCACCGTTCAATAACAGCTTGTCTTCGTCCGAGCGCCCCGCCATAACCACAGCAAGATTGATGTCCAGACTTGTGCTTACCGAAGCGCCTGTGCCTTTGCCTTCCTGATGCGTAAGGATGGCGCTTTCCGAGTAAGCACTCGGTTTCAAGCCGCCTGCGAGCTGCACTAGACTCTGAACGTTCATATTGGCAGCGAGTGGATAGCGGCCGGGCTTGGCCACATCGCCTTTCACATAAACGCTGGGTGGATCGACCTCCGCGACGTTGCGATGGATGATGATTCGATCGTGCGGCTCAAGGGGAATGTTCGCGGTAGCACTGCCGGCAAGCGCCTCTGCTAGATTTACACTCAGGATAGTCTTCGTGCCGTCTTTACCGGTGCGGAACACTTGAGCGGAATCCATCGCCGCACCAGGCAACACGCCTCCGGCCAGATAAATCGCGTCCCGCACGTGAGCCTGGCCCGCCGTGGTAAATTGCCCCGGATTCCGCACCTCTCCATCGATCCACACCTCCGGAGCAGGTTCGAAATCGTACCTGCTGAAGATGCGTACGGTGTCGAGCGGCTGGAGCTTCGGCGCGCTCGCCGGATTGCCCAGGGTCGTCGAAAGATCAAAGCTTTCCACTGTGGGCCGGTAGTCTGGCGGATTAAGGCGGATAATCTCGGCATATTTCCCAGCAGGCTCAGGCAACAGATCCGTATAAGAAGTGATCAGATCAGTGACACTCATCCCGCTTTTGTACGAATAGCGGCCGGGACGCAGTACGTGCCCCTGAAGATAGATAGCCTGGTCGTTGTAGGGAGCAATTGGAAAGATATGAATGCGGTCACCCTCCTGAACGCGGAAAGCAGTGAGTTGTGATATCGCAGCAGTCTCTGTTGTAGCGTCGCTAAGGTTGAGACTGATCATCGTGCGATTTTCGTGAGCGACCAGTCGCTCAACCTCGACGTGCTTCAAGGCCGCGGCCGGTAAAATGCCGCCGGCAAGATCAAGCGCTTCCTCCAGATTCATTCCTCCACGCAGCTCATAAACAGCGGGGCGGCGAACCATTCCTTCGATCCGCACTTGGGGTCCCACCGGAGGGACAAGCAGCGAGTCACCATTCTCGAAGCGTTTCTGATCTAATCCAACGCCGCGAAGCAGCAGATCATAGGCATCAACCACTTCAATCAACTGTTTTCCTCGATAGTGTTTGATGGATCGCAACGAGCCTCGCTCTGTCACTCCACCTGCCGCCACCAGGACGTTGACAGCGCTTGAGAGTGAGCTCAGATCGTAGGCTCCTGGTTCGGTCACCTCTCCCACGACGTAAACGCGTATCGTTCGCAGTCGGGAGAGTGAGACGTTGGTCGAGACAGCGCGAAATTGGTTTCGAAGGATTGCTTGGAGAGTGAGTTGAACATCACCAAGAGTTTTCCCACTAACAAGTACTGGTCCGGCCTCCGGAAGAGAAATGCGCCCCTCTCGATCGACGGTACGCTGGAAGCGCTGAGATACACTCCCCCAGAGGTCGATCGCAAGTCCATCTCCGGGACCGACTACGTAGTCCGGGCCCACCGGAAGATCCATGGAAATCGCGCCAGCGTCGCGAGCACCAGACGTGAGGATGTTCAGTCCAAAACGTTGTGGAGCGCGATCGTGAGATGCAACCTGAACATAAAGATCCACTAGAGATGGCACGTCAGAGTACGGGTTCGGCCTGTGAACGATGTTCCCCTGAGTCACATCGGTCTTGGCATCAAGTGACAGTCCCGGGCGGTTTGGCGAGTGTGTGCCACGAGATTGAGGAACCATCTGGCTTCCTGCGGTGCCAGTAGCATTTTGCATTCCGTTGAAATCGTTACTTGACGAACTGTTTCTTTCGCGAGCACCAGCCAGCTCACGTTCTGCGAGAAGAGATTCTAGATTAGGTACATCATGCGAGGTACTCATCGCGGACCGCAGCAGCCCACCGAGCCCACCGAATTCTGAGTCGTCCGTGGAGCTTCTGGAAATGTTGCCGTCGGATAGGCTGGCCTGAATTATCGGCGGGCCACTCACCTTAGGAACTTGCGTAGGACCAATTGGCGCCTCAGGACTAGGGCCTGGTGCTTCTTGCGGATTGGTGAACTGTCTCCCTCGGCCTGTTTCTTCCTGTTTACAATTTGTATTTGTATTGGAATTGCAAGCAGCACCGGATGTAGCCGCAGTCTGCGCTTCATCGTTTGACGGAGATGGCGGTTTCATGGACTCCGCGTCCTCCTGGGCTTCAATCTGCACCAATCGACGAGCTCGCTCTTTCAGGATTAATTCTTGCTGTTTCCCTATTTCGGAATCAGGATTCACCGCAGGAAGCAAATAGCCATACTTTTGAACCAGGCGCGTCGCAATCGAGCGGAAAATTACGTCGTTGCCCAACCGATCAAAGATTGCGTCGTCTGTTAAATCCGAATCGTCGAGCAATTGCCCATTTGCAGTCGCTTCCTTGGCCATGAGTCGCTTTAACGCCACCAGCAGCCCCGGATCCTTGATTAGCGCTTCTCGAATTTGCGCCGGCGAGGCAGCAACCCGGTTAGCATTTTCCCGCCCTAACTCAGAAAGACTCCCTGTCTGATTGGCGCTATCAGAGTCCTTACTCGCACGTTGTGCAGAAATGGACTGGCCGGCGGCCGTTTGGCAGATGAATAAAATTGCAAGCGCACAGATCGTGCCGTGCTTTTTTCTCACAATCATAGTGACTCTGGTATCGGCGTTGGCGCACCGCCGAATCCTGGCATCGCCTCGGACTCTGTCATGTGTTGCACCGCGCCTAGGATGCCGGCCGCGGATGATTCGATATCCGCGCAGTGAATGTCAAAGGATGCCCAATAATAAAGAGTGCGATCTTTGCGTGATGCTACGGCGATAACGCGTAACTGCGGATGCTCGCGAAGAACGCGATCGCAAATTGCGGGCCGCTCTTCGCTTTCATCCAGAGCGATAACCAAAAGATCCGGCAGAGTCGCCCGAACCTGATCGAGAATGTTGCGCTCGTCAGACACTTCTCCCACTATTTCTATGTTGGGTTGACCTGTCAGGGCCGCCACAATCACTTCTCGCATCAGTCTGGGACGGTTGGCTACCAGAATGCGCGTTGCGTATCGCATCGAAATCTCCTTGCTCCGAGTATCCGCAGAAATGAAATGGGAAACAGGTCTAATTGCTTTTAAGCACGGGTGCTGAAACGCACTAATGGGGAAGTACTAATTCGGACTATGCCAAGTCGCGACTTAATAGTGCTGTAATTCCCGCAGCAGCAAGATGACTTGCTTTTGACTTTCCTGTGACAACCGGTTTCACCAGAAAACTTAAGCTGCTAATCGTCTATCAATTGTTTGATGGCACCGGCCCTCGCAAGAGATCGCGATTTTACGCGGTTCGACCTTCTGGAATTGCCGCAGAAAAGGGTTGCAGATGAAAAGAGTTTTGGCAGCGCTGCTAGCGTTACTTGGGATCGGCTCCAGCGTCTGCTCCCAATCAGACGTACCAATACTTTCGGGGGCGCTGGCTTTTAACACCAGCACGGCCGCAGGGGCAACCTCGTTTCAGCCGATGCTCGCCCCCGTGCTTGTCGCGCCATTCGGAGACCACTGGTTAGTCGAGTCACGCGCAGACATACTGGGATTTTTTGCCCAACAAAATGGTACGAGTGGACCATACAACGGACGATTTTTTGCCACCTTTGATTACGCGCAGGTCGACTACATAGCAAATCCACACTTAACCGTTACCGTCGGCCGATTTCTTACGCCGTTCAACATTTATAACGAACGACTTTCAGCAGTGTGGATCGCCAATCTTCAAGATACGCCCATTATTTTCACCATCGGCACGCGCACCTCGTCTTCCAGCAACGGTGGAATGCTGCGAGGAGTACTCGTCGAGCGGCCAAACTGGCTGCTGAACTACACGGCATATTTTTCCGTAGCGAGCACGACCGAGAATCTTCAGGCGGGCCGGGCCGCGGGCGGCAGGATCGGCATGTTTATACCCAAGGACGGAATCGAATTTGGAGCTTCTTATCAAAGATTTCTGCAAAACGGAGATTTTAACGTGGCCGGCACTTATTTCGCCTGGCAGCCGCCGCAAATTCCGTTGGATGTTCGAGGCGAATACGCTCACTCCCCCGGCGGCCAGGGATATTGGCTGGAAGGCGCCATGCACATTGCAAAAAGCCGCGGCACCACAACCTGGTTGGGCCGCCTGCAAACCGTCGCGCGAGTTCAGCAATACTTTAAGGGCACGCCGATTCCGCAGGATGTGCTCCCCGCTGCAGACGTAAACCAGTTCGATTTCGGTCTGAATTATTATCTGCCCCATGACGTGCGGCTGAACGGTAGCTATGGCAGACAGTACAGTTCGTTGGGTAATGCGAATATTTGGAACGTGCAAATCGCGTATCGCTTTCTCTTCCCCGCGTGGCCGGGAGAACACAAATGAAAACCTGGTTCACAATTTTATTTGGAACTTTACTGCTGGCCTGCTCCCTCGCAGTGTTAGCCCAACCGCAAGGCCAGCCACCCGCAGCGAAAACTCCGGCTTCCGCCGTGCATAAAAAGTCAAAGACTAATGACGGAGAGCAAAGATTCCAGGCGAATTGCGGCCGTTGTCACACTCCACCAGAGGCGATCTCCCCCCGCGAAGTAAAAGCAGTGTTACAGCACATGCGGGTACGCGCCATGCTCAGTGCCGAAGACGAACAGCTAATTCTTAAATATCTTGCTCCCTGAAACACAACTGTTGACAAGTCGAGGAAAGTTGCAATGAAACTAAATATTTGTTTGAGAACGCTCTTTCTATGGGCAACGCTTGCTTCATTGGCGGGAGTCGATCGCGCGCAAACTCCCCGAACCATTGAAATGACCGCGCAACGCTTCACCTTTGAGCCAAATGAAATCACCGTAAAGAAAGGTCAGCCCGTCATCCTGTTGATTAAATCGAAGGACGTCAGCCACGGCCTGGTAATCGAGGATTTGGGTGTGCGCACTGAGGTAAAGAAGGGCGAAGCAACGGAAGTAAAATTCGATCCGGAAACCACCGGCACCTTTGAGGGGAAATGCGCGCACTTTTGTGGGAAGGGTCACGGATCGATGAGAATGACGGTTCACGTCACGGACTGATACATGGTCAAAGTAAAGATAGCTTTCCTACTCTGCGCCGCAACGCTCTTGCTCGGCTGCAAAGCCACTCCCCCTGGACAGTGGGAGACTGCTGCAATGACAAAGATCAAGCACTCCATCACCATACGCGGCAAGGGTGCAAAAAATCCGCTGCCCGGTACCCCGGTGAATATCGACAACGGTAGGGATGCATTTTCACACTACTGTGCTGCGTGTCATGGCCTGGATGGACAAAACACCGGAGTACCTTTCGGGGATAGCATGTCACCGCCGGTGCCTATGCTGAATTCAAGTCAAGTCCAATCCTATATGGATGGACAACTCAAATGGATTATCGACAATGGCATCTCACCTACCGGGATGCCCGCCTCAAAAGGAATCCTGACTGACACGGAGATATGGTCGATCGTTGTTTACATTCGTCACTTACCGCCCGCGCGTAGTCTCGGAGAACCGGCCATGTATTCCGGTGACCCGTGTCCAGCTCCCACGGCTCAAGTACGATAGTTCAAAGAACAAACACAATTGCGGCAGATGGGATTGCTGGCCACATCGAGAGTGCTGCGGAAACCGCGGCCTTCCGCGCCGTTTATCACCGCCTCCAGCGTTGTGCCGCTCAAATTTCCGATCGATGGGTGGAAGAAACAGGGACGCACGGAACCGTCTGCTTCAATTACCGCCGAAACCCACGGGGCATTACACAGCGGCGATTCTGAGGCCGCCAATCCCAGCTGCGCGCGGAAGTGGTGAGCGATTCGCCGCAGTTTATGTGGCGACTCCGCGACAAACCCTAGCTCACAATCCCGTCCTGACGCAGCTATGACTCTTTCGATTTCATTCTCCAACACTCCTAATTCCAGAAGAGAAAGACCGATTTCGGTTTGGCGGCTTAGCGGCCACGCTAAAGACCGGTTAAAAGCCGTAGATGTCATGTCCACCGCCAGGAACGAGATCCTGTCCAGTTGAAGATCCTTTGCCGCCTTCACCGTTTCCATCAGATGACAATGATTCGCTTTCTGAACCGTGGAACGCGCCGTAATTCCAATATCAGGCCGTTTATTCCTGAGCGCACATATACCTTCAAGGAGCAGGTCAAATGCTCCTGGCACGCGACGTATCCCATCATGGATTTCCCGCGGCCCATCCAACGATACAATCACGTCGTCAAAATTCTCTGCTACGTCATCGGCGCATTTTTTGAGAAGAAGCCCGGTGCTCAACAGCGTCAACCGAACGCCTTCCGCTCGTAGCAGCACACAAATTTCCGGCAACTCCGAGTTCATCAGCGGTTCACCACCCGAAAACACTATCCAGCGGACTCCCAGCCGGCGAATGGACTCTAGTTGCCGTTCTATTTCTCGCACACCGATTTTCTTTTGATCGCGCGTCTTCCAGATGTCACACATGACGCACCGGCAGTTACAGGAACTGTGCGCGTGTAGCACCACAATAGGGACAGTCGAAAGAATCTGAGGGTCTTCCGTGCGTTCTTCAACTAGAGAGGGCAGCTGATGCTTAACTTGCAATGCTCACCTGCTTTCCCCCAAGGTAAATATCCTTACCGAGGTGAGCCCAGGTTTCTTCGAGGAGTCGGTCGAGCGGCGCTCGAATCCATCGGACGATTCCATCCATCGCAATAGGTTGAAGCCCCTCACGTGAGCCCGCGGGCAAGCGTCGCATAACTTCAGCTGAAGCCAACTGAACACGCCCACCCAGAAGAACCAGCTCGATGTCCCGGTGAGATAATGTGAGCAATGTTTCGGCTGGGGTGAGGCCCGTATCGCGGACGGCAATCAGATCCGCTAAGCCACCTATCCTCAGATTCCCTTCTCCATTCCGCAAATGAAGCAGTTTCACAGGCTGCCGAGTAACGTATTCATAGATTTCGTCGGCAGACGATTCCGACACTTGGCTGGCGCAATGAACTTCATCGAGTAAATCTCCGCATGCCGTCAAAGGTGAATCACTGCCGATCGCTACGTTGGGCAACCCTTGAATCTCCTCTAGGGACAAGGTTTTTCCAAACAGAAAAACGTTAGAGCTGGGACACCAAATCAACCCGGCTCCAGTAGATCGTAACAACTGCATTCCTTCCTGCCCCAGTCCAAGCCCATGAATAATTACGGTGTTGTAATCCAGTGCTCCAGCTCTGTGAAGCGCAAAAATCTCCTCGCTGCATTTTTTATCCACGCCTTCAGACAAATGTATGAAAAATGGTTGGCCTTCCGGAGTTTCATTTTTCTTCACCTCCGCGCCAGGATCTAATGGCAATGAGTGAGCCCATCCATACTCCCGAAGTACCCGGACAACAAATTCGTCTGTGAACACCTCGGGCTCGAAAGGGTTGTGGTGACACACGCTAGTCACTCCGCACAGAAGATTACGAATACCGCCCCACCAGAGACGGACTTCTCGAGGCACACGCCGATGCTCAGCAATTGGAGGTGCAGTGGGATGATGAATATCGTCTGCCCACTCGACAAAGTTTTTGTAGCCGCCTTTTCCCAGACGAGGAAACAATGCGAACTCCAAATGATCGTGCGCATTAATTAGTCCGGGCAGAACCAGGAATCCGTGAAGATCTATGCTGCTATCGGACGGTTTAGGATCGCGATTGGTACGCCCTTCGCTGCTAAGCCGCTCGATTCGGGAATCGGAAATCGACATCTGGCCTAGAAAACTATCGGTCGGACCAAGTGCGAATCGCCCGCCCCGTAAGCTCGTAATCCCTGAGCTCGCGATGGTCGATCCTGTATTTTTTAAGGCGCCGTGAACTGCAGTTACTTTAGGTGCGCACATCTGTAAAATATAAATTGGCGGGAGTCCTTTGATCTGATCGAAATATTCTTGCTTCCCGTTTTTTTCAAAGATAAGCCGCTCTTCGTCGCCAAACCGCGGCTCCACAACAAGCGCAACATTCAAGTCCGCCTTCTCGCACACAGAAATAATTTCGCCTATCGTTCTCTGATGTGTGCGAATCTCGCGAAATTCTCGCCCCGATTGACTTCCCCTTCGCCAATTCAGGGCCGCTGCCGTTTCTGGATGGACGTCCGTAATAAAAATTGAACCACCAGGGCGCAGAGCTTCACTTGCCGTCTTCACCAAACTCGTAACATCTTCTACATAGCTGAGAACGAAATTGGCCAGTATTACGTCGGCAGAGTTAGCTTCAAGCGACACACTCCCGCAATCCGCACAAACAAGACTTGCCCCACCCGCCAACTTTGATCTAGCGAGATCCAACATCTCTGGCGAGGGGTCCAGCCCCAAAAGGCTGCGCGTTCCCGCTCCTTGCAATGTTTTAAGCCAACGCCCCGTGCCACAACCTAGATCGACAACATCCAGGTCGACGAGCGGAGGTAATACCTGCTCAAGGATGCGCCGTTCAAGAGACAACATCGGATTGGGTTCGTCATCGTACGTGTTCGCCCACAACCGGTAGCCCTCGGCCGGAGTGACATACGATGTCGTTCCTGAGCTGGACATACTCTTTATCAAAAACTCTAAAGGCTTTCGTGCTTCGGCTTACGCAAAGAAATAAATTGCTGCGCCCAGCGTAATTCTTTGGGGAAAGCGTAAACCCGCGCCGCGTATCGCCAGGCGCTCAGCATTTTTAAGAGCAAGCGGCCCCACCGCGGCGCACGGATATCCTGCACGGTGGGCCAACGTGCGTTCACGACCACTTCGAAATTATCGATAAGATTCTTTGTTTTTCGCGTTAGCCAAGGAGTATTGGGATCGATACGCAGTGTGAAGTCCAACCACTTGTTGGTGGCCCATTCGTCGGGAGTCGTGGGAAATGTCACCTGACCATCGATATTTCCATACATTGACGTTCGCTGTGGAACAGGCGTGTAGTGATACATGATAATTTCCGACTGTTTATTGAGTCTTTTGATTTTCCGGATGAACTCCAGTGTTTCGCGGGTATCTCGCTCCGGATCGCGCGGATTTCCAATCACAAACGAAAATTCCGGAATAATTCCAAATTGACGGATCCTCTGAGCTACAGCCAGGGTCTGTTCCGTGGTGATGTCTTTTTGCATCTCTTTCAAGACCCAGTCCGAGCCAGACTCCGCGCCAAAAAAGATCATCGTGCATCCAGCGCGTCGAATCGCTTCAAGAGTCGCGTCTGAATAGCGGTTGAAGGTGTCGATACGCGCTTCACACCACCAGTGGAAGCCCAGAGGCTCCATACGCTCGGCCAGTTCTCGCGCGTGGCTTTCTTTCAGGAAAAAATTCATATCATAGAACTGCACAGAATCCGCACCGTATTGCTCTTTCAGATGGCGCAATATCGCTTCTGTACGCGCTGGACTCTCCGCCAACTCGCGATTTCCATAAATGGCATGCACCCCGCAGAAGCTGCAGCGGAAGGGGCATCCAATACTTGCGTGATGAGCGGTCGTCCGTTTTCCGAAGAAAGATGGCCGGAGGTATTTTTCGACCGGAACGCGATGAAAGGGAGACCATGGAAACACGTCCGGATTTTGCATTTGCCGTTCGGGATTGTGCCGGTGCAGGCCGAACAAATCCTTGTACGACAATCCGAGAATCCCCTCAAACTTCCGATGCCCTCGTATGGCGTCAATCAGCTCAAGAAGAGTCTGTTCTCCCTGGCCGCGCACCACGTAATCGACGTACGGCGCGTTCAACGCAGAATCCGAGTAAATGGATGGGAAATAACCGCCCCAAACGATCGGCAGTTTCGGATGTAGCTTGCGGATTTCGCGGCAAGAATTGACCGCCGAAACCATCTGCGGTCCCGGCATAACTGAGACACCCAGCATCTCGACCTTTTTGTCGCGCACCATATTCAGAATGGTTTGCGTGGGATTGTCATCGAGATTCCCATCAACGATCTCATACTGTTCGCGGCCTTCCAGCACCGCCGCTAGTGCCATGACCGATAACGGGAAGCGACGGTTTCGTGGCCTTGTGGACCGCGGATTAAAAAGAATGATCATGCTGGTTTCACCTGAACCGTATCAATCCTGAACCGCGATGCCTCACGACGCCCTCGCGTCCAGGCATGTCGCGTCCCAACTAATTGCATCTCACCAACTCCAGAAGCACGTGATCACCTGCATCGCGAAAAATTGGCCAATCAGCCGAAACCTCATCCAACCGCTCCAACCGCGCAAGAATCTTCGGATGTTTGCTTATCCATCGCTCAACGTAGGAGGGTGGTACAAATAATCCAACCGCGCTGCGCGACCTCAATTGGAACCAGGGAGAAAAAGCTCGACGAACATTACTAACCGTCGGATACGCGACCGGAATGGTTACGTCTCCAACCTTCGCCGTAGCCTTGCCGGGGAACCTTCGACAAGCTTTCCTCGGTTCGCCGTGAAGGAAATACCAGAAGAATTCCGCAACGCACACTCGGCTCCAAAGACATAAGAGCACCGCACCTCCCGGTTTTACGAGACCGGCCAGGTTGCTCGCGAAAGGCCGCAGATCCGCGAGACAATTTAGCCCCGAAAAGTTCGAGAAAGCTCCATCGAATAGTCTTTCACTGGGCATCATTCCGAGATCTTCGTTTGCAACGTGCCGGAATTCAAGATTTGCGTTATTCCCCCATGGGCTAACTCGTTTCGCAACTTCAATCATCGAATGAGACGCATCACACGCCACGACCGACCGGCCTCTCTCTACGAGGTACCGTGCGTCCTCTCCGGTGCCGCAATTCAACTCCAAAATGCGACTTCCACGTGGGAAGGCCGCGAGCAACTTGGCCCAGACCTTTCTGCGCTGAGCCCGTCCGATCATGGAGTGCGTGAATACTTCGTCGTAGGAATCCGCAACACCATCAAATGCCGTCGCGGCAGCAAGGCTAATCACGCCGGTTCCCCCGTGCATGCCTTTCTCTCGGAGGCACCGGAGTAAAGGCATTCACGTAGCATGCTTACCTGCTGCCGCAACTTTGTTTGTGCCGACTCATCCGCCCCGCTGCGCTGAATTCGGGCAAGTTCCACTTCGTCTTTCAGAAGTCGGTCCGCAAATCCGTAAAATTCCGAAGAGCGTCTTCCCTGAATCGCAAGCTCTCGGTCAGATGACTGTCCCCAGGGTTTTACCTGAACTAGTGAAGGCGCTATGCGCGAGTAATACGGCGTTCCCTTAATGGGGTAGGCCACCGTCGTTAAAAAAACGTCCGGATCACTGCGCTTGACATGGTCGATCGTCGCTTCGATATCTTCCAGCTCTTCGCCTTCATAGCCCCACATCAGGAACATTCCAGCCTGAATACCGCGCGACTTACACAGACCGACCGCAGTCTGTACTTGCTGCACGGTCACGCCGCGTTCCATCGCGTCGAGAATCTTCTGCGAGCCGCTCTCTGACCCGATCCATACGCGGAAACATCCGAGCTCCACCAGAAGATCTGCGATCTCGGCGTTGATACGGTCTCCACGAGAGATGCATTCAAAGGGAATTCGCAGCCCGCGCCTGCGCATCTCCGCGGCATACGCGCGTAGCCATCCGTGGTGGATGGTAAACACATCGTCGGCGATCCACACCATGTCCGGTTGATAAGTGTCGAGCAGCCACTCCACTTCATCCACCACCGCGACAGGTTTACGCCGGCGGTGAGTCTTGCCGAATACCTGATGACTGCACCAGCGACAGTGGTACGGACAACCCCGTGCGGTAATAAATGAGAGTGATCCCTTTCCGTGTGCCTTACGCCAGGTTTCCACGTATCGCTGAACATCCACCGCGTCACGTGCTGGCCATGGCTGCCCATCGATGTCCGCGATTTGAGCGCGAGGGCCCGTCTGATAGACGCGTCCGGCTTCATCCAAAAACGCAATTCCAGGAATAGTCGGTAAACTCGATCGAGCCCCGGAGCGCAGCACCGGAATGAGATTTTCCATAGTCACCTCTCCTTCGCCAAGAACCACAACATCTGCGCCCGCCTCAAGATATTCGCGGATGTACGCGCCCGGTTCGGGCCCGCCGACAACTGTCGTCCAGTTCGCTGCGCGTGCAATCTCGAGAATTGCCACTACGTTCTTGCGGGTCATTAAGTTCGCATAGATCCCCAGCACCGAAGGTTTTTCAGTCTGCAAGTGCGACCTAAGCGCATCAACACTGGAAAATGTTGTGTCGAAGACTTCGACGTCAAACCCTTTATTTCGCAGATGAGAACAAATATAGAGAATGCCGAGAGGAACATACGGCTTCAGAATCTTAAGTTCTTTCGGATCCTCATACAGGAAGTAACCATGAGTGAGTAGCAGGTCACTCATTGATTTCTCCAAAACCGGCAATCGACGTTTGTAGCGAAACAAAATGGGAGCTAACGGAACACTCTGTGCCTCGTGATCCACTTTTTACTTTAGGGAGCTGAGTAGCGTCTTCGTTCCGGCTAACAGGCTCAAGAGAGTCGACAGATCTCCAGAGCTCTCGAAGCGCGTTCGTATCGGCGATCGTCGGCGTCTCACATTTCCAGCTGGTAATCTCGGCATGCAACGCATCACGAATCGCTCGATAGAACCTGTCTGAGTACCTTCCCTTGAACATGACACACAGGTCTTCGCTATCTGCCCAGTTCTGTTTGGTTCCCAGCTGTTCCCGGACTCGCGCATAAAAGCGCGTGTTCGGAAGCGGGTAAGAGAAAGACACACCTATGTCATCGGGCTTAGTCTCCCGGACTAGCGCGATAGTTTTACGAATGTCCTCCCAATGCTCTCCCGGATAACCCAGCTGAAGAAAGTAACAGCCGCGAATACCTTCAGACTTCAGATGTTCTCTCGCGCTGACAACCTCTTCAACGCGCAATCCTTTGTCCATGGCATCCAGGATTTTTTGAGAGCCGGATTCGGCGCCCATCCACACTTCCGCACAACCCGCCCGCCTCAGTGCGCTGGCGGACTCGCGCGTGAGCAAATCCGCGCGTGCCTGAATTTTGAAAGGTATGACAGATCCGTATGCTTCTACGGTCTGGGCCAACTCCTCGAGCCAATGGCGATTCAATCCAAAAATGTCATCGGCAAACCACAAATGCTCGGCGCCATACTCTTCCTTTAACAGCCGCATCTCACTCGCAACGTCCAGGGCCGGACGTAATTTGTAGCTATCCCCGAAGATCGGCTTCGCGCACCAGTTGCAGCGAAACGGACAACCTCGGCTAGCCACTAAATTTAAAGAAAACTTGCCATGCGCATCCTTCCAAGTTTTCCGATACGCAGACAGATCGATTAAGTCGCGTGCCGGCAGCGGCAGTTCTGACGCCCGTCGGGACCTAGTGCGCGAACTGCTTTCCAGTGACCCTGAAGGGCCGTTTTGGTTCAAGCATTTTACGCCTGGAATATTCGCCACAGATTCACCGGACAACAACGCCTTCACCGCTTCCAGCAACGAATATTCCGCTTCTCCCTGCAGCACGCATTCCGCGCCGTTTTGCAGAAACTCTCTCGCATGATCGGTTGCGTCTGAGCCGTGAACGATGACTCGCACCCCGTGCTCGCGCGCAATGTCAATCATTTGCCAGGCCAATTCACGCATTCTTGTGAGGCACATCTTGGTCAGAAAATTGAAATCGTCCTCATAGATGGCCACGATCTTCGGATTATGCAAACGCAGTGCCTGCCGCAGCCCTTCCTCGGGCTGTTCCAACATGCTGTCAAACAGCGCTACGGAGATCCCATTTGCGCGCAAATAACCCGCTGCATATAGAGTCCCCAGCGGCGGATAAGGCTCCATTTTCTGCGCCTGTTTTCGGTCGTAGGGCAGATGATAGGAGTGAGTCAGGAGGACGTCAGTCACTCGGCCCTCCAGCACAGATAACTTGTGCACCACAATGGATCAGCATGCTTCCGCTCCTTCCGGTTTTAACGGCTGACCGGTAACGAGCGACCTACGTGTGACAATTTTTTCCAGCCTTCGGCCCACCCACAATTCCCAAGGGAAAGAATACTTGTTCGTCTTGAGTCTCCATCGTATCGGCGCGCCAAGCGCACGACGTATCCCGGTCCGGAGCCGCGGATGATTCTTGGTTACTTTTCGCAGTTGGTTGTTGAGTAGAAAGAACTGCAGCATTTGCCACAACTTCTTTAGTTCTTCACCTTGCAACCACGGCAGTGTGTTCCGGCCAAGTGGAAGTTCGGCCCACTCCTCCAGTGACCGCGGTTCTCGCAATCCCATCTCGCGTAGTTGCGGCCAGATAGGAATTCCGGGATACGGAGTGAATATATTGGGCGAAAAGCTAACATTCCAGAATTGCCGCGCGATATCGCTCATGGTGTTGAGGGTTTCCACTCGGTCCGCTTCGGTCTCGCCCGGATAACCAAAAATCAGGTTAAACGTGACGTGGATCCCGCCGATACCCGCTTTGCGTGCGGTCTCATACATTTCATCCACGCGCTGGTGACGCTTGTTCATCAACTTCAATACGCTGCTCGATGTCGACTCAGTACCAAAGCCCATGTGCGAGACACCGCTCGCACCGAGAAGCCGCACGTCGTCATCGCTCATCCTGCACAAGAAGTCCGTTGAAGCTTGAAAGGTCCATGAAAATTTGATCTTCGAATCCAAAAATCCTTGAGCGATGTCCCGGGCCCTGTGCCAATCCACCGGGAGATTGGAATCCAGCATGGCAACTTCTGTGATGCGATATTTCGCAACCAGTTCGGTCACTTCACCGATAACGCGTTTCGGTTCAAGCGCATTAAATCTCCGCTTGTAAAACACCATGTCCGTACAGTAATTGCAGGCATACGGGCAACCCACACTGGTCGCATAGGCGAGTTTCCGCTCGCCAGAAACGCGCTCATAAGCGTCAAAATCTGCCATTTCAAAAGCCGGAGTAGGTAAATCGTCCAGAAGAGCGACACGTCGCTCGGGAGCATGCTGCGGAAGCCCAAACTGCTTCGAGGAAACCCCATGAACCCCGTTGAAAGACTTCTTGGCGGCGAGATTTTCAGCGATTTCCAACAGCGTAAGCTCGCCCTGTCCACGCACAATCGCGTCNACGTAATTTTCCTGTAGCGTCTGGCCCGGAAGTAGGCTGGGGTGCCAGCCACCGAAGATCACCGGCAGCGCCGGCATTTCCTTNTTNNTCGCTTTAGCCATGCGCACCGCGCCACGAATCATCGGGCCGGTTAGCACCGAGATTCCCAGGCACAAAGCGTCGCTGACTTCGCGAAGAACAGTTTTCATCCACTGCGGATCGATGGCCGCATCCACCATGACCACTTCAAAACCGGCGTTCAGCAACGGCGCGGCAAGGCTCAACAAACAAAGTGGTGCCCCCAACGGTGGTCCATCGTACGGCGGGTAACACAGTACGACCTTGCGCCTCATCAGCAGGCTGCCTCTCCCGCCGCCGGCTCCAGGCGTTTTGCGTCGATAGCAGGCTTGGACCTTAACGATTTGCGCCTTAGTTTGTCATTGACCCACAGCTCAACGGGAAGCGTGTAGACGTCGTGGTCGAGCCTCCAGCGCGCCGGAAAAGAAAGCATCTTTTGCGCGATGCGTGTTGTGCGTTTGCGCGTGTCCGCCGCAATCGGTATGCGATCAAAAGCAATTCGCAGGTAGTCACGCATCACCTGCAGACGGTTGTGTTCGCGGCCATTCAACCAGGGAAGCACGGTGTAGCGCGGGAAGAAATCCGCCCAATCCTCAAGGGAAGTGGGGACTTGGATGCCCAGCTCCTGCGCTTTCTCCATGATCGGAGAGCCGGGATACGGCGTGAAAATATTGGTCCAGAATTCGGCGCCAGGAAATCTTCGACAGACGTCCATCATGAAATCGATAGTTTCCCGGCGTTCTTTCCTGCCCTCTCCGGGATAGGCAAAGATGATGTTGAATGAAGGACGGATGCCCGCGTCCAGACAGCGAGACGCACTCTCATAAATTGAATCGAAATCCTGAAAGGTCTTGTTCATCAGCTTCAGGATTTTTTCCGAACCCGAATCAACGCCCTGACAAATCTGATGGAGCCCGCTTCGGCGCAGAAGTTTTAGATCTTCGCGAGTTAAACGTGCCGTAAGATTCGTCGTTGCCTGGATACTCCACTTAAAATCTGCTCCCGCGCGCACAAGACCTTCAGCGATATGACGCGCTCGATCCAGATCCACCAAGAAATTGTCATCTACCACCCACAGCATCTCCAGGCCGTAGCGCGTCGTGAGGTCCACCGTCTCCTCGACAAACTGTTCGGCAGGAAGCGCATTCCACTTGCGCCCGTAGACTCCCGCATTTGTGCAGTACGAGCAGTTAAAAGGGCACGCCAGGCTGGACGTATACATGGCCCACCGGCGCCCGCAACTCCGTTCGTACGCATCAAAGTCCGCCAGGTGATAAGCCTTCGGAGGCATCTCTGCCAGCGGTTTGAGTGGCCTCTCGGTGGTGAAACACAACTTGCCGTCGCGCTTGAAACCAATACCTGGAACCAGATCAAGCGCCGTACCCGCTTCCAGATGCTGCACCACCTCCAGAAGTGTTTCTTCACCCTGCCCGCGCACCACGTAATCGATGTAGGGCGCTTCAAGAGTCTGCTTCGGGAGCAGAGAAGGATGCCAGCCTCCGAGAATAATCGGGAAATCGGGCTTCCACGCTTTCACCGCTCGGGCGATCTCGACCGTCTCGCGAATCATTGGACCAGTCACCAGCGAAATTCCCAGGCAAAGCGCGTCCCGCACCTCTTCAAGAACTCGTTTTTTAAAATCTGGAGTAATCGTGGAATCTATGAGCCGCACCGAAAAGCCGGCTCGCAGCAGTGGCGTTGCCACCGCCAGAATTCCCAGCGGCGCCGTGGCTTCGTTGCTCGCAAAGGAAGGAAAAAAGAAGACTACTTTTTTGGACATCGCTTAGCTGTCGTCCCAAACGCCAGCTAAAACTTACGTCAGGGTGCGGCTGCATTTGTCAAGGACATGTCAAACAACTGTCACTTCTTCTTCGCACGCAATTTATACGCTTGATTTCGCGTTAGAGTGATCAACATCGTGACCTTGAGCTTCGCATTCAATCGCCAATCACTTCCCTACCAGACCGATTTTTATGTAGCGGGAGCTCACTGCCACCTTTCCACAAACTCGGCTGACGTTCTTCAGTCAGTGTGGCGATGGCGAGGACCAAATCTCGTCGGTTCCCGTTCGCTTGAAATGGAAATTATTGTTGACCCCAGGTTGGACACCGCTGCAAAGCGTCCGGCATATTTTCGCGGCAATGGACATCTCGTATTTGGATTTTTACCGCCTGGCAGTTTTATTACTTATGATTTGCTCCGCAAATATGTGCGGGCCGTGCTCTCCACCGAGGCGGCCAGCGACGATTCCTTTTGGAACACGCTGCTCATCCCCATCACCATCGGTATTGTCGGAACCACCGTGGGCGTCGTTCCGCTGCACTGCGCGTGCTTGGAGAGAAATGGTAACGGCCTTCTCATAGCTGGCGATTCCGGTGTCGGCAAATCCACCCTCAGCGCGGCCTTGACGATGCGTGGTCTGGCATTGATCTCCGACGACTGGACCTATTTTTCCAAAGAACAATCCACGCTTGTTGCCCATGGACTCTTCTCGCCAATAAAATTGTTACCCGACGCGGTTCAGTTCTTTCAGGAATTGCGCGAGTTGACCCCCGCAATATCTTTAAATGGCGAAATAGCTTACGAAGTTGATCCTGCGCGTTTCGTCGGATCTCAGGTCAAGAATGCTTCTCGTCCGAGTTGGATTTTCTTTTTAGAACGAACCTCCGATCCCGGTTGCCATTTTGTTTCCTGCCCACCTGCATCGATACGCGAATTCTTTGAGAAAAATGCCGAGCGTCTTCCTGACGAGCTGGTCGACGCCAAGGCCCTTCGTACGACCATCATTCGTACACTTTCCGTTCTGCCGTCCTGGATTCTGCGAACGGGCGAGAGTCCCCAACGAACTTCCGAAGCCATAGATCACTTCATTTTGGAAACCAAATATGCAACCGCTTGAATTCTCACATTATTCAGATCCACTCGATTTATTGCGGCGATTCATCCAGACGCCGATGAAGGCCACGTATCGCCTCGACGGAGCGCGCGTGGGAGTTGAAACAAACGACTGTGCTCTGCTTCCAGAACTCCCTTTGGACGCGGATCTCACAGGACCTTGCGCTCTCGAATGGAAATTAATTCGAGACGCCGATTCGCCAGGCCTCTTGGAACCTCCGATGTTTTTGACTTCCGCAACACTTACGGTCGTTGCCATGGGCACCGCGTGTTTGCTTGGCCTTGACCACGAGACGCACAAGTTGTTCGCGTTCATTGGCACGGATATTGATGCGCCCACATTTCGGGAATATCTGGTTCCCTTTCTTTGTCGAATGACCAAAGACGTGCTGTCCGGAGATCCCATCGGATGTTTTGTCAGCTGGAGCCACAATTCCGCTCATGTCTAATGCCGGCTGCAAACGAGCGGTCCTTGCAGCGCTAAGTTTTCAATCTGACTTCTCGGCTCTCGCCGCCTTTCCACCACTGCAAAGCGAAAGCGGCCAACACTTATTACGTTGGTTAGACCGCAGCGGGTTGTCCCTTGTTCTCCTGTCGCGTTTACAAGCAGCTGAGCCGACTCCGTCGATGTCCGCCGAGTGGCTTAACGCGCTTGCTCAGCGCTTGGCGCGTAACCTCCTCCGTACGCGCGATATGCTTACAGAGTTCAAACGCGTAAACGATGCCTTCCGCGCACACGGTGTCACGGCNGTCGCGCTAAAGGGTTTCACCTTGGCTCCCGATTTTTGTGAAGATCTCACCCTGCGTCATCAGNCCGACTTCGATTTTTTGGTCNACCAGGATAGCGTCGGGAGAGCCGCCGACGCTCTTCAGCGTTGCGGATATTCCACTTCTCAGTTGAATAAGACGGCAGAAACATGTTTTCTCACGCCATTGCGGCACATCCCCTCCGCTGACGACGACCTATACGCACTACAACATCACCGCCAGGTAGATCTACACACCTCAATCTTCGAACAGAGCCCGTGGATGCAGATTCAAGTGCCGCAGGATAGCCTGGAACAGGCGCACATCCAGAGTGTCTATGGCATCGACTTTCTTGCTCTTTCGCTGGCAGATAAATTTATCCTTCAAGTGTTTCACGCCTTTAGACACTCCTTTCGCTCCTGGATTCGACCTTCATGGCTTCTGGAAATTGGCAGATGCATGGAACTACATCAGGACGATATTGCCCTTTGGGCTCGCATCATTGAAAGAGCAGGACATACCCGCTTAACGAGACATATCTTTGCGTTTGTCCTGGAGCTGGTTACGCGCTTGTTCGGAATGCCAATTCCCGCACCCCTTCGGTGCTGGACAAAAGAAACTCCGAGTCTTGCTGTTCGCGCTTGGCTGGATGCGTTCGCGGTGGACTGGGCGGTCTCCGATTGGCCAGGAAGTTTGACAAATCTTCTTCTCGCCGCGGAGTTTATCCCTGAGCGTAGTCTCCGGCTTCAGTATTGTCGAAGCAGACTATTTCCGAGGAAGTCTCACGCCTCGATGGGCGCAGTCGCCACCACTAGCAGAAATATGTTCCTCAAATTGCAAACAACTCGTTTGAGTTACCTGGCGCACCGTGCGGCAGTACACCTGAAAGATATGGCGACACTACCCATGCAACATTTGCGCTGGAAACGCGCGTTATACATGTCATCGAAAGCTCCAGGCCGAACACAAAGTTGACATCCTTTTGACATTCTGAAGATTGACCACATCTTGTTCCCACAGTAAGGTCCTATCGAAGGCTGCGGAAGAGATTACCAACTGCTCTCGACAGCCCGCTTCAAAATGAAAAACAGCGCCGACACTTCCGAAGTAAAGCCGACTAGGCTCTTCCTCGTTATTGAGAACCGCATGTTGCGTGAAGCCATGAGCTCGCTTTTGCGGAAGCAGCCAGACTTCTTCGTTGTCGATGCCATACCCTACTCAACCACGAGCTACAAACAAGCGGCTTCTTCGGGATGCGATATTCTACTGGCCGATCAGGCATCGGCCTCCGCATTTCCTTCCACTTTCGTCACTGATCTGCTGTCGCTCTGTCCCGGACGGAAGACCATTCTTTTTGGGATGGACGATGATCCGGAAACTTTCCTGCAAGCCGTAAGATCGGGGACCAGCGGATATCTCCTGGGCGATGCAAGTGCCGACGACACCATCGCTGCCGTCCGCAAAGTGATGGCCGGAGAAGCGGTCTCCCCTCCTCGGCTCTGCCACTACCTGTTTCAGTTTGTGGCTCGCACAACTCGCGAAGGCTCCATGATTCTGAATCAGCGGCTTTGTTACCGCCTGGGCTTAACAGCCAGACAACAACAACTAATTGCGCTGTTGGCACGCGGCTTCACAAACAAGGAAATCGCTGAGAGCATGCATATTTCTGAATTCACGGTTAAGAATCACGTTCACCGCGTCATGCGTCGCTTGAATGCGCAGAGCCGTTACGCCGCAGTCCAGACGGTCTGCAGTAGCACGCTCCCTGCTTCGATGTGCAGTCCCGAAAAAGTCGCTGATAACCCCTCTTAAGAGTCAGATTCTTACCGCCCAAATCGATGTGACATGTTTTTAACAATGCCGTGACAATTTGCCGCTCTGGACAAATATCATAAGTCCTGCAAACAAAGCGCACTGTTGGCACACCTTGCCATCCACCTCACCAACCCATAGCGAAGTAGATGTCATCGTTCCCTGCTACAACGTTGAACACTATGTTCGCCGTGCTCTCGACAGTGTACTGGCCCAAACCCATCAGGATTTCTGGATATATGCCGTTAATGATGGGTGTACCGACAACACCATGCGGGTCCTTGAAACATACGCGCCTCGGTGTGTTTCGATATTTCAAGCTCACGCTGGGCCAGCGGCTGCTCGGAATCGCGCAATCCGGGAGTCCGTCAGTCCCTTCATCGCCTTCATCGACGCGGATGATGAGTGGCTGCCCGAAAAGTTGGAACGTCAGCTCTCGTTGTTACGACAAAATAAGTCTCTGGGCATGGTTTGTTCCCATTGCTTGATCAGCGAATCAGGACACGAAGAGAGTCGGCATATTTTGGCCGGTAATGTGCCCGACACTGGAAGACTGTTTCAACACCTGGTCCGCAATTGTTTTGTATTCACTCCGACCGTGGTTGTGAGACGCCAATGTTTGGAAACAATTGGACTCTTCAATGAAGCGCTTCCGGTAAGCGAAGATTTTGATTTGTGGTTACGCATCGCGGCGCGGTGGGAAATCGCCATTGTGCCCGAAGTTCTTGCCATAGCTAAAAAACGATCGGGCAACTTGTCTGTAACCATCCCTGCGCAAGAAAGGCTACGCAGCGGAGTAGCCGCGCTCCAGCACGTCAGAGCAAGCTGCTCAGGCTTGTCGGCGGCGGAACAACACGCGCTGCGTCTCGCGCTGGCGGAGCGCATCTATTTTTACGGATCGTATCTCCTTTCCACCGGCGCAAAGACGGCCTCTCGCAAACACCTGACATCAGCCTTGGAACTTCAATCCACCCATTGGCGCGCCTTCGCAAAACTCGCACTTAGCTTCCTTCCCGGCGAAATCTATGGCTCTCTCGCCAGACTCAAATCAACAATCAGGGTCTGAGTGATGGACACGCATCCGTGAGCACCGCCAGACTTGATCAGTGGTTACTCGATGCGGCCTTGAATATTCCGATTAATGGCCTGCCCAACCGCGCCAGATATCGCTTACTTCGAGGAATTCGTCACCTGCGGCTTTTCGTTTCGGACCCTGTCGTGGATTTTCCCTTAGGCGCGTACAACTTTCGCTTGCCGCTGTCTCATGAGCTTGCCTTCTACCGCAGAAAATTCCCGCATTATGCCTCCAACCTTGGCAAAGTCAGTTTCCATGCGAGACGCAAATATCCGGATCTGACTATGATCGATGTCGGCGCGAATATCGGTGATTCCGTCGCAATCGTACACAGCTACAGTGACCATCCTGTTCTGTGCCTTGAAGGAGAACCGCGATTCTTTCGACTATTGAAAGAGAACACCCGTAATCTGCCGGCAGTTGAGATTGAACAGACTTTTATCGGCGCACCGGGAGACCACGTCGGCAGCATTGACGCGCATCGTGGAAATGCTCAGGTGCTGTTGGGCCCGACCCCCGGCCGAGCAAGTATGTGCACACTGAGTGAAGCGCTAACCCGCCATCCGCGTTTTGCAGCAGCAAAACTTTTAAAAATAGACGCCGAAGGCTTCGATTGCAGAATCATCGCCGCCGAAACTAAATTGCTCAAAGGTAGCAAACCTATCCTGTTCTTTGAATACTATCCAAAATGTTCTGAATTGGTGGGGCAGGAAGCGTTCCCGGTTTTTGCGACCCTTTCTTCCTTGGGCTATTCGACGATCCTGATTTATCAAAATCTAGGAAGCTATTTCATGAGCCTCGCTCTGGATCAGGTAGAGGCGCTACAGGATCTCCATCACTTCATTGCAGACCAAGGTGGCTTNTGCGATGTGGTAGCCTTCCACAATGAAGACNTGGAAATCGCCATCAAACTGCGCGCCGCGGAGTATGCAGGTCGCGCGTTAAANAAAAACGCTAGTAACGGAAATGTGCCGTGAACGCTACAACCGACAATTTCGGAAGAGTCCTGGTGCTGGTNGCGCATCCAGACGANGAGACCATCGGCTGCAGCGGCCTTCTGCAGCGAGCCAGCTCAGCGCTGGTTGTATTCGCTGTAGATGGTGCTCCACCCCATTACGGATTTGAAAAAAAATACGGCTCTCTCGCGCAGTACTCGGAGATCCGCTTTCTTGAAGCTTCCCTGGCGCTGAGAGCTCTTCCACATTGTTCGTTCGACAGATTAGCCCGGCAGAATGGGGCACATTACGTGGACCAGCATCTTTTCGAAGAACTGCCCGAGGCCCTGGGGTCCCTTAACCAATTTGTGTGTCGCTTTTCACCGGATTTTATCGTCACCCACGCGTACGAAGGCGGTCACATCGATCACGACGCCTGTCATTTTTTAGCCGCGCATATCGCGCGTGCGCACAGCATGATGCTCATGGAGTTNCCCTNCTACTGGAAGACTNAAGATGGCCAGGACATCTTCCAACAATTTCGCAACAGCCGGGATGACGACGTGATCCTGAAACTTTCTGAACACGAAATAGAAGTTAAGCGCCAAATGCTTGCGTCCTATCGGACGCAGCAACAGCTGATACCAGTATTTCATCTTCACACCGAACGATTTCGTCTCGCGCTTCAGCAAAGCTACACCGAATGTGCCTGGGCGGACTATGCCTTCGAAAATCGGCGAAGACGACTAAAGGCAAAACTATTCGTAGAGAAAATCGAGCAACTCAACCGGTCAGTACTCGCCGTCTGTTAACGATCGCAGCCATAATCGAAGCCATCTAATTTCTTAGCGGTAGGTTATTAAATCAAATCGCATTCGCACGTTTGGCCGCGGGCGCAAATGGGTAGTTGTTGAAATGTGGAGTCGAGGTGTGACGCGGTGAGTTAGGCGCAGCCTATCCGTTGCCGACCCTTTCGATTGTCGGTGCCTCAATAGCTGCACCATGCTTCCGTTTTCACACCCCGCTCATCGAACCGGACAGGCCTGTTTCAGGCATCCGGCTCTCGGAGAAAGGTTCACGATGTCGCCCGCGGGACATTGCTCGTCCGCTTGGTAAGGCAGAAGAGGCCCAACAG